>Ga0307445_10000344_pt1 | contig 24641 bp, 22 predicted proteins | sample SalMarSW160330MG_FD_202147 | JGI IMG/M metagenome (GOLD analysis project Ga0307445, IMG submission 202147) | Salt marsh sediment microbial communities from the Plum Island Ecosystem LTER, Massachusetts, United States - SW1603-30 | ecosystem: Environmental > Aquatic > Marine > Intertidal zone >... | reverse complement strand
CGCCTCCCCCTAAACATAAGCAGACGGCGATTGCGGCGGCGACGCCGGCCCAGAGAATCCAACGGGTGGGTTTTCCGCGGACGGCGGAAGGCGGTATTGCCGGTCCTTCCACCCGGACATCCGCCCGGGCGAAATCCTTGGTTTCGGCCAGCGGGCCGGCGCTTTCGATGGGCGCGGCATCGGGAAGGGGTTTCCGCTCGGCGGTGACATCCTGGAACGCCCGGCTGAAGTCGGCGGCTTTTTGAAAGCGCGCATCCGGCTCTTTGGCCAGCGCGCGTTCGAGCACCTTGGCGGACCCGGGCGGGAGCTTCGCTTCGGTTTCCGGGATAAGCGGCGGCGGGGTGGAGACGTGCATCATCATCAGCTTGACCGGGGAATCCGCCTGGAAGGGGGTCTGCCCGGTCAGCATCTCGAACACGACGATGCCCAGGGCGTAGATATCCGAGCGGCCGTCGACTTTCTTTTCCCCGCTGATCTGTTCGGGGCTCATATAGGCCGGGGTGCCGAGGATCATCGAGCCGGTGAGGGTGGAACCGCCGCCGGAAAGCTGGGCGATGCCGAAATCCCCCAGGTAGGCTTCGCCGTACTGGTCGAAGAGAATGTTGGCGGGTTTGAGATCGCGGTGGACGACGCCTTGGGCATGCGCGGCATCCAGGGCCGACCCGATCCGGGAAAGGATCCGGGCCGCCGCTTCGGCGGGAATGGGGCCGGCGCGGATGCGCGCGACCAGCGACCCGCCCGAGAGGTAGCGCATGACAAGGAACGGCTGGCCGTCTTCCTCGCCGAAATCGTAGACCGGGACAATCGCCGGATGTTCGAGCGCCGCGATCGTGCGCGCCTCGCGGTGGAATCGGGTGCGGAAGGCCGGGTCGTGCAACAGTTCCGGGGGCAGGATTTTAATCGCCACCTCGCGGCCGAAATTCGGGTCGTAGGCGAGGTAGACGGTAGCCATCCCGCCGCGGCCGATTTCCCGGCGGATTTCGTAGCGGGAGATTTTTTTGGGGAAGGAGGGTGGGGTTTCGGTCATGCGTCGGATTCCGGAAGCCGCCCGCGGGGCGTCGTTCTGGTGCGTATTATAGGAGAGATCGGGAAATAATTGTAGCCGCGAACGATGGTCGCCCGAAAATCTTTCCCCTCACCCCAGCCCCCGTCCCCTTCCCCCTCTCCCAGCGCCTGCCCCCCGAGCGATGAGCATCGGCGAATTTCCGATGCGAAGTTTTCGCGAGCGGGGGTATGCCGGGAGAGGGGGAAGGGGTGCAGGGGGTGAACCATAAGCCGCCTATCAGTTATCCGCAGGGGTCAACGGCCCGCCGGGCGCGTAATAGTAGATCTCCCGGCCGGGGAGCGACTCGATGATCTGGATATTCCGAGTCTCCCCCAAATCACGCACGAAGATCACATCGTCATCCAGGAAGGGAGAATTCAGCCAGGAGAAATTGGCATACTCCTCCCAGGAACGGATCCTGATGAACACCAGCGCGTTGTGCAATTCGGCGGCGCCGGAGGCGTTGAGGTTTTCCCGGGAGATGCCGTACAGACCGCGCCCGCGGACGAAGCGCGGCAGGATTTCGAATAGAATACCCACGGCAAGCAGGGCGGGGAGCGCGGCGCGGACGATCAGGAGCCGCCACTTACCGCATGAAAATTTCAGAATACCGCGCGCGGCGAGCAGCCACAGGAACGGCATCCCTTCCGAATAGTAGCGGCCGCCGAAGAATTCTCCGGCGCGGGCCCAGTAGGCCAAGTGGGCGGCGATCAGCGCAAGCGGTGGAAGAAGGAGGAACAGGTCGGCCCGCCGGCGGGGGGCAAGGAACAGGCCGAGGAGGAGCGGCAGCGCCGCGAGGGGGATTCCAAGCGGCGCGGGCCAGCCGGTGAACGCGGTCTGGAAGGCGGCAAGGTCCTTCCGGGCGTTGAGCACTCCCAGGAGCGGCGTGTGACCGTCATCGACCCCGGCGCTGGGGCCGAAACCGATCGAATCGTATGGCCACCAGAGGGTGTAGGTATTGGTGAAGGGCGAGCCGGTGACGATGGTATTGTAGAGCGGGAGCAGGGCGCATACGGCCAGGCAGACCATCACCAGCGGCAGGTAGGGGCGCATGGCCATGAGCCCGTACATGGCCATGCGCCCGTTCCTGATGGCCATGCACCCCAACCTGGCTATGCGCCCCATGCGCCCAAGCGGCGCATTACGCCCATGCATGGCCATGCGCACTCGCAGCGTGCGGACCAGATCGATTAGGGCGATTCCCATAAACGGGATGGCGACGGCGAGCGCGGTCCACGGCCGGCAGAGGACGGCCAGCCCGAGCGCGGCGCCGGAAATGAGAGCGAACGCCCACGTCCGGGGTTCATCCACGCGGCGGTCGCCCCCGCTTCGCGAGCGACATTGCCGAATAAGGCAAAGGCCGGCAATGTCGCTCCGCGGGGACAGGCGGACGAAGGCCCAGGCGAAGAAGATGAGCGCGGCCATCGTTACCGTGTGCGGGAGGAGGGTTCCGGAAAGGATGACGAACGCGGGTGCGACCGCGCCGAGCGCGGCGGCGAGCAGGCCGGTATCCGCGTCGAACAGATCGCGCCCGAGCAGGAAGACGCCGAACAGCGCGAGCGCGGACGCCAGGGCGTTCACGACCCACGGCGCGCCGGCGAGCACGCCGAGCGCGAGGACGAGCGGGAAGCCGGGCGTGTACTTGCCGAACCACAGCCCATCGCGGACGATCACGAACGGGATGTAGAAGGAATCGCGGGAGGGCGGAGCCGGGGCGGCCACTTCTCCGCGGGCGAAGATCAGCGCCTGGAAGTAATTGGCGTGCTCGTCCTCGAGGTGGGGCATCTGCTCGAAAACGTTGCGCGCGACCGCGGCGGATACGATGAAGGCGGCCAGGCAAAGTAGCGCGGCCTGGAATATCCGGCGGCGGAGGAGGGGCGCCTTTATGGCGCCCGCCGTTCCGGGTAGGGAACCGGCCGCGGGGGATACGGAAGCTGCAGAGTTCGTCGGCATGGGTAAGGGGAATGATAACAGAGAGGGGGGAAGCTGGACTTGGAGTAGTAGAGATTAGTTTGTTATGCCTGCGTGTACCAAGCGGGCAGAAGGGAGGGAGATCGTCATGCCCGAGTGTTCCTTTCGGGCATCCACGAATTCAGCTTTCCCCCTCACTCTGTCGTAAATCCGGTAGAGCGCCAGAATTAAGACAGGGTGAGGGGGTGTGATAAGCGAGGGAACCCCCGATCAAAATACGGGGGAGTGACTATTGGCTGGAAAATTTTAATTAACGGTAAAAATGATTCGATCGAGGAAGTTAACTCAGAATGGGAGGGGCATCCCAGAATACGATCTTTCCATTCTGGTAAGGGATGGCAAGGAATTATCCATCCGGGGACCATGCCGGGGAACATGCTCCGAAAAAGGACGGCGATCCAGTTTTAGGTTTTACTGATGCTATTCCCTAAACGATGGTCTCGCTTTTTGAAAGTATTCCGTCGCGGGATATCGAAAGAAACGAATTCTCATCCTGTAAACGCTGCTCGGGATGGAAGGATGTGTTGGATGTGACGTTCCAGAATTTGATCTTATACGTACCCATGCCCGGACGCGCATCATCGCCCACCGTCAGTGTATATGTCCCGCCGTGATCAAGGATTTTATTCCCGGGATCGCCGCAGCCAAAACAGGTGTTAAAGACTTCAAAACCCCTTTCGTCAACCACACGCCAAGTCATCAAGAGGCTGTCGACGCTGATATCATAATTGACCATCTCAAAAAAAACTGTCTGCCCGGCTTGCGCTGTAAAGGTATAAATATCCTTCACGCCGGGGGATTCAATATTTCCGGCTCCGGCACCGGGTACGCCATTGGATATTTCTTGCCCGATGGAAACGGAAAAGGTATCGGGCGGGGGAACATTCCAAATTTTAAAGGAATAAGTGCCCATTCCCGGATTCTTATCATCTCCAACAGTGAGGGTGTATGTTCCGCCGTTATCGAGGATTTTATTTCCGGGATCTCCGCAACTAAAGCATGTCTCAAAGATTTCAAAACCCCTCTCGTCAATCACCTGCCAATGCACCTTGCTGCTGTTGATGTTGAAATCAAAATCTATCATTTGAAAATAGACGGTCTGCCCGGCTTGCGCGGAAAACATATAGATATCCCTAACCCCGGGGGATTCAATATTTCCGGCACCCTTTCCAGGCTTACCGTTGGAGACCTCATCGCCGATGGCGATTTCGAACCGATCACCAATAAGGTTGGAAGTATTCACTGTGGGGGCCGGCGTATCACCAATGGATTCTGTCACCTTTGTGGCCGGGGTGGATTCCAATCCGGCAAAGAGTTGTTCCGTGGAGGCGGCAGTTGCGATGGCCGTCTCCTTCGGCGAAAGAAAAGCCGAAAGAGCATCCGGATTTTTATACAGCGCATATCCGCCGGCCGCACCACCGATCCCGCAAATGCATAGCACCGCCACGGCGCCGATCAGAAGCGGTAATTTCCTTGTGGATTTCCTGGGAGCTCCTTTCTCGGTAGTTCTCTTGACTGCCCGGCCGGGTTTTCTCGGTCCGCCGCCCTCGGCGTCGATTCGCGTGGCGGAAGTCTCCTTGAAGTACCCGTAGGTCGCGGAAGTCTCGGAAAGGTCCGGCGCCTGGCCGGAAGCGATCGCCGATATGACGCTTCCCAGTTCGGAGGCTTTCTGAAACCGCAGGTCCGGATCCTTGGCCATTGCCCGGATCAGCACGCCGTTGATGGTATCCGGGAGGTCGCTCTTTTCCTCCGGCAAGCGGGGTGTGGGATTGGCCAGATGCATCATCATCATTTGGGCCGGCGTATCCGCCTTGAAGGGCGTCTTGCCGGTCAGCATTTCAAAGAGGACAATCCCCAGCGCGTAGATATCCGCCCGGCCGTCGACCTTGCCGTCGCCGCGGATCTGCTCCGGGCTCATGTAGGCCGGCGTGCCGAGAATCGCCGAGCCGGTGAGGGGGCTGGTTGCTTCCGAAAGCTGGGCGATGCCGAAGTCGCTCAGGTAGGCGTTGCCGTACTGGTCGAAGAGGATGTTGGCCGGCTTGAGGTCGCGGTGGACGATTCCCTTGGCGTGGGCGGCATCCAGCGCGTCGCCGATGCGCAGAAGGACCTTTGCGGCTTCGGTGACCGGCAGGGGTCCGGCCTTAATCCGGGTGGAAAGCGACCCGCCGCTCAGGTACCGCATGACAAGGAACGGCTGGCCGTCCTCCTCGCCGAAATCGTAGACCGGGACGATGGCGGGATGCTCGAGCGAGGCGATCGTGCGCGCTTCGCGCTGGAAGCGCTGGTAGAGGGTGGAATCGTGCAGGGCCTCGCGCGGCAGGACCTTGACCGCCACCTCGCGCTGGAAGTTCGGGTCGCGGGCGAGGTAGACGGTGGCCATCCCGCCGCGTCCGATCTCGCGGAGGATCTCGTAGCGGGCGATTTTGGCGGGCTTGGGGAAGGAGGAAGGATTTGACATAACCCCGTTTTCCTTTATGGTAGGAAGGAATTCGAATAATACAATGACCGGCTACCAAGCTGGAGTATATCCTGATCGGCATGAAATCGCTATTTTATTCGGCGGCCGCCTTCAAGCATTATGCTGGAAAAATCCGGTGGATATTTTGTTTCGTAACAACGATGGGTCACGAGCGATTAATGGAAAGAATTGAAAACAGATGGTTCCCTACGGGGCATCCAGATCCGTAAGCAACCAGATGCCAATGATCGCAGAGAAAATAGCTATGGGTATGGTTAGTATCACACAGTAATAGGGATACGGTTGGATAAAAAAGAACGCCAATAGAAGAATCGAGAGACTGGCCGCCGCCAGTACGATCATGGAATAGGCGCCCATTCTGTTCAGGTGACGGAAAACTCCTGTTGTCCGAGGTAGAAAATCGGCTCTGATTTTCGAATAAGTAATCCCGGGAAAGATAAATATCAATCCGAAGAGGAAATATAATTGACCGGGTGTTGGCCAGAGCCCGGTCTTCTCCGGCCAATTAACCTGCCAAGGGATGCCCCCCGGATGTTGAAGATAATAAACTTCAGACAAGACCATGAGAATTGCGCCGGCCAGGAAGGGAAGCGCAAAATACAAAACGAAAAATAATTGTGATAATACGCCACCGGAAAATAATAGGCCGGACCACCATCGTTCGAGGGGTCTGGCTGGGTGGTTCGTCGGCAGATGTTCCGATAATAAAAACTTTTGGATAGCGAACGGACCAGCTCCCCAATCCACCAAAAAAGCGGTAATCACCATATACACAATCAGAACCGGCCCGATACGAAGTAGGGTATTCCAGAACTCAAAAAAACTGTTATCCATGGGAGATCAACCTCTTTTAGGTTTCAGGGAATATCATGCCGCAAACGATGATCCTTCCAGCGCCCACCCCGTCGCAAAATTACTCCGATAAAATCAATCGCGTCAGCGCTTTGCGGAATCCCGTCCGATCTGTGGTGCATGCCATCCCCATTTCGTCGTCTGCATAAAATTTCACGATCCAACTCCGGAGTGGGGATTTCAGAAGCAGGAGGGCATTCAACTGTTTTTCTTCCTTGTTCTCCCCGGATAAATTTTCGTTTATTTTCATGCCGTCCGGAGAATATCGGCGGATCACTGACGTTCGGAAGGTCGGTTGCAGGAGATCCCCCGCGAAAAGGTCGGCGTCGGCGGCCGACGCCCCATCCAAGGAGATAATCTTCGATGCTTTTTGGGGATCGTGATTTTCTCCCATTGCCTTTTTCAGGTTCTCAGAGGAAATTGAGATACTCGTTTTCGTATTATCCTTCTCGGATCCAAAATCCGGAAACATCAATTCGATGGAGGAGATGAGATCTTTAATTATTCCGAACTCCAGAAGCTGCAACTGCTCGCCGTAATTGCGGTATAAGGTAAAGAATCTTCCCTTGACGATATAAACGCCCGTTTCCAGCGCCGGTCCACCCATCGAGCCGGAAATTTTTATCATTGAATCGGATTTGCCAATCGGGAAGACCGCTTGCGCGAGATCTTCACTGAGGATGGGGAAACCTCGTTCGGTAACAGTGCACAGCCCGGATTCGACCAATGATTGATGTGCGCGCTTCATGGTGTCAGCGTAGCGGTCCCCGGTCGCATCGCCGGAAGCCAGAACATATATCTTCCTCGATTGGTCTGCGCAATTAATCGCATGAAGCGACATGGCAAGTTCGTCCACACTTAACGCAAACCGGATTATCTTTCCGGATGGCCCCATTATTTTCCGAGAGAACTTGATGCCGGCAAGCTCCTCCACTATTTGGCGGAGTATACTGGAGAAATCCGAGCCTGTACGCCGGACATATAATAATTGCTCTTCCGGAGAATCGGCTTCCATCGGAGATGCCAGCCAGGCTGTTTGGCCATCGGTTTGAAGAAAAATCGATTTTGCCTCGTGGACCGTATCCCCCCGCAGGAAAAGCCATGCGATGGAACCGCTGATTTTATAATCCGAGATTGCATGGAGAAAATTCTCTAGTTCGATGGGATCAAGATCTCCTCGCTCCATCAAATTTCTTGCTTCGTCAGTTTTCCCCGCATGAGTCAGAAATTGGATGTACTCAAAGGCACTTCGTTTGATTCTGAACTTTACTGGAGTAACCGGAATTCCCGAAACGGGAAAACAATCTGCCAGCATTCCCTCCAAAGCCTCCGGATTCGATACAAGGGCAATGAAATGCTCGCCTTCAGAAGGAGATGAATGAAAAACGATATTTTTCTCCTTCCGCACCACGAAGAAGATTTGTTTTCCAATTCCCGGTTTTTCGAGAAGGACAGCCAACCCCGTTTCGGGAAAGAACAGCGAATCGAGTACGGGCTTTACCTGAGGCGAAGGGGCAAATCCGTCTTTACCCTGACGAACCAAAACACCCTTATTTACTAAATTATCCGCAATACTTTGTGAATCCGGGTGGCGGATGATGGACCCCAATCCCGCTTCCGTCTCTTTTTGGTCTGCGCCAAATAGAATTTTGGCGCCCAATAAATTCATGAGGTAGAAAATTTCCATTCGCGTGACTTGTTGAGGATGCCTCAGTTCGGGAACTTTGTCCATTTGTTCTCCTCATTTAACCCGTAGATACCATGATGCGCTTTTCAACCCTCAATATGTCTTCTGTTTACTAATCCTCTTACTGTACGATCTCGACATATGGAGGCAGGATAATTTGCTCTTCGGGAGTGGGCGGAGAGAAATCGACCGGTGGAGAAAAAAGGTTAAGCCCTAATTTCCATCCCGCTAATGTAATTTCCGGTTTATTATCCGGGCCCCACTTATAACTAAAATCCAAGCCGGCGGATCTTCCAAAAGAAACTCCTACAAATCTGTCGAGGAAGGGAACGTTGGCGCCCAATGTTAACTTCGCACTTCCCGCACTTGCGCCGGCATTTGCCCCATCCATCTTGAGACCGGCGCTCACACCTGGCCCCGATAATTCCGTGATGGCAAATAGGGGCAGAGGAAAGAAAAGCAAATTTGTCCATTTTACTTTCCCCATTCCCGCGCTGCCATATAAACCCAAAACGCCGTTGTTATTTTTATCGGGACCTCCCTGCAGGCCCGCATCCCAATCTCCACCCTCGGTCTCCATTTTTATCCATCCTCGGCCGGGATCATACCAGTATACCGGTTCGCTTTTATTGGGGGGGTAATCGAGATCCAGGAGGTCTTTAAGAGATAATTTTACTTGTTTGCTTGCTTTGAACAAATTATCCCAATCCCAATTCCCGTTTTCATCAAAAACATTTTTAAACCAGCTGCCAGGATCGAAACCATCCCATAGGGCATTCACGATGCGTTCGAATACCCCTTGATAGTGACGGGAGGACACCGTTCTTTCCCATTCTTCTCTCTCATGGTCGACCCGTCTTGCGAGAATTTCAATTTCCGAAACGGGTTCCCGCGTTGCCTGAACCCATCGGGTCAACGAAGCACCGAATTCGGCTCCGGCGCTGCCGTACCAGCAGGCGGAGATTGCGGACGCTTGTGATTCAATAATGCCCAGCCCATCAAGCATTGTGGCGGCCGCCCTTTTCAAATCCTTACCGTATTGATACGTTTCATCCATCTTCATGACAAGTTTTTGCATACCCCACTTCCTTTCCTACCGCGTTGCGAGTATTCGTAACATGCTGGAAATTGCCAATCTCATCTTTTTTTATCGACGGGCGACGAACTATTTTTCCGGATTACTGGAAAACGGGAGCGGCACAAGGATGGCGGGCGGCTATAGCTGTGGAACATTCAGGATCCAAATTTTCTGTCGATTTCTTCCCATTCGCGGATTGCTGAAGCCAGCTGATCCCTCAACTGCCGGATTTCAATAATCTTGGGAGATATTTTCGCAACCTGAGTCTGCATGGCCAGTTGGAACTGATCTGCGGATGGGCTTTGCCAGACGGCGCCCAGATCCGCGGCGATGGATGCCAGCAAGGCATCCTTGTTCTCAAGATCATGTTGGATAGTGAAATTGAGGGAGCCCAGAATCCTTCGGGCAGTAGGAAGGTCCATTCCCAGTTTCATTTGCATCTCCTTAAGAACACACGAGCATTGGATTTACTCCCCATTGTCCTTCCGGAAACGGACCGAAGAGGAGGGTATTTTCTATGAAGCCAATGTTACCGACATATCAAGCCAGGCCAGTATTTCCTCCTTGAAATTTGTGTGCAGTTCCTTCAATTGTGCATTATTCGATTTTAATTTTAGGGATAATTGGTTGTAATTAAAAAAGAATTCCATCGCGGATGGGCCTTGCCATGAAAGTAGAAATTCATCTTCTACCACCGAAATCATTTCTGTGATCGCGCTCTCTAATGCTTTCTGGTGGTCAACCATTTCCGCAAGGGTGCTCTGCGCAGCGTCAATATCCATTATCAGATCGTGTGTAAATTCACCCATGACAGCCTCCTTGAGGAAAAAAGTACCCCAACCATTCCAACTGGAAATCCGAGACCTCTACCCGGAATAATCCGGATTGTGTTCAATACGGGTAATTGGTATTATCCACTGTATCCGCCTGTTTCCATTGATAGATTTCCTGATCGAGTTTCTGCCGCAGCAATCCCATTTCTTCAATACGGGATAGAAGCTGCTTGTCGAGTTCGTCGTACTCGGTAAAGAATTCCTTCGCGGAAACACTTACCCAATTTTTACTATCGCGAAGGTCGGTATTAATTTTTCCAATAATTATCTTCTGAGCTTCGCAAAGGACGTTAAAACATTTATTGACGGCAGCCAAAGCTTTATCTGCAACGTCGGTTTCCATATTCAGCGTTTGCATGTGTTTCCCGTCCTTTCAGTTCTCCCTGAATGGATTACTCTTTCGCAATTGGGGTATCCTTTTTGTATGCGGCCTTCAAACTCCCGTGAAATTATCACAATCACAAACGATGGGTTATCCTTTCTTTTCCTCTTCCGACGGAGGACCCTCCATGTTCGACAACCGCCAGGGCATATCTGCGGGCCTTGGAATTTTTTTATACTTGATGACCGGTTTATTTTCCAACTCAATATTTCGCAGTATTTCATTTAGATCTTGATCGGAGGTATCCGTCTGGAGTGAACCGGACGTCAGGATCCTATCTGATTTACTCCTATTCTCCGATTTTTGAGTCTTGGAATAGATCTGAATCATTCCGATAGTCATAATAAGGAATAATTGAGTAATGGCCACCATGAGAGTAACATTATTACTCTTTACGAATCCTGAGAAGAAATAAACGACAAGAAGCCCGCTAATAAGCCATGTTATGGAAACAATAAACTTATTTACCTGAAAATGGAATTCTTCATTTAGTCTCTCAATATTCATGACCGAAGGAGAACTTTGGTAGAGCCTACGCCCCATAAAAGCGACAATCATACCCAGGGCAAGATTGATTATAAAAAAACCGGAATTGGACAATTTCGCGGTCAGTATCCAATCCAAAATAAAAAAAATACAAGAGAGCGATATTTGAATCACTCCAATCAGGCTAAGAAGGAATAAACTCATATTCATCGATGAGATGAGAAATACTCTCGATCCGAAAATAAAGCCGGACCACCATCTTTCAAGGGGAGTGGCAGGCATAATTTCCGAGAGGTAAAAATCGATGGTGTATTCGTTGAACCGATGCAATCCCCAGAGTAATGCCCCGCCTACGACGAAGCAAAGAGCGAAGAAAATGAACACGCTTGTGCTTGTTGTATATTGAAAACCCAGCAAGCGGCTGAAGACGGAAAAAATGTCATTTTCCATGGGGAAGTCCTCCGCTCATTTGCGGGAAAGCGGATCCGGGATAATGGGAAAGGATTTTCTTGGGAAGACGCGGTAGAGATACCGGAGAAACGGAAAAGTATCCCTTTGGGGGAACAACATAAGCTCGAAAGAATGTAATAAGCCGAGAAACCATGGCTTTTTTCATACCCCCCTTTTTCTGAATGCACAAAAGTATAGCACACAAAAATGGCACAATGCAATTATGACATTCATCATAAAAAACCAGCCCGGGTGAATCAGGGCTGATTCTTTTCAAGCTTTATGAGCCAAAAAAATTCAGACAAATATTGTCTAAATATACATCATCTCAGGTAATCAGTTGGGGCAATCTTGGCGGAACCCGTCCCGGTCCGAGGCAATGGCCGTCCCATTTTCCCGGGCAGCGTTAAATTGAAACAAAGCTGCGCCGAGGAGATTTCGTCGGAAGAAGCACGTTCGGCTTTTTTCAATCCTTTTTCTCATCCATATTCTGCCAATTCTCCGGAGGATACCTTCGACGCAGTGTCGCCCGGAATTTGGCATCCGAGAAATCCTCAAATAAAATTTTCATGCTAATTATCAATGAAGTCTGTTAAAATATCTCACTTAGGATAAAAATAATTCCCAATAGTAGAAAGACTAATACGATTATTAATCCAATAAATTGATTTACTGCCCAGATTGTTCGTGATTTCCGTAATGCACTTAGTATTAGGTTTAAGCATGAAGCACCTACTGTAATTAATCCAAAAAAAAATAAAAAATGCTCCATATGCAATCATTTCGGACAATTTATCTTCTCCTTCAGCCCTATGGCCTTCACGAAATAAGTTCGCGCAATGCCTTTAGTAAACCCGATTTATCCGAAAGAGTAGCGGTTCCTTTTGGATTCGATTCGTGAAATTGGAACAACCAACTGCGCCGAGGCGATTTTAGTAGGAACAGGGCGAGCGGCGACTTATCATTTTTTACCGCCTCGCCGCCTTTTCTGTCGGGCATATTTTTGCGGGTTAAGGTCGCGTGGAAAAGAGCCTCCGATGCATCCTCGGCGAAATCTTTTGCCACGGAAAACGCCATCCCATCCGATACGAGCAGGGTCTTTGCCTCTTGCAGATCTTTCGCTTTGTGCATTACTTTTTCTAATATATCGTACGAAACAGGGGCTTCGATCTGCTTCTCCCTGGATTCCGTTCCGAAATCCGGAAACAGGGATTGAATGTAGGAACCGACATCCTTATATTTTCCACTGATCAGAATCTGCAATTTTTCGCCATAATTTAAATAGGTAGTAAACAAACCTCCCCGGATAATGTAGACTCCCAAATCCTCAAGATGCCCGCCCCCGGATTTTACGATCTGAACCATCGCGTCCGCTGCGCCAATCGGCAGAACCGCATGCGCGAGATCATCCGCAAGGACAGTCATACCTGTATCCGAGAACGTACATAGCCCGGCGTCGGTCAGGGATTGCTGCGCATTTTTCATGTGCTCGTCATATGGTCCGCCGGTTTGATCTTGAGAAGCCTCCGCAAATATTTTCAGCGACAGTTCATGGCAATTAATCGCGGCCAGTGCTTTCGCTAATTCGTCCTGCGAGAGTATGAATCGGACAGTTCCATGGGCCGAGTCAATTTCCTGCCGAGGCAATTTTCTGCCGGTGAATTCTTCGATCTGGTCACGGATTGATGCAGCAAAATCCAGGCCGGTACGTCGAAAGATTAAGCGGATTTGTTTCGAATTAGGAGGGGATGCCTGCGTTATAAGCCATCCGGTATGCCCGTCGGTCAGGAAGCTGATCGAATCCCCCTCCCGGATCAGCCCGTTTTGGATGCTGATCCGCGCGATCGATCCGCTTAAAGTGGCGTTCCAAAGGCAACGCAGGAAAATCCGCTTTTGCGTTGTGTCTATTCCTGCCGGATCGAAGGCTTTCAGCGCTTCGTCCCGCTTCTGCTTTACTATCAAGGATTTAATATTTTCAAATAATTCCTTCTCCATTTGGAATCTCATCGCGGAATATGGCAACTGATGGAATGGGAACCAACTCACCAATAGCTGAAGAATTTCCTCCGGTTTGCGGAAGAGCCCGATTATATTTTCCTGATCGTTAGGGAAAGAATGTAGGACGATCGTTTCTCCTTTTCTGAGTACACGGAAAAACCGCCTTCCCTCCCCTCTTCGGTCTCGAAAGACAATCAGCGCTTTTTCCGGAAATAACAATGCATCCAAAAAGATCCGGGCTTGATTATCCCAGGAATAGTTTTGTTTTCCTTTCCGAAGCAGGATGCCTTTCTTCCGCAGGGATTCAATTATTTGCCTCTCGTCGATCCCCGAAGGAAGTTGCTTGATCAAATCCTCGGATTTGATTCCGACAAGACTCGGCGACCCGAGCCGGTCCATGACCCAATTCATCTCCGGGAGGGATAATCGGAATATTTCTTCGAAAGGCGGCTGAATGTCCATGATCATTCCTAATATTTTTCGATCTGTTCGGGATGGGTTATTTTAGTAAGAAAAAATTCTGCCCGAATACAAAATCTCGGAATATCCAATACTGCGTTTCCGAGCATCACCAGGCGTCCGGCGCGGGGGGTAGATCGAGCTCGCCCTCTTGTAAGGCTTTATATATTTCCGGGAGATCGAAGCCTATGGTAAATGGTCCTATCTTAACCCCTTCCTCGTCCGCACCTGCTCCGAGACCGGCGTCTATGCCGATCTTGATCAGCCCGGCAAAATCCAGAGACGCTCCGCCGATATCCAAAGAGGTCTTTCCGCCCAGACCAGCCTTGGCCTCAGCATTTAAAAGATGTCCAGTCAATCCGATCGGGATTCCAAAGAGCGTGGCGGTCCACGTCTTTTCAAACAGGGAGAATGAACCAAACGCACCTAAGCCGGTGGTTCCATCTTTCCCCTTTTCTCCTTTTTTATAGCCCGCATAAAAACCGGCATCAAAATCGTTTACCTTGGTCTCCTCCTGCCAAAAAAAACCGAAAATACTTTTATGCGTATCGAATTCGGGAGGCAGGCGATATCGCCAGGGCAATTCCCCCGGATAAAAATCTTTCAATCCCCAATTAACCCCCACCCCCTCCAAAAGGCCGGTTAGGCTTATTGTCGGAATGGCATCCTCCCAGTCATTTCCGGCGGAGGCAATTTCAAAGGATTCCGGCGTATAGTGATAGGAAACGTCGCGATCCACCCATTCCGCAATTTCGTGATCGGCACGGTTAATCTTGGTCCGCAATTCCGTCAGATATTCCTTGAAGTGAACAATCCAGTCTCTTAACTCCCCATAAAATTCATTGGCTGCATCGCCGCGCCAACAAGCACCTTGTTCGGGGGAATTAACAATATTTTCAAATTCCTGGAGCGTACCATTCTTTAATTGATTTATGTCCTGGAAAACAATTTCATTTAATTGTTTGCTCGTATGATCAAAATGCATATACATCGTTGTCATTTTTCCCATAGCGGCCGCCTTTGGTGGTGAAGAGTTTCTCAACTGCACGACGGGGCAGATACATTTACTGCATGTTTCTTATCCCCCGGTTAATCCCTGTTGCGCTTCCCAGTAAGCGGCAATGGCCGCGTCTAATTTTCCTGCAATGTTCCTCAAATCATTGATTTTTGATGAATAAACCGCCATTTCGGCATCCGCCATTTCCAGGAATTCGAAGTACGAATCACTTCTCCACACTTGGTTCAGATCGTTGTAATGGCACTGGAATTTTCTTTTCCAGTTCTCCATCATTTCACACGTGCCATGAATGCTGCTCGAAAAACCCCGCGCCGCATCAAAATTCATATCAATGGTGGTCATGGTTTGCTCCCTTCAATCCCGTAGTTCCACTCAGTCCGTGCGAACTGATTCGGGGGATACGGCTACGCATTGGCAAGATGGAGCGCCATATCTTCCCAATCCTTGATTTCCACATTGAATCGGCGGTTCATTTCTCTCATGTGGTCGAGAAGATTGATCATTGTTTTATACGCCGGGTCGTACAGCCCGAAAAATTCCACAGCGGAATCCCCAAGCCATGTTGAACGCAGGTCGCTGTGCATCAGCAAATCGGTCTTGATCAACTCCGCTTCTATCTTCTCGATCGAGCTCATAATGCTTTCCTGCGAAGCATTGGCGGCGGGAAAATCCATAAAGACCTCGTGATGATAATAATTGTCTCCCATGATGTCCTCCTAATCTCTTGTTCTTCCCGGTAGCTGCTCTGGTGCATACGGCAGAGGCCTTTTTCTGTGCAGAAGTAGAAGGCGTACCGGAACATCGAGGCGCTCGCGATTATCCGATCAATTTATGCCCGTGTATCTTCCATTGCGATACTTCCATCAGGAGCCTGCGTTGCAATACCATCATCTGTGATAATTGCTCGTTGAAAGCCTCACCGGTTTTTCCGAACTCCTCATAAAATTCCGTAGCGGAGGCGCCTTTCCACATGTCACCATAATGGAGAATGGAGGAGACCTGCTCTTTGATGTTCTGCATCTCTTGCGCGACGATCCCGCCCACCTGTTCCAATCTCAGAATCGCTTGATCGCCAATGGCATCATCCATTTGGAGCGTTGTCATACCGACCCCGCCTTTCCATAGATCCGGTTCAATATTCGGAACCGGTTGAATTTTCCGAGTTGTGAGCCGCGGCGGCCCGACGGTGCCGGTGTTCGCGGGAAAGTAGAAGCGCCTCCGGGATAATGTGGTACGTGAACGTAAGCAGGAAAAAGAACGATATTGCGCCGATCAGGAGGCCGATCCGGGACAGAAAAAACATTCCGAGAAACGTCCCGGCCAAAACCGAAAAAGCAATAGTCCCAATATTGAGGAGGCCAATCGCGGAAAGAAGAAAAAACACCGTTGATGCGAAAATGAATAGAATTACAAATGGCTTAAAGGGGTTGGCCCAGGCATGGTAAACGGATGCGGTCGAGAGAATCGCGCAGAAAACCATAAGCGTAAAAGTGCGTCCCCGAATGTAATTTTGCCTGAGTTCTTCGAGAGACCATAATCCTTCCATATACATCCGAAAGAATGAGAGGAGAAAACCGCCCGCCACCATCAGAAACAATCCGACCGCCGCCGGCATGCCGGTCGAGAGAAGAACAGCCGGGGATGCCATTTCCCCCGCCATTATGGATTTCACGGCAATCCGGAAAAGATAAAAAACGATGGCAAGCAGAATCCAGATCCCGGCAATAATCCAACCGATATATCCCAATTGTATTGCCGATTGCAGGTATCGAAGGGCGGGAACGGAGTTGTGAGGATCATTCGGGGAAGAAAATTTTTGCGGTTGACCAGTCCACAAGGGATTGGTTGTCGCTGATCGTTTCAGTTCTTGTACTTTTCTCACCATCGGATTTATGCGCGCTCGTAAAGCCGCCAGCGGCACGAAGATCACGGGTGAAAAAATCAGAAAAAGGAGGTAGCCCAGTATGCAAAGCAGCAACGAGAAAGTTGGGTTTTGCAGGAGATATTCATACAACCCATCAAAAATGCCGCTCATTATTGTGCCTTCTCCCCGCGAGTCGGAAATCCTTCGGGAATCCTGCGGCCCTTGGCGTTGATGATATCGGAAATCGCCCAGGAAATGAACATGGGGATTGCGCCGGTCAGGGCCAATGTCAACCAATGATTGTCTTCGGGGGCACCAGGGATGTAAACGATGCTTTCACCGGCCAGCACATTCACAACAACCGAACAAAGGAGCAGCGTTCCGGAGAATCCGATGAGCAATAACAAGAGGCGGATCGTCAGCCGATACAAGAATGTCAACGCGCGCAGGTAATCCATCCAAGCTTGCTCGAAAATGGTCTCCGGAGAGTCGGTGAAGAACCGGGAATGAACGGATATGAAACGCAAATCGCGAAGTTGGCTGAGAATGAATGCGCTGAAACCGGCGGACAATCCGATGGAAAGAATGATTACCGGAATAAGAAACCATTTCCCGTTTAGAATCGATTGCCATAGGAGGTCAAAATTAAAAGTCATAAGAAAAAGGCCCCCCTGGCCTGATTGTCCCGCAAGGCACCTTTCCCAGCCGATGTACAATCAGGACTGCGCTGGTAATATATTCCAAAGGGAGTGGTCGGATCAATTTCCGAGAGGCAGAACGCAATACTTTATCCGCGCAATCCCCAGAAAAACGCCGCACCACCGGCGAGAACAAGTGCGAAGAAGATGAATACGCTTGAGATTGGGAGATCTGTAAATCCCAACAAGCGGCTGAATGGAAAATAGATATCATAGAGCAGTCCCTCGCTCACAACCATCATGGCGAGTCGGTACGTGCATCGATATTTTATTAAAGTAGGATATAGCAATTATCCAGGGAAATGATGAGTTTCCCTTGGGGGGGAAAAAAAATTGCGAGGATTTTATTAGCCGAAAAACCATACCCTTTTTTTATACCCCCTTACTTTTAACCTGGTGAAGTATAGCATATACAACCGGCGGAAAGCAATTATGACATTCAGCGTAAAAAAACAACCCCCGATTTCCCAGGGCTGTTTTTTTAGGTAGAACGAGACGATTATATTCAGACAAATAATATCCGCTTTAGGGTCGGTTTATGCAATCAATTCGGCCAAGGCTTTTTAGAAGCCTTCCCGGTCCGTGACGCTGGCCATGCCCTTTTCATCAGCTGCATGAAACTGAAACATCCAACTGCAACGCTGGGATTTTAGAAGCATTAAGGCTTGCAACCGCTTTTCTTCATAATGTCCAATGGCGTATTCCCCCTATTGAAGGAGTTGCGTCTCCGAAACGTATGAACGATATTCGAATTATGCCTCAGTTTTCACGCAAAATGTCGAGAAAGCAGCCGACGGTCATAAAAATGCAGAATACGTAAACATAACCATCCAGATAATTGAACAGGTGCGTGATCGAAAAAACCACCAGGGTTACGCTGATGATCCAAATAAGCAATACGTACAATAACTGTCTTTGTCTGCCGATGCCAACGGCGGTTTGTCCGCTGGAGAAGTAAGCGACAAATTGATGATAAAGAAAGTAACCCATCACCATGATGTATATACCCAATCCGAAAATAAAAATAACGAATTTGGAATTTTGGGAGTCCATGATATTGGCCGGATCCAACAAGAGTGTGAGAGCGGAAAGCAGGATCAGGAGAACACCGATGGGGATCCAAAGTACCAGCCCGATCCTGTCCATTGAAAATAAAAAAGTTTTGGATCCGAAAATAAAGCCGGACCACCATATCTCGAGAGGAGTGGCAGGCATAATTTCCGAGAGGTAGAACTCGATGGTGTATTGGTTGAACCAGTGCAATCCCCAGATAACTCCTCCGCCCACGACGAAGCAAAGAGCAAAGAAGATGAACACGGATGTGCTTGTAGTATATTGAAAACCCAGCAAGCGGCTGAATACGGAAAAGATATCATTTTCCATGAGGAAGTCCTCCGCTCATTCGCGGGAAAGCGGATCTGGGATAATGGGAGAGGTTTTTCTTAGGAAGACGGGGTAGAGATACCGGAGAAACGGAAAAGTGTCCCTTTGGGGGAACAACATATGCCTGCAAGGATTTAACAAGCCGAGTAACCATGGCTTTTTCATACCCCCCCTTTTTGCTGAATGCACAAAAGTATAGCACACAAAAATGGCACAATGCAATTATGACATTCAGCTTAAAAAACACACCTTGGTTTCCTAGGGCTGGTTTTTTCCGCTGAATGGGACGGAATATAATCAGACAACAATTATCCATTATTATATCTTCTGGGGCAATCAATTCAGGCAAGCTATACGGAATCCCTCCCGGTCAGTAATGAAGGCCGTCCCCTTTTCCTCGGCGCTGTGGAATTGGAACATCCAGTTGCTCTTGGGCGATTTCAGCAGAAGCAGAACGTTGGGTTATGTTTCCTCTTTCTTCTTCTCGATAATTATTATGTGATCTGGTGCATCTCTTCGGGTCAACGTCGCCTGGAAAGATGGACCCGACACATCTTCGAGAAGGAGATTAACATCGATATCTGCAACTCCATCCGAAACGAGGATCTTCATACGTTTCCTTTTTTAACGATAGCGGAGATAACCTTCTCGAGAGCCGTATAGATCAGAGTTAATCCTATTTTATTTATATCCTTCTCAACCCCAAAATCCGATGACATCAATTCGATTTGTAATAATTTATCTTTTATCTTGCTGTATTCAAGAAGCTGCAAATTCTCCCCATAGTTGTGATATATGGTAAATCTACCTTGGATCATATAAACCGCCGTCTCTTCCAATGGTCTGCTCATCGTTCCCGAAATTTGAACCATCGAATCGGATTTCGCGAGAGGGAATACTACTTACGCGAGGTCATCAATGTGGATGGGTAAACCGCGTTCTGAAATGGCGCAAAGCCCGGCATTTTCCAAAGGTTGCTGCGCAATTCTTAATCGTTTGGTGGAGTTCTCGCTTTTTCCGTTTCCGGATATGTTGGCACAAATCTCTTGAGCCAAATCCACATAGTTGATCGCAGCTAGTGACATTGTGAGTTCGTTCAAGTTATTTTCAATACTTTAAGGAAGGATCCGTTCGCGCGCTCCGATTAAGACGATCGTCCCCCGCTTTCAGGATAAGCGGCACCTCCCGGCCGGGGATTGCCACTTGAATTTTCTGGAATTCCTATATAATACTTATATTCGTTCCACACACAGGAGGACTCGGAAATGCCTACTCTACATATGGAAGTCGAAGCGGCACGCGCAGCCCAGAAATCCCTGACCGACGGCTACGGCGTCATGGACCAAACGTTCAAGGGGATGGTCAATGCCGTCAATGGCCTGGAATCCGGCGCCTGGGTCGGGAACTCCGCCACGGAGTTTTTCCAGGTTTTCGGCGAGTTCAAGAGCACCGTCAGCGCCAAGATCGAAGAGCTGAACAACCTGCAAATGCGGCTCTCGGCCGAGATCACCGAATGGGAGAACATGGCTCAGAAGCTGGGCTGAAGCACCGTTCGAGATCTCTCCCCGCAAGACCTACACCATCCCGGCAATCGCATTGCCGGGATGGTCGTCTAGGCGTAAACTTGCCCCATGAGTGATCCTTCCGCAGCCAAGAGGAACACGCTTCCCGCAGGTCCGGCATCTTCTCAACGGGTCCGCCGGCGGTTCACACCCGCCCAGCGCGACCCGTTTTTTTTGCCGGCGGACGAGATCGAGCTGCCCTCGCCGCCCCCGATCCAGGGCTCGGCGCCCCAGCTGAACCTGCTGATGACGCTGCTTTCCCCGGCGCTCATGATCGGGATGTCGCTGCTGACGGCGCTCCTGACCGGCGGGAAGAACCTGATGATGATCCTGCCGATGCTCGGGGTCGGCCTGGCGATGCCGCTTGCCAACATCATCGGGACGCATGTCCAGAAGCAGAAGTACGAGGAAGGCCTCGTCGAGCGGGAAGCCGTCTACAAACAGCGCCTGGTGAAGGAACGCGCCCGGCTGAAGGCACTGGCCGAAGAACAGCGCGCGGTTCTGGAAAAGACCTATCCGGTCCTGGAAAAACTGAAGCGTTCGGCCAAAACCCAGGATAAACTCCTGTGGTCGCGCCGCCCGCACGACGAGGATTTCCTCTCCCTGCGGCTGGGGCTCGGCTACGACGCGCCTTCGTTTACGATCGTGCCGCCCCGTTCGGCGAATGAAACCGAGCCGCTGAACGCGCTGCCGAAGAAGCTCCTGGCCGAGTTCGAGCAGATCCCGAACGTGGCACGCCTGCTGCCGCTGGGGCAGAGCGGGAGCCTCGCGGTCAGCGGGCGCAACCCGGCCGCGGTGTACGGTGCCGCCCGGCGCCTGATGCTCGACATCCTCGTCCTGCATTCCCCGCAGGATGTGTTCGTCTTTGTCCTGGGGGATACCCCCGAGGCGGAAAAGCGCTGGGAATGGCTGAAGTGGGTGCCGCACACGGATGCGCTCGGCGGCGATCAGAAAACCGCCCGCCTGGCCTATACGCCCGGAAACATCGAAAAAACGCTCGAATACCTGATAAAGGAATTGAACGACCGCTCGAAACAAGCCGGCGGATCGGATACCCACAAGGGCCGCACACCGGCGATGGTCGTCCTGGTCGACGATACCGGCCGGGTCCGCGTCCGCGAGGATGTGATCCAGCTGACGGAATTGGGCGCCGATTCGGGGATCCACATGATCTTCGCCGGCGGGCGCGAATGGCCGCGCGAGTGCAAGTCGCGGATCGACCTGGTCGACGACCGCCGCTATAAATTCATCGAGACCTGGTCCCGTGAACGCGCCGGGCACGAGGGCATTTACGAGACCGCCTCAGTCCAGGATTGCGAGGAGACGGCCCGCGCGCTGGGCGGGATCGAGGCCGCCAGCTCCCAAACCAGCATCCCGCTGCCCAGGAGCATCCGGCTTTCGGAGGTGATCGGGATCGAGGATTTCTCGGCCGAGACCGTCAAGCAGAATTGGGCTATCCCGCTCGAACCCAAGGACCTGCTCCAGTTCCCGATCGGCGTGCGCGCCAAACGCGATCACCTGGAAATGGAGCTGATCAACCTGCTGCCGGCCGAGCGCGGCGGGAGCGACGCCTACCACACGATCCTGATCGGGACGACCGGCAGCGGCAAAAGCGAATTCATGAAATCGCTGGTGATGGGCGCGGCCTACCGCTACAGCCCGCTCTACCTCAACCTGTTCTTCATGGACTTCAAGGGCGGGGCGGCCTTCAGCGTATTCGAGAACCTCCCGCATGTGAGCGGGATCGTCACCAACCTCAAGCCGGAGCTGGTCGAACGCGGATTGGATAGCGTCACGAACGAGATCGAACGGCGCCAGGCGGAATTCGCCGCGGCCAAAGTGCAGAACATCTGGGATTACAACCGCAACCATCCCGAGGCGCCGATGCCGCACCTGGTGCTGTTCCTCGACGAGTTCGCCCGCGGCCTGGCGGACTTCCCGCGCCTGCGCGAGCCGCTGGATGTGCTCGTGCGGCAGGGGCGGTCGCTGGGGGTGTACCTGATCCTGGCCAACCAGGACGCCAACAGCGAGGTGGATAAACTGCTCAACAACGTCGGCTGGCGGATCGCGCTCAAGGTGGCCAAGCCGGACGAGATGGTGATGATCGACCGCACGCTGCCGATCCCGACCCGCGCCGGGCACGGTTACCTGCGCGCGCTGAGCGGCAGCATCTCCGAGTTCCAGGCCGGGTACGGAGGGTACCCGATCCGGACCGACGAGGAAACCACGGTCGAAGGATTTTCAATCTACCGCGTGGATGCGGACGGATCGTATCAGGAAGTTTACAAAAAGCAGGCCGGCGAAGCGGGCGGCGCGAAGAAGGGTACGGCGCGCGTCCCGCGCGAAGAGGAACAACTGGTGAAGATCCTGCGCCAGGCGACCGAGGAGCTGAACCTCAAGCCCGCCTCGAAAATCTACCTCGAGCCGCTCGAGGAGAACATTCCGCTTGAAAAGAACATGGCCGATACCGGGATCCAGCCGAAGTACGCCGACGGCGCGTGGCGGACCGATCCGCCGCTCTCGCGGCTCCTTGCCGCGGTGGGCGAGGTGGATCTTCCCAAGCAGTGCCGCCAGGAGCAGCTGGCGATCGATTTCGACGACCGCGACGGGCACCTGTGGCTGCTCGGCGGCCCGGGCAGCGGCAAGGATACGAGCCTGGTGGCGATGCTGATGTCGATCGCGCTCACGTACACGCCCGAGGAAGTCCAGTTCTACCTGCTGGAGATGGGGGCCGGCGAGCTGGTGGCGCTGGAAGGCCTGCCGCACACGGGCGCGTGCATCCGCCTGCAGGCGCAGGAGAAGGAGCGCCTGGAGCGGCTGTTCAATTTCCTCGACGCGGAGATGGAACGCCGGATTGCGGAAGCGGCCAAGGCCGAATCCGAAACTTTCCGTTGCCTGCCGGTGATCTTCCTGGTGATCAACAACACCGCCGAATTCCGGGCCAACTTCCCGGACGAGGCCGACCGGGTCAACCGCTACGTGCGCGACGGCCGGGCGGCCGGGATCCACATCCTGGTGACGACCAACCGCGGCGCGGAACTGATGCGTACCATCGCGAACAACATCTCCAGGAGGCTGGTGATGCAGCTGGCGAGCCGCGATGAATATTTCGACGCGGTCGGCAAATCGGTGCCGATGCTGCACATCAAGGCGCCCGGCCGCGGCTACTGGGTGGACGGCGACGCCTGGGAATGCCAGATCGCCCAGCCGCCGCAGCAGCTGCGCGAACTCATCCGCGGGATGAAAGCCGCCTGGCAGGGCGGGGTGCCCAAGGCAATCGAGATCCTGCGCCCGAGCATTCCGCTGGCGGACATACTCGCCCGGCTCGAGACGGTTCCGGGCGGGCCGATGCTGCTCCCGGTCGGGCAATCCTACGAGACGCTGGATTGGATCACGCCGAACGTCGCCGAGCAGCTGCCGTGCTGGATGATCCTCGGCCCGAAGGAAAGCGGCAAGAGCAACTTCCTGTGCGCCGCGGCGCTGGCCGCGCTCAAATGCGATCCGGAAAATTGGATCGTCAAGGTCTACGCCTTCCGCCGCAGCCCGATCCTCCAACTGGCCAAGCAGGATCCGCGGATCGAGCTGTACGCAACGCTTGATGATATTCAGAAGGACGTCCAGGCGATGGCGGAGGCGGTCAAGGAAGGCGGGACGCTGGCGGAGGGCAAACGGATCCTGTGGCTGATCGACGATTTCAGCTTCGCCTTCCAGAGCGGGAAGGAGCAGGTGCTTGCGCCGTTCAACCAGATCGCCCAGGCGATAGATAACATCACCAACGTGCACATCCTCGGGGCCGGGCTGATGGAGGAATTCCGGATGTCGCTCGCCTCGCCGATGCTCAAGATCATGCGCCAGAGCCGGCAGGGGGTGGTGATGTCGAAGGACAGCAACGAGCTGGATTGGCTCGGCGCGCAGATGTCACTGGCGTACCGCAAGATGGACCTGCCGGTCGGGCGCGGCTTTTACGTCAGCAAGGGCAAACCGCACTTCGTGCAGACGCCGCTGGTGGATATGAAGGCGGCAGGCGGGTAACATGCGCAGTATGTCATCCCGAGGGGCTTTCAAGCCCTGAGGGATTGGTCACTAAGGGAACGGCACGATGGATTTGTGGAGGAGTGATCGTCATTCCCGCGTGTACTTAGCGGGAATCCAGGAATTCGCTACTCTCCCTCACCCTCTTATCCCTCTCCCAGCATAAGCTGGGAGAGGGAAGGCTCAAATCCGGCGCAATTCCGGATTTGAGACAGGGTGAGGGGGGTATGGAAGGAGTCACCGATTCCTCGCCCTCTAAAGAGGGCTCGGAATGACCATCTAAGTGTGTCATCCCGAGGGGCTTCCAAGCCCCGCCTGTCCAGAGCGAAGCGAAGGAAGGGATCGGTTACGAAGAGGACGGTAA
>Ga0307445_10000342_pt1 | contig 24660 bp, 13 predicted proteins | sample SalMarSW160330MG_FD_202147 | JGI IMG/M metagenome (GOLD analysis project Ga0307445, IMG submission 202147) | Salt marsh sediment microbial communities from the Plum Island Ecosystem LTER, Massachusetts, United States - SW1603-30 | ecosystem: Environmental > Aquatic > Marine > Intertidal zone >... | reverse complement strand
TAATGTGTTGCAAACAAGGTCTTTGCTGCAACTTCCCTGTTTTCGTGAATATATTCCGTTATAGCCCACGCAATTGAAATTCCATCGAATGTGCTTGTGCCACGTCCGATTTCATCAAGAAGAATTAGACTTTTTTGTGTTGCATTATTTAATATGTTTGCAGCTTCCTGCATCTCAACAAGAAAAGTGCTTTCCCCAGCAGTAATGTTATCACTTGCACCTACTCGGGTGAAGATTCTGTCAACAATTCCTATTTCAGCTTCTCCTGCAGGTACGAATGAACCTATTTGTGCCATTAAAACAATAAGACCTGTCTGGCGCAGATAAACCGATTTTCCTGCCATGTTAGGTCCGGTAAGGATAATAATCTGCTCCTGTTCATTATCCATGTTGCAATCGTTTGGAGTAAATTTATCTCCGGGCGGCAGGATTTGCTCAACAACCGGGTGTCTTCCTTTTACAATTTTAAGTTTTGTATCTTCAGAAATTTCAGGTTTCACATATTTATAAGACTCAGCACATTCGGCAAATGAAATGAAACAATCGAGCATTGCAATATATTGAGCATTATTCTGAATAACGCTTGCATATGATGCTGATAAAAGTTTCACTTCATTAAACAACTGAGTTTCCAGTTCATAAATTTTCTCTTCGGCATTTAGTATTTTATCCTCATACTCCTTTAGTTCGGGTGTGATATACCTTTCGGAATTAACCAAAGTTTGCTTTCTTATATAAGTTTCAGGGACCTTTTCTTTGTGTGCATTACTTATATCTATATAATAACCGAATACTTTATTGTAACTAACCTTAAGAGATGGAATTGCTGTTTTTTCTCTTTCGGTTTTTTGTAGTTTAGCAATCCAGTCTTTTCCATGGAATGCGATTTCTCTAAGTTCATCAAGTTCTTCGCTAAAACCATTTCTTATGACCCCACCATCGTTTATAGTTGCTGGGGGAGAATCGACCAGCGCAGCCTGTATTTTGGTAACTAATTCTTCAAGAGAATTTAATTTATCACTTATTTGTTTAAGCGTATCAACCTTACAGGATTTAAGATAATCAATAACAGCGGGAATTTTCTTTAAAGAAGATTTTATTGCTACAACTTCCCTTGGATTTGCTCTTCCTGTACTTATTCTTGAGATCAGACGTTCAAGGTCGCCGATTTCTTTCAGTTCGGTTACTAATTTCTGTCTTAAAGATTTTTCTTTAAGCAGTTCCTCAACGCTGTCCAATCTTTTATCAATTGATGATTTATTCCGCAGTGGTCTCGTTATCCATTTTTTCATTAATCTTCCGCCCATAGCAGTACTTGTTTTATCGAGTATTGAAATCAAAGATCCTTCCCTGCCGCCATCCCGCATAGCAAAGGTTATTTCAAGATTTCTTCGTGTTGCGGAATCAAGAATCATATATTCGCCGAAGTTATAAAGTGAAATACTGCTAAGATGGGATAAGTTGGTTTTCTGGGTTTCCTGCAAGTAATTTAAAATTACACCGGCAGCAATAATTCCTTCATTTAGATGATCAACACCAAATCCTTTCAGATTTACAGTTTTGAAATGCATAAGGAGTAATTCTTTTGCATACTCGAAATTAAAAATCCAGTCATCAATTTTTGAAACTCTTATCGATGAATTAGTCTTTTGGATTAGCGGAATTAAATAATCTTTATCTTTCTTTTGAATTAATATTTCCGACGGCGCAATTGATTCGATCTGCTGCACAAACTCACTTTCATTAACCTCATAAACGAGGTATTCACCGGTTGAAATATCGACGAATGAAATCCCGGCTATTTCATTCTTAATAAAAACAGAAAGCAGGTAATTATTTTTTTTATGATCGAGCAGCTTATCTGAAAGGGTGACACCGGGCGTTACAACTTCGATTACTTCCCTCTTTACAATTCCTTTTGCAAACTTCGGATTTTCAACCTGCTCACAAACTGCAACCCTGTAACCGGCACGAACAAGCTTTGGCAGATATGTATCGATAGCGTGATGTGGAAATCCAGCCAGAGGTACATCTTCAGCAGCACCATTTGATCTTTTGGTTAGAGTAATCCCAAGCACTTTTGATGCAAGTTTTGCGTCTTCATCAAATGTCTCAAAGAAATCACCAACCCTGAAAAGCAAAATTGTATCAGGATTCGCTTCCTTAATCTTGAAATATTGTGCCATTAAGGGGGTTTGTTGCATATAACCTTTCCGATTGAAGCTGTAAAATACCCTTAAGGAAAGATAAATTCAATTTCAACATTTTAAGCAATTTTTATTGAAATTGATATGGGATTTATGTTAAACGATATCGTTTAATGTGATAGAAAGGATTGTATCAATGATTCAATAGCCTTGTTATTTTGGTAATTTGCTTACCAAGTACGAAGGATTAAAAAATAAGATAATCTTTTAAGAATGACAATTAGAGGTTATGCAAAACTACGTTGAATAAGAATTTTCCTTCTTTTCCTCTTCAGTTAATTTTTCAGCCTTCTTTAAAAAGATATGGCTTTCAATTAATGCACGAACCAATTCTTCAATTTTAAATGGTTTAACCACATAATCATCCATGCCATTTGCCAGATATCTATCTCTGTCTGAACTAAGAGCATTTGCTGTAACAGCAATGATTCGTGGTTGCCGGATCGAAGAGCCCAAATTTCTGATTTCATTAGTACATTGCTCACCATCCATCTCAGGCATCTGTACATCCATTAAAATCACATCATAGTCTTGTTGTTTCATCATTTCCAGAACTTCAATTCCATTAAAAGCAATACCAGCTTTGTATCCAATTTTTTCAAGATAACGAAGTGCGACTTTTTGATTTACTTTGTTATCTTCAGCCAGTAAAATCTTCAACGGATATTGTGAGCCTATTTCAACTCCGAACTTTGAAGGTAGTTCATTTTCTTTTTTAGTTTTCTTCCCGTTGCCCTTAAGAACAGCTATAAGAGCATTCTGCAAATGAGAAAGCTTAACAGGTTTTGTAAGTGTTGCTGCAAATTCTGAAAAACCGACTTTCTTTTCACGATATCCGAAAGAAGACAATAAAATGAGTGGTAGGTTTTGTTTTAAATTTAGTTTACGAATTTTTTCGGACAAGGTAAGTCCATCCATTCCCGGCATATGATAATCAAGAATTGCTACATCGAACTGATCACCCTGCTTAAGTAATTCAAGCGCTTCAAATCCAGAAGCCACACCTGTTGGAACCATCTTCATTGACTTAGTCTGACGTTCAAGAATATTCAAGTTAGTCAGGTTATCATCGACAATTAGTATTTTCTTTTCTCTTAAAGCAGAAAATTCTTCTGCGGTTTGTTTTTCTACAGATAATTCAGCCACTAATGTAAAATGAAAAATAGAACCTTCACCCGGCACACCTGAACTCTCTATCCACATTGTTCCGCCCATAAGTTCACTTAATTGTTTGCTTATGGCAAGTCCCAGCCCGGTTCCGCCGAATTTACGCGTAGTAGATGCATCTACCTGAGTAAAAGATTGAAAGATTTTATCCTGGCGATCTTTCGGTATACCAATTCCTGTATCCCTAACAGAAAAGTGAAGCTGATATTCGTAATGATCACGTAATTGTCCAGTTACAGATACTTCGATTTCACCTTTTTCAGTAAATTTAATTGAATTGCTGAGCAGATTTAAGAGGATTTGTCTTAAACGCGTCACATCCCCGATTACTTTTGTAGATAATACATCTTCGACAGAATAGACAAGTTCGAGATTTTTATCAGCCGCTTTTGAGGCAACAAGATCGAGTGCTTCCTCTATACAAAGTCTTACATCGAAAGGTTGTTTTTCAATTTCTAATTTTTGCGCTTCAATCTTTGAATAATCAAGTATATCATTTATTAGGGAAAGGAGAATATCCCCACTACTGTAAATTGTTTCAGCAAAATCTCTCTGCTCATCATCCAGCTTAGTATCAAGTAACAAACCCGTCATTCCGATAACCGCGTTAAGCGGTGTACGTATTTCATGACTCATGTTTGCAAGAAATTGCCCCTTAACTTTATTTGCATTGATCAGGTCACTATTCGCCTTCTCGAGATCAACATAGGCTTTCCTTAATTTTTCATCGGCTACTTTACGATTTGTAATGTCGTGACCAATACCAATAAGCCCAATTATTTTATTATCGGCATCACGTAAGGGCAGCTTAGAAGTAAGTAACCATTTCTTGTTACCCTCAGCGTCTAAATAATACTCTTCCCTGTTTACAATAGGATTACCCGATTTAACAATAGACTGATCATCTTCAAAAAATTTCTGTGCTACTTCTTTCGGATAAAGATCGAAATCGGTTTTACCTAATACTTCATCTTCCGAATTTTTCCCCATATTTCTCAAGTCTGATAAATTTGATATCGTTTTCCTGTAGTTAAGGTCTTTTACATAAATTGCGTCAGGCAGATTATCTATTAAAGTTCTTAAAAGAATCTTTTCATGTTGAATGGCTTCTTCAGATTGTACTTTTTGTGTAATATCCCGCCCAATTCCGATTAATCCTATTATATTACTACTATCATCTCTTATTGGCACTTTGGAGGTAAGTAACCACTTTTTCTTACCATCAGCATCTATGAAATACTCCTCTCTGTTTACTATAGGTTTTCCTGATTTAATAACAGATTGATCATCTTTAAAAAATTTCTGTGCAACTTCTTTCGAATAAAGGTCAAAATCTGTCTTACCCAAAACCTCTGCTTCGGTTTCATGCCCTGTGTTCCGCACATCAGCTAAATTAGATAATGTTTTGCGCCCTTCCTTATCTTTTGCATAAATTATATCAGGGAGATTATCAATTAATGTCCTTAGTAAAATTCTTTCCCGTTGTAGTGATTCATTCGCGGATTTATATTCTGTGATATCTTCGTAGGTTCCTAAGATTCCTATTATTTCACCTTCATCATTTCTTAAGGGAACTTTACTTGTTTTAACCCACCGTTTTTTTCCATTTGCTCTTATTAAAGGTTCTTCGAAATTCAATTTAGGAATACCGGATTCTATAACTGACTTATCGTCGTCCTGATATTTTTGAGCTATGTCTTTCCATCCTAAATTAAAATCATTCTTACCAATAATTGCTTCAGGACTCGCAATGCCTGCATCTTTGGCAAATGATTGGTTACATCCAAGATAGGTTTGATTTTTATTTTTCCAAAAAACACCCACTGGAATTGTGTTGAGAATTTGTTGAAAAACTATACTACACTGATTTATTTTTGATTCAGCTCGTTTATTATTTTCCCGGTTAGTTTCCAATTCAGCCACACGCTGCTTTAATGCAGCTATTTCTGCTAAAAGTTCTGACGGATTTTTTTGTCTCTTAGCCATTTGAGCTACTTTCGTAGAATTTTATGTTCATTTTGCTTAAATGCTACTAATATTACTGCATTCCAGTATAGTCCCGGGAGTAACAGCGGTCAAGAAAAATCAATTTTAATGCCATATTTGTTACTTTGAGAATATCAGGGCTAATCTATTATTTTGCCTGAAGATCGACTGATTTTACAGATGAGTTTGAGAACCAGTTAAATCTGTTGTAGTGGAAATCTAACCAAAAATATTTGAATTATGCAATTATTACACAATTTAATCATGTTTTAAATGCTTCGATTTATACCGGAGTTTAATTAACGATTCTGCCTGGGGAAAAAAATAACTAATTTGCTTATACTATATCTAATAATTTTAAGTAAACCACTATAATTTTTATCGTGCATAAAAAAACGATTTTACCACCAACCTACTTTTTTATTACGCTTATAATAATTTTTATCTTTCACTTTACAATCCCGATTAAAATAGTCAATAATTACCCGTGGAATCTAATTGGACTTATTCCTGCTTTTATTGGATCTGTATTAAATATTGTAGCAGATAATAAATTTAAGACCGCTGGAATAACAGTAAAGCCATTCGAAAAATCTTCAATATTGATTACTTCAGGAATCTTTCGGATTAGCAGGAATCCAATGTACCTTGGAATGGTATTAATATTACTTGGGGCTTCACTTATATGCGGTACCTTATCGCCTTATTTTATAATACCGATATTTATATTTATTATCCAGATAAAATTCATAAAAGAAGAAGAGAAAATGCTTTTTAAAGAGTTCGGAAACGAATGGAAGGAATATAAACAAAGAGTAAGGAGATGGATTTAATCATTAACTTTAAACATTATTTTATTGTTCTATAATACAACTGATTACAGTTGGATTTTTTTACTCCTGTTACTAATTTAATTAAAGATTATTTACTTTGTATTGCTAAAGGGAAAAATGGATTTAATAAGCCCGTTAAATATTGCAGCAATTATATTTGCAATTCTTTCTATTACATTTCTCATCACATTTATAATATCATTAAAAAAGCACAAAAAACTTAAAGCAGCAAAAAACTTTATGTTCATGCTTTTTATGCTGGTTATTTCATTGTTATTTGCTACAATAAGCTTTTCTTTACAGGGCTACAATTCATTAATTCATGAAGAATTAGCTGCCTATGTTGATATTGAACCTACAGGTAAACAGAGTTTCACTGCATATTTTCTGTTTCCTGATAACACTGAAGCAGAATTTCAACTTGCAGGTGATGAACTTTATGTTGATGCACACATACTTAAATGGAAATCTGTTGCAAACCTGTTTGGTTTGCATACCTTATATGAGTTAGACAGAGTTTCCGGAAGATACGTCGATCTAAAAGATGAAACTACAAAGGATAGAACTATTTATTCTCTCGCTTCCGATAAGTTCATTGATATTTTTAGTTTCAGGCTTGAGCATGAATTTCTTTCTTTTCTTGTTGATGCTGAATACGGATCAGCAACCTTTGTAAATGTGAAAAAAGATTCTAAACTGAAAATTATGGTCTCATCAACAGGATTGTTAATTCGAAATGCAGATTGATATTGCCGATCTAAAATAAGGATAACTCTTTTAGAAACGGAAATAAATTATAGATAAAAAATCAGCAAATACGAATCAGATATTTTTCATTCTTTGGCTCGCAGCATTTGCTCTTTCATTTGTAATGTTTGCAACAACTGAAGCCAGATATATGAATTTTCTAAACGGTTTAATTCGTATCACAACTTTCATTGAGTGGCAATTGGCTGCTTTATGCTTTTCAGTAGCAACACTTGTCATCTCCAGAACCCGGAAAAAACGGAATTACCAAGTCAGCTAAAATTCTTGGACTTATCTCCATCGGAAGTCAACTTCTTTTATTGATCATCCTTATTGTTGGAATACTGATTATTGTAGTTACTTCAAGTTAATATGATTTTTTCAATTGAAGTATAATTAATCTGCTTTAAAATAATAAAAGTGCGATACTCTTTTAGAATCGCACTTTTAAAGTGGGCAGAGACGGAATTGAACCGCCGACACATGGATTTTCAGTCCATTGCTCTACCAACTGAGCTATCTGCCCTGAATTCAGATAGCAAAATTAATCAATAAAATTATTATCTCAAAAACTATTCTACGGTAACACTCTTAGCCAAATTACGCGGCTGATCAACATTCAATCCCTTTTTAACTGCAATGTGATAGGCTAATAATTGTAACGGTATTGAAGTCAGTACAGGTCGCAACATTTCAACTGTATCCGGTATCTTGATTGAATAATCAACAAGCGTATCAATCTCTTCATCGTTTTCACTCGCGATAGCAATAATCCTTCCTCCCCTTGCTCTGACTTCCTCAATATTGCTAATTACTTTTTCATAAGTAGAATCTTTAGTAGCTATAAAAACTACAGGCATTTTTTCATCAATTAATGCAATAGGTCCGTGTTTCATTTCTGCTGCCGGATATCCTTCTGCATGTATGTATGATATTTCTTTCAACTTTAATGCGCCTTCTAATGCAGCAGGGAAATTATAACCTCTCCCCAGGTATAAAAAGTTTTTCGAATCCTTGAACTCTTCAGCTAATTGTTCGATTGTATCATTCAATTTTAAGATGTGCGAGATTTTATCGGGAAGTTCCTGCATTGCTTCAACTAATTCTTTTCCCTCAGCAGCACTAAGACTTTTTTTACGTGCAATTAGTAACGTAATTAAAGCAAGCACTATCAATTGCGAAGTAAAGGCTTTTGTTGAAGCAACCCCAATTTCAGAACCGGCATGAATATAAACACCTGCATTACTTTCCCGTGCAATGGTGCTGCCTACTACATTACATATTCCCAGAACAAGCGCTCCACGTGATTTTGCTTCACGCAAAGCGGCCAAGGTATCGGCAGTCTCACCGCTTTGTGAAATAAGAATCACAGTGTCTTCATTTGTTATAATCGGATTTCTATACCTGAACTCTGATGCATATTCAACTTCGGTTTGTATCCGTGCGTACTGTTCAAACATATATTCGCCAACAAGCCCTGCATGCCAGGAAGTTCCGCAGGCGGAGATAATAATCCTATTTGAATTTACCAGCTTGTCTATAACATTTGCCAGACCACCAAGCTTAGCATCACCATCTTCAAATAATAACCTTCCTCTCATCGAGTTCGTTACAGACTCAGGCTGTTCCATTATCTCTTTCAACATAAAGTGAGAATAACCGCCTTTATCTATTTCATCCAAGGACATACTTATTTCATGAACTTCTTTTTCAATCTCGATATCTAAAATTGTTTTAACCAAAAATCCATTCTTTGTTATAACAGCGAGTTCCCCGTCATCAAGGTAAACTATCTGTTTTGTGTGAGCGAGAATTGCAGAAACATCTGAAGCAATAAAATTTTCATTTTCCCCAAGTCCGACAACAAGGGGAGAACCCTTACGTGCAACAACAATTTTATCAGGTTCATCTTTATAGATAACGGCAATTCCGTACGTCCCTTCAACTTCGCTTAAAGCTAATTGAACAGCTTTCGTTAAAGGATAATTTTTCTTTAAAAAACTATCTATTAGCATTACTAAAACTTCCGAGTCTGTTTCGCTCCTAAAACTATATCCGATCTGTTTCAAACCTTTTTTAATGGTTTGATAATTTTCAATTATACCATTGTGAATCAGGAAAAGCGTATTATCCTCATTAGAATGTGGATGTGCATTGATTTCGTTTGGAATTCCATGAGTTGCCCACCTTGTATGACCGATACCCAGAACGGCATTTAATTTCAGTAAACTTACTTTTTCTTCCAATGCAGATACTTTGCCTTTATTTTTAACAATACTTGTATTGCCATTGTTAATAATACTTATACCGGCAGAATCATACCCGCGGTATTCAAGTCTTTTCAATCCATTGATAAGAATCGGCACACAATTTTTTTCACCGATATAACCTATTATTCCGCACATTTTATTCCTCTGCTTTTTAAACGGATAAACTAATCAGATAAATATATAATTTTTTGTTCATCCCCCGAAATTGTAATCACATTTATCGTACCAGTGCAAGTTTTTGAGTGACAGATTTCGTTTTATCTTTGAAATCAGCTCTTATTTTGTAAAGATATACACCGTTAGCAATATGGTCACTATCCTGATCCCGACCATCCCAGTAAATCTTGTTAAAACCAATCTGTAATTCGGAGGGAGGAATTTCAATATCACGAATTAGTCTGCCGGCTATTGTGTAAATTTTAATTCTTACTTTTTCCGGCAAACTGTTTCCTCTTAATTCAAATGTAAAATAGGTATCGTCTTTGAAAGGATTCGGATAATTGTAAACCCTTGTCAGATCAGTTTCATTGTACACACTGAACGTAATCTGGTAAGAGGTAGAATCAAAAAAGTTGCCTGAACCATCCTTTGCAAGTACTATAAGTTTATAAGTCCCATCTTTTAATTTTGGCTTCCAGTGAATTTCAGCTTTTGAATTTGGATAAGGTGTATAATCATAAGTTAAACCATCATGCGCAAAACTTAACGGATCATTATCCAGAACGATAGTAAAGAAACTGGTATCTAATGGAAGAGGACCGTTATCTGTTAAAGTAATCATCACATCCGGGTTTGCAGAAATTATATCTCCATTCAGGATCTGTTTACCATCAAACGTAATGGAAAATTCAGGTTTTACGGAATCCCTGGCAACATAAAATTTATCAGAAATTAAGTTATCAAATTTAAAATATTCTGGTTGATCAGTCGTTCCCACAACATTAATTTTATTATCAAAAATCAAATGATTTGTTGAAATAGGTATAGTAATTTCCCTCGAAATAGTGTCGGGATCAATTGCCGTATTTGTTGAGTAAATAAGGGAATCCAATCCGTTTAAATAAAATTCTAAATTTAAACTATCCATCTTAAAATCGCCGTAATTTCTTGCTCTGAATGACATTGTAATGGGAATACCTTGTAGCATAGAATCAGGTGAAAAGCTTATGTCTTCTTTTTTTAGAAAAACATTGGGAAGCTCCTGATAGTTAAAACTTACACTTTTTAATTCCATAGACTGAACTGATGTTAAGCTTGAATCCGTTAAGGAAAAACCGAGCTTTAATTTAGGATATTCAACTGGACTTATGTTTTGTAATGAATAAGTGGCGGGTATTTTTGTTGCCAGAGTATCCCATATTTGTGTCGATTTATTGAGTCCGAAAAGATTAACCGTATAAGTTCCGGTAGATCCCGGTATATATAAATTATAATTCAACTCATTCCATTTTGCAACCGGACCAACCACATTTGTTGTGATAGTACCATTTGCATCTACGTAATTACCAACAAACTCCGAAAACTTTGGAGGATAGCCGGAAGCCCTGTAAACTGAAGCATATATCCTGTTATTTACCCAATCAGTGCACCAGGCATAATAACTTTGAAATGGTACATAAGTAATCCATTCTTCCTCAAAGAATCCATCATTTATTCTTATTCTCCGCATATAGTTAGACAGGTAATATTCACTTGGATAGATATAGTCTCCAAAAACAAAAAAACCAGTTGGTGTATCGAAACTGCTTCCGGAAAGAACCATATCCGGTCTGAATAATTGCCATCCGTTTGCCGGGTCCAAAATCCTTAAAACATATTTATGATTCCCATCTGGATCTCTGAATCCTAAATTATAAATATACTTCCCATTGGAATTTAAATAAGAGGGTCCGTCTTCTGCTGTTGAATTTTCCCATCTTAATAAACCACCAGGCACCTGTACAGTATCTATCTGCTCGGTGACAACGTTTATCCTTGTCAATTGAAATGCTTTTCCGGTTGGAATATAAATATTCCCATCGCTATGATAGACTATAGAATTCGAAATTCGATCATCGAAATCTGAGAATGTACCATAATATTGCCCTGTAACAGTTCCGTTATAACCAGTTCCAATTTTATAAATTCTTGATTTTCCATCACCTCCGTAACTATTCTGTTCAATCCAGGAGATATTGCCGTAATAAAGATAAGTTCCATCTGTAGTTATCGCAGTAAATCGCACACTATCCGGAAGCGGGGTTGCGGGTACTATGTCTTTAACAAAAGTCTTAACGGAAGGTCTTGCAGGAAGAGGTGATGTATTAAGAAGAAGACTACCTGTTGAATCAGAGTAATTTACATTATACCTGCTAAAAGTGTTTAAAATCTTTCCGTGAGCAAAATAACCCGGTCGAGAATTTTCTGAAATAGTAAAACTTCTTGCGGCACTCCAGTTGCCATATTGCGCGCCATCATAAATTCTTGCTCTCCAAAAATAAATTCCGTTTAGAAGATCAGGCGACTGCCACTGAACAATAGGCTCACTTGATTTAAGACCAGGTGAACTGATGAATGGGTTTGTGAAACCAGTTGACGTATCGATTTCTATAAAATAAGTCAGCCCTTTATTTGTATAATATCCAACATCTGAAAATTGAAATCTTACAAACGATTCATTTGTGGAAAATCCGTCAATTGGTTTTAGAATACCCGGTTCACTAAGATTAAAAACAATAAAATACTTAGAAGTTGTATTATCAGAATGATCTACTTCGGGTATAATTTCTGTTTCATTAACCTGAGCAGTTAACTGGAACAGATTACCTTTAACAGGAACCCAGGTGAATGTAACTGAATCCTGTTCTTCGAAACTCGGTCTTTTTATTGCACCTATCTGGTAGTTTGTATCCGAGGAGGAAGCAAACAATTCAATCATCACCGAATCTTTCGGAAATATGCGCCCCATATTACCATATTTTATCTTAACAGAAATAGTATCGTTAACTAACGGATTCTCCGGTGTTATGGAAATATCATTTGATGTAATTACAAAATCAGGATGCTCAGGAATTGCTAATTTCAATACCGGATCCCCGAGGTATGTTAACAAATTCAACTGTATTGCGTAACTGCCAACTGAAGGCACCGTATTTTTAGCATACAAAATAGCCTTGCCGACAACAAAATCTCTTTTGACAAAGAAATCATTGAAAATATAATTGTTAATTGCTTTACCTACTCCCCAGTATGTTAAGCCGGAACTACCGAAAAAGGCTATGCTTCCTTTATCTTCTTTTAAATTAAAATGTTCGCCAAAGATTTTTTGATTATCGAAATGAGCTGTGTAACAAGTTACACTGATCACAAAAGGAAGTCTTCCAGTGTTTTCCAGTAGGTCAATATCGTCATCTGTAAAAACCAGGTCCCATTGCAACCCACCACCGTGTCCGTAATAATTTACTAATGCAGCACCTTTATTGATTTCGTCACGCATTCGCGGTCCTTCACCAAAATATGGAGTATGTTCAGGTTTAGTAGGATACCTGAAAACATAAGTAGCTGTATAACCGTAAGGGAAAATATATGTATTTCCTAAAAGCAAGCTGGAATCATTAAATCCTTTATCGTTTTCGTCCTCTTCATCCAAACCGGACGCTAATAAGATCGAATTTTCTCTCCAGGCTTTTGTTTGATCCTCAGGATATTTTTTCAATTTATTTATCAGGGTATTAGCTTCTTGTATAGTCTCACAAGAAATCCTTCCAATAGCTAAATCCGGTACAACATCATCATCACCTGAAATACATACAATTAAATTATCACTGGCAGCCTGCCCGTAACCGGTTGCAAAATACGGTATAGACGGTATGAAATTCGGTCTGCTTGAAACTAACAGATGTCTGTAATCATAACTCATATCACCAAGCAAAACTATATATGAAGGAGAAGGTTTTTGCCAATTCTCAAATGCATATTTTACAAAATCCCTTAATGCATACGGATTGAGAAGTCCGTATGAAAACTCATCGTAAATCTGCTTTACATCTATAACTTTAATACGAACATTAGTAATTGATGTATCTGGAAAATCTGCGCTTCTGAATTCACTTAATTCCTGGGCAGCAGACATAAAATCAGTATGTGTTATAATTATATAATCTGCCCCATTGCTTACATCCCTTAAGTTTGAAGGTTCATCGATAATGATTGAATCCACGGAAAGAGAATAGTCATCAGCTACACAAAAATATTCTGTCCCGGTATTAGTAGTATCTACAAATAATACTGAGTTGTATTGATCGTTAGTAATGTTAGGATTAGTGATAATTTTATTTCTTTCAGGGATGTAGATTTTCATATTATCTCTTTGCCAGTCAAACATCCAAAATCTTAAAACTCCAGTGTCACAACTCTTAAAAATAAAATTGTTGGCCGCTGTTTTCAGATTTCTCCAATATTCAAATTCATACCAATTAATCCGGATTTCATCATTGTCTACAAGTTGACAAATATCGCCGCGCACCCATATATTTATCCTGTTTCCGGCTGGATAAATACGTATACTGTCTGAGGAGACATAAAAATCCTTTTCAAACAACTGGGACTCCTGTCCATCCCAAATCTTAGTTCCGATAAGCTGATCTGTTAAACTTATTTCTGCTTTATGATCCGTATCGCACCAGGGACTATTAGTCATTCCCTGCATTTGAACTCTTAGAGTAACATGGTTTGAGTCCTGGTTTTTGTTCGGGAATTCACCGAATCTATCCTCAAAACCAAATACAGCATGCCCATCCTGAGCCGTTGCTTTACCCCAAAACCAGTAATCAACGTTTTCATCATTTGAATATCCGAGTCTTTCATAAATTGAATCTTTTTCAAAGTGTAAAACATGCCTAGTTGCCTGATAGGTCTTATCATAATTTTGTGGATATCCATTTATGTCCTTGTACATTTTTCCGGTTGAATCGCTTTGGTAAGAGAACCAATAAACATTACTCCTGTTATAGATGTTGAGATATGTGTTAGGGCTTGGCGGCGGCGGATAACCAACAAATTGGAAATAATCTTCATTGTTAAAAAAAGAATCATCATCCTGATCAACAACATCAATTGGGACTGAGACACCATTATTAAAAAGCTCCAGCGTTTCAATTGGCTGTGTTGAGCTAAGCGGAACTCCTGCAGAAATTAATTCATTACAGGATACCCTGTATACACCTTTTTCTTTTAGATAGAATTTGTAATAATTTTTATTCGGATTATACCAATAATTGTTTACACTTTGAGATGAGGTGTATAAAAATTCTTTTTTGCTTAACCAGTTTTTAGCAATATCAGGGTTTATAACTGAGTTATTTAAAAATCCATTTGTCATCTGATCCTTAACAGGTATTCTATTATCCACACCTGTTTGATAAAAATCAATCCGTACTAATATTTTTTTGTTAAATATAAGCTCTCTTGTAACAGGATTAAACTGGTATGGGGAGACATTAAGCGGTATTATTCTCGCATAACGAAAAATAAAAGAAGGTTTAATTTCCGCTGGATTCGCCGGAAAGAATTTATTTTTCGAATAGATCTCAATATTTACATTTTCTACATCCGGCTTTTCAAATGCAGGATCCGATTCCGGAAACGGCACTATAAATTTATTACTGTATGAGATTTTATCATCATTTAAAATTCTGATTCTAGGTTTGCAATTGTATGGAATTCCTATATTAACATTCTCTAACGGAAGCCACGGCTCACCTGGATTTCGGAAGTAATTTTGTCCTCCATTAATTACTGAATAATTTCTTTGATCAATGAGGGTATCTTTAATTGTGTAATTGCTTGCAAAATTAAACTCAATTAAAATATGATCTGAATTCGATTCTATTACCTTATACTTTTGAGCAAAACTTTGAGAGATAAAAATCAACAAAAAAAAGACGAGGTATATTAACATGCTGGACTTTAATAGCATTAAAATATCTTTAAAAAATTCAAAAAATTGTATGAAAATTAGGCTTTAGAATGAAACAAGACAATACGAAAAATAAGTCTATTTTATACTCCTTTGAACAGTTTATAATGAAAATCCATTTTGCTATCAACCTTTAAACTCAATTAGTTATCAGAAAGTTTAGATAACAATATTCGAGGTCGTTTCATTGATTTTAGACAGATAAGAGTAAGCGGAATAGTAAATGGGTAAGAAGTCCATACCTGACGACCATCAGCGTATGCTGCAAATAATGAAAATAACGAAATCGAGATTGACACTAATGCACCGGTGATTAACGCGGCTTCGTTTTTTAATTTAATATTATACTGGAATTTTTGAAAAATACAATACAATGCTATTAATCCCGGGGGACCAAGTGTAAGAAAAATACTTAAATATGTTTTACCCCGAACAAGATTTTTGAGCAAATTTTTAACCGAAGGATACCACATATATGTTTCAGCACCTGGAGTAAGTGTTCTTAACAGAAAAGTTCCTGCTCCATATATGATAACTAAAAATATGATCAATAATAATTTATTCCTTAGCAACATATTGTCTTGTAGAAATAAATAAACAGCAAAAACCGGAATAAGAATAATTGTTGTTTCCTTAACCAGCAGTCCCAAAATGAAACTTGCCATGAAAAGCAAAATTTTCTCTTTAAGAATGAAATATGTTCCTGACATTAGAAATGCTATGAGTGTCGCATCTATATATCCTGATGTGCCGTAGTAAAATACAGGAAAGGAAAAAACAAACAACGAACAACCAAATAGAAGATAATTTCCCTTGAAATTCAAATGCCTGAGTAAACCTATAAGCGGAAACAAAGTGAGAATCAGAAAAATTAAATTGACTAGATTAATAGAAGTAAATGCTTTGTATGGTAAAAAAGATGCTAAGAATGGAACTAATGGTCGATATGCAAACGGACTCTCCAGAACTGTGCTATTCTTCTCACCACGAAAATAATCAGTATAGAGAATATATTGTTCAACATCAAAAGGTTTAACACCCACCAACGATTTCAACGGACCTAATTCCCCCCAATTAAAACGAGGTAGCGTAACGATAATCAAACTCAGGATAAAAAATATCAGATGTGCTAATTTCATTCTAAATTAAATTTTGGTAAGCAATTTTATTTATGGATTGTCTAAATGTTACCTTTATTGTTTAAAATTACTTTAAAGGTGGATAGTGCAATTACAAAATCACTCCAAAAATTTGCTTTGCTGTAATACTTAACTTCCATCTTAATTCTTTCATCCGGAGTTAACATCTGTCTTCCATTAACCTGGGAAAAACCTGTTATTCCCGGTTTGAAATTAAAAACTTGCGTTTGTTCCAGGTTAAATGTGGATGTAATGGGAATTATTTCAGGGCGTGGACCTATCAGACTCATTTCCCCTTTTATAACATTAAATACCTGAGGTATTTCATCAATACTGGTTCTTCTAAGAAATTTTCCAACCCTCGTTATACGCGGATCATCAACCTGTGTTAACTGCGGTCCGATTTCTAATGCATTATTTACCATACCTCTTAATTTATACATCCTGAACGGTTTACCATTAAGTCCGGTACGTTCCTGAACAAAAAAAACCGGACCTTTGGAATCCAACTTAATTGCCATTGCGGATATTAAAAGGACTGGAAAAGTTACTATTAGTATCAGGATGCTAAATACTATATCGGTAAATCGTTTGATGAAACTACCTGGCTTACCCATTATATAAGAAGCTGTTACTTCTTAAATTTATTTAAAGTATCTACTATTATTTCAATCACTCTATCAACATTTTCATCCGTCATTCCCGGATAAATTGGTAATGAAAGAAGTCTTGGAAAAACTGATGAAGCCACAGGATAATCTTTATCTGAAAGATTAAATGTTTCGTTATAATATAGATGCTGGTGAACAGGCATAAAATGAACACCAACACCAATATTTTTTTCTCTTAGTTCATTAATGATCTGCGCCCGGTTTTTTGTTAATCTGTTTAAATGAAGTCTTATTGGAAACAAATGCCATGAGGATTCTCTATCAGGTTTTAAAGAATGAAGTTCAATTGTATCCAGATCTTTGAGAGCAGCAGTATATTTAGCTGCAATATTTTGCCTGGATTTCCACATTGTATCTACTTTTTTCAATTGCGGTAGACCAAGTGATGCCTGCAAGTCGGTGAAATTATATTTGTAACCAGGTGCAACTACCTCATAATACCAGGAGCCCGAGTCCGTATATCTTTTCCAGGCATCTCTATTGATTCCATGAAGACGCATAATTTTACATCTCTCTGCAATTTCTTCATCATTTGTACAAATCATTCCACCTTCGCCGGTAGAAAGTGTTTTTGTAGCATAAAAACTAAAACAGGTTACATCGGATAAAGAACCAATTTTTACTCCTTTGTACGTAGCTGGTAACGCATGCGCTGCATCTTCCAGTACTTTCAGATTATGTTTCTTTGCCAGATCGTGAATTTCGTCTAAGTCACAAGGTTGACCGGCATAATGAACGGGTATAATTGCTTTAGTTTTGGGTGTAATTGCTTTTTCAATAATTTCGGGTGACATATTCAAAGTATCTTCTTCAACATCAACTATAACAGGTTTTGCACGGAAGTAACAAACGATTTCTGCAGTAGCCGGAAAAGTCATAGTAGGAACAATAACCTCATCCCCTGCTTTAATTCCAAACGCTTCCAATGTCAGATGACCGGCTGCTGTCCAGGAACTAACAGCTATAGAATTTTGTACACCTATGTATTCACTATATTTATTTTCAAAACGAATGGTTTTCGGACCCATACTTAACCAACCGGATCGAACGGTATCGACAATTTCATCTACCTCGTCTTCAGATATAAACGGTTTGTGAAAAAGAAGGAAATCGTTTTTCATTGGTTAATTTTTTCTACGCTAATAATTAAATAACGCTTAAAATAACTAGTTTTTATACGTTTATAAAGATAAATTTATTGAACAGAAAATCCAATTTACAAAAGGAATCACTACAAGATTTGATGATTCCACTTAATATTTTATTAATAATATTCTTTCAATTCAATTTTTTAGAATACCGGTTATAAATCCCAAACCATAAGAAATATGAATTGAAGGGTAAATAAATAATAAGAGAATATTAATTATGATACTACGACTAAATCGGATAGAAAAATATAAATTGAGCACTATATAAACAAATAACGGTAATAAGTACAAAATACTAAAATATATTAAGGGCAAGCCGAGCAAATAAACACAAAACATTGCCGGAATTAAATGACGAACTTTGATTTCAGATTTTATTTTTTTTAATACTAAAGGTTTAAATAAACCATACTGAAAATACTGTCCGATCAATTTAAAAATGGTACTCCTTGGAAGATAAAAAGATTTGATCTCAGGATTCAGGTATACTTTCTTTCCCATACTTCTGGCTCTGTAATGAAATTCGTCATCTTGATTTCTTTTAAGTTTTTCATCAAATAAACCTATCTCTTCGAATAATTTCCTTTGCCACGCTCCTAAATAAACGTGATCAGATTCTCCGGAATAATTTTCGCGATGAATTTTACTATCCCCGATACCAAATACTGTGCCTGTGGCAAGTGCCACAGCTTTTTGAAAATTTGATTTTCCTATTGCTCTCATAGGACCCCCAACCGCATCTGCACCGGTAATATTGAAAGTTTCTATTACCTTTTCAAAATAATTATTTACAAATTCTGTATGAGCATCCAAACGAATAACCGGATTTCCTGAGGACATTTTAATTGCTTTATTCAATGCGTAGGACACATATTTATCTGGATTATCAACAAATTTAATATTATCGTATTTCGATGACCATTCTTGTACTATCTCCCGCGTACCATCATCGGATCCGCCATCAACTATTAGTAACTCTTTATCTTCAGGAGAAGCATCTAAAAAAAACCTCATAATACCTTCAATAAATTGTTTCTCATTGTATGTCGGACAAATTACAGTAATCATTAATAACTAAAATTTATTTAATATCTAAAAATTCGAATTTAAATTTCTTTGATGTAATATATTGATTTAGCATTCTCATATTCTACTGAATAACCGCTTTTATTATAAAATCCGATTGCTTCAGTATTGTCCTTCCTCACAGATAGACCATATTCGTTTATGCCATTTTTTTTTAATTCTGTTTCCAATTGATTTACTAATTCTTTCCCAATACCCTTCCCTTTTGAATTATTATCAACACCTATCAGGTATAACCTGCATTTAACTTTTCTCTCTTTACGATTTAATAACTCGATTACTTTTTCTGAAATGAATTTTGGATTTTTTATAAGTGTCAAAATCAGAAGCCAAAATCTTTCCCTGGTGAATTGACTAACAGCATTCTGAGACTTAAACCCGGCAATTATGTAGCCAAGTAACAAGTGTCCGTCATCGCTATATAAAACAAAATTAAATTCGTTCATCGATAACAATAATTCAAAATATCTTTTAAGCATTTTTTTTGTGAATACTGTTGAAAAGTGATTTTTACCAAATGTTTTAAGATGCAAGCGAATAATATTATTAATATCATTTCCCTTCGCTTTTCTTATCATTTCACTTCTCTTCTATTGTCTGATATAGAACTATAAATCTTTATCATGGTATTCACACTTTCATTCCAGTTGAAACCTTTATTTACCCTTTCCCGTCCTGCTTTACCGAACTTTTCTCTAAGGTCTTTATTTAATATAAGTCTCTCAATTGCCGAAGATAATGATTCTGTATCATTCTGATTTACAATGAGTCCGGTAACATCATTTTCAACAACCTCAGACAATCCGCCTACATTTGAAACAATTACCGGTTTCTCACAAGCCATGCTTTCCAAAACCGAGACTCCAAAACTTTCAACTGTTGATACATAAACTGCAATAGAGAGCTGGTTATGATAATCTACTACTTTGTTAAATGGAATCTGTCCGGTAATCTCTGCTGAGTCAATAATGTCAAATTCTTTAAGCATCGTTTTGAAATGTTGTTCAAGAGATCCTCCGCCAATTAAAAGTAATTTTAGTTTTTTATCGGAATATTTTTTTTTAATTATAGAAAATGATTCTATTAGGCAGTCTATTCCATATTTCCTTTCAAGCGCTTTTACTGCTCCAATTACTATCTCATCATCAGGATTATATTGTTTAACGGATTTAGGCTTAAACACATTTATATCAATTCCAAAAGGAGTAACTGTAATATTTTTATCAGTATACTTTTGTGTCTCTTCAGCAAGATATGTGCTGGTAGCAAGTACTCTATCTGCTTTTTTAAGAACAGAGCTGATTATTTTTTTATGGATAATAGAATTTTGGGGAAATGTTAAAATATCTATCCCCCATGCAGATAATACGAATGGATGAAATCCTGTAAGTGCACCCATTAAACCATAGCTTGCAGCGTAATGGGCGTGCAAAATATCAGGCTTAAAATTATTAATGATTTTCTTCAACCGGGGATAAGCAATAAGATACATTGATTTTAAAAAACTACCGTCGAGTTTCGATTTAATTTTGTTCGGTGTTCGAAAAGATTCGATTTTTATAGCGCTATCATATTGAGCTTGATCATACTTCGATAGTCCAAATAGAAAAACATCAATACCTCTTTGGTGAAGGGAATTAACCCACTTAATTGTGTGGGAACTTGAAGGGTCGGCAAGAATTAATATTTTCATTTGAACTTAAAATATATTGTTCTGATCATTAATACTCGCTGATTGCAGAGAGTTAACAGAAAAATATTCATTTGGCTTCTGATAAAAGAAAATTAATATACCAAACCATAACCAGAATGGTAAATCACTGGTTATAATTCCATAAGTAACAATTCCTATACTATCAAAAAGCCCTCTGATAAACATGCCGCCGCCTGCCGCAGATATAGCCATTATAATTAAGTAATATTCCGTTATTCCGTCCTTTGCTTTTTTTAACGTACTGGCAGAAATTTTAAAATAATATATCATAAAATATACGATGGTGATAATGCCCGGGATTCCCATATCGCTGGCAAACTTTAAAAATAAATTATGAGAGGGATTTTCCCCTTGTGTTGCCATGTAAAGATCCGTGATTACTCGTCCTGCCCACGAATTTAAAAGTACCGGTGAATAATTAAAGATTTCATATTTAAAAGATCCCGGACCAATTCCTAACAAAGGATTATCTTTGATTACATCCACTGCCATCGCCCAAAAATAATTTCTCTGGCTCAGTCCAAATTTAATTTGGAAAAACAAAGATATTGTATCGTACAATGGGCTAATAAGAAACAACAACAATAAAATTATAAAAAAAACAGTGATAGATTTTTTAAACAACTGTTTATTCAAGTGAAATAAAATAAACATTAAGGTTATGAATACGATAAACAGTGCTGATCTGGAAATGATTAGAAACAATCCGATTAATAAAATTGATGCAACAGACAGAAGAAGCGTTGATTTATGTTTATACTTTCCCGATAAAAAAAACGTAAATACCATTGGAATTGTCAAAATAAAAAATGTAGATCCTTTTAAAGGATTACCAACAATATTTGCAATTCTGTATCTTATCCCTAGTGCCGCATTTACTAAATTAAATCCTCCGGCTGCAAATTCGTAAATTGAACTCAGCGCAATTATCATGCTTGCACATATTAGTGAGATAATAATTATTCTTACATCTTTAATATCATTAATAAATGAGAAGAATATATAAGCGATAATAAAAAAGATCGACTGTCTTGCCATCATTATTACTCCCGCGAAAAAATGTTGGGAGAATATTGAGGTAAATATCATGGAAAAATAGTAAAGTGATAAAAAGACAATTACAGGTTTTGGAATTTTGGGATATTTTGAAAACTCAAAACCGTACTTTTTTATGAAAAGAAATGCAAGAAGGATAAAATTGACTAAATGAACAAACAATCTCAAAGTAGTACCGAAATCGCTTACAATCGTTAAAAGTGATACTATCATTATTCCAATCAGCAATCTTTCCCCATACATATACAGAAATATAGTTAATATTACTGCACCTATACCTAACAAAAGGTAATTTGTCAGAAGCACAGCTATCAAGATGCTTACTGACAATAACGGTACTAATAAATTTTTCTCTACAGTATATTCCGGGCGATAGATATAATTCATTTACAACTAAGTTTATCTATTGATTCTGTATTTCGTCTTTGCTTAAAATACCTAGACCAGATAGAAAATCAGTAACACTATTTTCGATTTCCTCTATTGTGATTTGATGAATACATTCCTGACTGGGACAATTAATACCGCCTAAAGTAAAACAGACCTTCTCTTCTTTAGCGGTACAAGATAATTTTTTCTGATAATATTTGTGATATTTACCAAATGGTAAAGAGAATTTAGGATTGGTCGGACCATAAATGGTGAATGTAGGTTTTCCTAAGAGGTTTGCTATATATATTGGACCGGAATCATTTGAAATAAATACACTTGCTGTTTTTATTTTATCTATTAACTCATTTATTGTGTTTGTGATTTGGAATTCCAATCCTAATGAATTTAATTCATCTACAATATCTTCTTCAATAAAATCCGGAGGTGAAATAATACTAACTTCATATTTGGCATTTAGTCTATATGCAAGTTCAATAAATTTTCGCAAACTCCATTCCTTTGCTTTTCTTATAGCGAAGGGATGAACAACTATTTTATCTTTCTTATTAAACATTTTTTCAAACTCGTACGTATAACCATTAAACTCGGGCTTTACCTTTCTAAGTACATCTAAATAAATATCCATATAATGAGGCACTTTTCTTATCGGTACGAAGATAGAATATAAATTTTCAAAATATGGAAGGTTAGTTCCAATAATTTGTCTTGCCCCGGTATTTAATAACAGTGATGCAGATGCCGGATTTCCTGTTAAATCAAAAATAATCTCCGGATTTAATTCTTTCACAACTTTTCTGTTGCTCTTTTTAGCAAATCTTCTCTGGAAAATAAATTCAGTCTTATCAAGTGTGACAATATTATCTCTGTTATATTTTATTTCAAGTATTCTTTTTGTTTCGGGATAACTTATAATCGTTACTTTAAAATCATTATAACATTTATAAATTCCATCTATAGCGGGAATACAGAAAACCGTATCGCCTAATCTGTGAAGACAAATAATAACCAGTCGCCCCGTGTTGTTTTTGCCTTTTCTGCTAATACTTTTTAGGATTTTTATCAACAGCTTTGCGACGTACAAAAAAAGTATATCAAAAAACCGAATCTTTGCCAGTACAGGAGTTATCTTAAATGAACGATCTTTATTCTTGTGAAAATTTCTTTCTTTATATGGATCCAATTTATTTTTTCGGTATCTATTTATTAATTAATATTCTGATTTGGTGATCTGTTTATTCTTTTAAGCATCAATATTTTAATACTAACTTTAATTGAATTCTTCAGTTAAATATTTTCTGATTGTACTCTTATTTTCATCAAATAATTCAATAATGGATAGGACTGTAAAAATATTATAAATCGCTTTTTTTCTATAACGATTTAATTCACTACTATGTTCTATATTAATGTACTTCTTAATTGTTTTAGATTCATTAATCATTTCCTTAATGCATCTGGATATTGTGGAGTCTTCACTGGTTGATGGATCTCCTTCGAAAAATGTTGATTTTAGTTTTCGTTTTAAAAATACCGGAATACGGGGATATATATGATAAACGATAAAAAGAAAAAGCTTTCCCTTAACAGAAGTTATGGACGATTTAAAATTTGTATACTTTAATGCTGTTACTTCGGGTGAATAACTTTCCAAAAGTTTTCTGAATGTTTTGTGTCTTACCTTAGATTCATCCGAACAATTCATAATGTAATCAAAGAACGGAATAGACCAATATGGTGAAACATTCCAGAAATAATTTCTATGTCTGTCTTCACCCTGGTATGCATATTTAAATGGTTTTTCATGAATTCTAAAATGAATATATTTTTGTTGCAAATCATTTTCCGGAAATAAAGAAACAATCTTCTTAATGCCTTCAAATAGATCTGCCTTTTTAACTCCTGTCAATTTTACTACCTGGTCTATTGGTATAATTGCATGTTCATTAATAATGTATTCGGTTAGCTCATCAATGCTTCTGAATTTTTTAATCGGTCTGTCTATTGTAAATATCAATTTATCACCATTGTCACCGGTAAAAAAATTTATATCATTGCCAAAAACTTTTTGTATCTCTTTATAAAAAGGAATAATTCCTGCCATGTATAGTGAATTCATCCCTTCTTTTACTTTTAAAAGATTATAAATATCCGCACCGGTTGGCGGAAAAACATCGAATAACTTCCAATCAAGATTTAATAAATCGGCTATCTGTCCAGCTATAACAACTTCCTCTTTTGTATAACCTGATTTGTAATTCATTGTAACTGCAGTGTAAGAACTTTT
>Ga0307445_10000340_pt1 | contig 24761 bp, 22 predicted proteins | sample SalMarSW160330MG_FD_202147 | JGI IMG/M metagenome (GOLD analysis project Ga0307445, IMG submission 202147) | Salt marsh sediment microbial communities from the Plum Island Ecosystem LTER, Massachusetts, United States - SW1603-30 | ecosystem: Environmental > Aquatic > Marine > Intertidal zone >... | reverse complement strand
GGTACGCGCACCCCATACCAGGCCGTAGAAAATATCCCACTGGCCGCTGGCGGTGCCCAGGATATGGAACCACTTGTCGGAGCCGGTGAGCGGTTTGAACCAGAAGGGAAGCTCCGGGGCTCTCCGGACCCATGTTGTCCCGGGCGGGTTGGGTGCGGCGCTGAACCCGTCGCGTGGGATGAAATATGAATTGACCTTATCAACCGGCGGGATAATAACCGGGGCGAGAATCGCCACCAGGATGAAAAACAAGATCAGTCCGATGCCGATCACCGATAGGGGATTGGTGAAAACGCCCCGGAAGATCCTGTAGAATTCAGGTCCCAGGAAACGCTCCACCCGCCCGATTTCCCGCAGGGGGATCGCTTCTTCCGAGAGCGGCATCATGGATTCGCCAGCGTTTTTCATAAAATCGTTCCGCCTTTCAGCCCAGCCGGATCCGCGGATCGAGCATGGCATAGAGGAGATCAACGACCAGATTGGCTGTAATCAGGATCAGGCCGGTAACCATGGTGAAAGCGAGCACGGTGACCACGTCGAAGCGGCCGGCGGCCTCCGCGGCCGCGCTGCCCATGCCGGGGTAATTGAAGATTGTCTCGGTGATGACGACCCCGCCGAGCAGGTAGGCGACGGTAATGCCGCTGTAGGTGGCCACCGGAATAAGCGCATTGGGGCGGGCGTGTTTGTTGATCACATCTTTCTCGGGAACGCCCTTGGCGCGGGCCGTGGTGACGTATTCCTGGCGCAGCGTTTCAAGCATCGAGGAGCGTGTGATGCGCAGGAAGGCCGCCCAAGACGTGTAGGACAGCGTAATAATGGGCAGCACCAGATGGCGGATGGCATCCCACCAGATATCCAGGCGCCCGTTGAGGATGGCGTCCACGGTGACCAGACTGGTGTATTTTGTGTACTCTTCCATCTTTACCCAGTCCGATACCCTCTCGATGGGAAACCAGCCGAGCTCTGCGTAAAAAAGCATCATCAGTAAAATGCCCAGCACGAATACGGGGAATGAATATCCGACGATGCTGAACAGACGGGCGATCTGATCGATCCACTGGTTATGGTGCACAGCCGCCTGCACACCGAGCCATACGCCGATAAAAATAATGGGAAGAAAAGCATACAGCGTAAGCTCCAAGGTGGCCGGGAACCGGGATTTAAGGATATCCACAACCGGACGGCTGTAGGACCGCGAGAAGCCGAAATCGCCGCGCAGGATGCCGCCGACGACGCCTTCGCCGTCGGGATTCGGCCGTCCCACCAGCCAGCGCCAGTATTGGACATAAATGGGATCATCCAATCCATACTTTCTAATGATGCCCGCCATAACCGCTTCGTTCTTGGGGATATCCCGGACGTACAGTGCGGAGCGTGCAGAGGGACCCAGGATCCATAGCATGAGGAAGATCAAGACGGTCATCCCGAACAGGGTGATCGGAATTATTAAAAGGCGGCGGATGATGTAATTGATCACAGGGCAGTCCTTTTGTGTTGCTTTCTTGGACAGGCCATCCCTCTCCCGTCCGGGGACGGGAGAGGGATGGCCACAGCCGCGGGGATGGTTTCCCGCTTATCCGAACGATTAATTCTTCGACAGCGCGTAGTAATAGAACAGCGAGTACATCGGGTTGGTGTAGTAGCCGTTCACCCAGCGCTGGAAGTAGAAGCGCTGACCCATCTGCGAAAGCAGGATGGCGGGTACGTTGTCGTAGTACAGCTTGTTGAAGTCCTTGTAGATCGCCGCCCGCTTGACCGGATCGGTCTCGTGCGCGCCGTCTTCCACCAGCGGTCGGAACTGATCCAGCAGGTCTTGCGGCATCTTCTGCTTGCCCCCGAATGGGCCAAGCGAGTAGGTGAAGGTCCAGTTGTGCGGGTCGGGGATGTCTTCACCCCAGGCGATGATGAAGAATGGCAGCTTGCCGGTCTGGTAGGCGGTCAGGTAATTCGGCCATTCCAGGCCCTGGCTTTCCACCTTGAACTTCGGGTTGATATCGCCGATGTTGTCGCGGAAGATCTGGGCCACCGACTGGCGTCCCTGGTTGCCGCTGTTGTAGCCGACGATCAGGCGGAAGCCGACGTCCCACAGGCTCTGGCCGTCTTCGGATGTCCAGGTGGAGGCCTTGAACTCCGATTCGCATTTGGCGGGATCGTAGGAGTAGTGGGCTCCGTCCGCTTCATCGCCGATTTCGCCCATCAGCATTACGTTGTTGGCCTGGGTGCCCTCGTTCTGCTGCACGTCGCGGATGTAGATCTCCCAGTCGAAGCAGTAGGCGAACGCCCGGCGGATGTGCACGTCGTTGAAGAAATCGGGCGGAACGCCGTTGCCGTCCAGCTTACCGGATCCGATGAAGTCGTTGCCGCCTTCAGTGTTGATATTGAAGTTGAAGAAGGCGTCGGTGCGCGCGTTCGTATCCTGCTTGACGTAGCGCACGAGCGGATTCGCGGCGTCGTCGATCGTGCAGACGCCCTGTTGGTCGCAGGTGGCGCCGACGAGTTCATCCATGACCGGCCAGTTCTCGGGCGAGCCGGCCAGCGCGGCATCGGCATCGCCGGCCTTGAAGGCCGCGAAGCGGGTGCTGAACTCGTCGATGTACTTGAGGATGACGGTCTTGAGCTTGGGCGCGCCGGTCGGTCCGCCGGTCCACAACGGCGTAGTTACCCAGTAATCCTCGTTGGATTCGAGGATCACTTCCGTTTCACCCCATTCCTTCAGCTTGTAGGGGCCGGTGCCGTTTTCCAGCTTGCCGACGCCCTTGGTATTCTGCTCCTCAGAGGTCGGGCCGTAGTAGTTCTGCCAGGTGGCGCAATCGCCGTCCCAGCCGCCGTTGGCGGCAACCCAGGCTTTCTGGCCGATCCCGCCGCCGTACGCGGTGGCGGTGGTGATGATGAACGGGCCCCAGGGCTGGGCCAGCTTGAAGGTGACGGTGCCGGCCGCGTTGTCGGCCACGATCTTGGATTTCACCAACTCGCAGACCGCCGCAAGCTCCGCGGGATCTTCCGCCTGAAGCCCTTCGCGGTTGTCGATCAGTTCCTTCGAACCGTCGGGATCCAGCTGGTCGGTGATATCAAGATAGTCTGTGGTGCCCAGGATCGGCTCCGCCAGAAGCCACTGCGGCGAGTTCGAACCGCCCTGCAGAAGGCCGCGCTGGAAGGTGAAAGCCACGTCTTCCGGAGTCAGTTCTTCGCCGGTGTGGAACTTCACGCCCTTGCGGATCTTGAAGGTGTAGGTCAGCCCGTCGGCCGAAATGCCGCCGTTATCGATGGTGGGGATCTCCGTCGCCAGCATCGGGACCAGATCCGATTTGGATTCCCGGTCATACGTGACAAGGGTGTCGTAGACTTGTTGGAGGACTTCGCCGCTGGCGGAGTCGTAAGCGAGGGCCGTGTCGAGCGTGTCTACGCCGCCGAACTCCAGCGTCACGAAGGTTGTCGGATCCGCGGAAGCGAACCCATCCGAGAAGCTGGGGATTTCGGTGGAGGCCATGGTGCTGGTTGCTTTCGACCCGGCCGTTGTTGCGGTGGGTACGGGCGTGGTCTGGGGAGCGCATGCGGTGAAAAGCAACCCCAAGACAAGTGATGCGCCCATAGTGACTAATCGCTTTTTCCGATCCATGTTCTTTCCTCCTTTGTGATTTTGCGGAAAGACAACTACCTGTTTGGGTGTAAAAGCCTTTTTCGTTAACTTCCGGTTGCCTCCTTTCCCACGCGCCTTTCCTCTTCCTATGGCGCGGTGTTTTTCTCTTCTCCCGTTTTCCCATCGCGCTTCCCGACGAACCGTTCCGCAAAATGGCACGCTACCCAGTGCCCGGCGTGCGCCTCCCGCCAGTCCGGCACCTTGTCGGTGCACACCTGCTCCGCATACATGCAGCGGGTGTGGAACACGCAACCGGAAGGGGGATTGGCCGGGCTGGGAACATCGCCGGTCAGGATGACCCGCTGGCGCTGCTCTTCCAACACCGGATCCGGGATGGGGATAGCCGACAGCAGCGCCTGGGTGTAGGGGTGCAATGGGTCGATATACACCTCGGTTTGGTCGGCCATTTCCATGAGTTTTCCAAGGTACATCACCGCGACACGGTTGGAAATGTGGCGGACCATGCTCAGATCGTGGGCGATGAACAGGTACGTCAGGCCCATTTTCTTCTGAATATCTTCCAGCAGGTTGACGACCTGCGCCTGGATCGAGACGTCCAGGGCGGAGATCGGTTCGTCGCAGACGATAAAGGAGGGCTCGAGCGCGAGCGACCGGGCGATACCCACCCGCTGCCGCTGCCCGCCGGAGAATTCGTGCGGATAACGGCCGGCGTACAGCGGATTCAGGCCGACCACTTGCAGCAGGTATGCAATCCGGTCGGATTTTTCTTTGCCCCGGACAATGTCGTGGACTTCCAGCGGCTCGCCCACGATTTCTCCGATTGTCATCCGGGGATTGAGCGAGGCGTACGGGTCCTGGAAGATCATTTGCATTTTCCGGCGCCGCTGACGCAGGGTTTTCCCGTGAATCTTCGAAAGGTCCTCGCCGTCCAGCCAAACGGATCCCGCCGTCGGCCGGTACAGCTGCAGGATGGTCCGCCCGACGGTTGATTTCCCGCAGCCGCTTTCGCCCACTAACCCGAGCGTCTCGCCGCGGATAACGTCAAAGGATACCCCGTCCACGGCTTTGATTTCTCCCACTTGGCGTCGGAACACGCCCCGGAAGATCGGGAAATGCATTTTGAGGTTTTCCACCTTTAATAAAACGTTGGAAGGTCGGGCGGTTTCGGCGGTCAATGACATGCTCATCCTCGCGGCTTCCCGAGATCGATATCCCACCAGCAAGCTGACGTATGGCCGTTGTTTACCGAAGCGAGCGGTGGATTTTCCAACTTGCACCGATCAAATGCGTATGGACAGCGCGGTACAAAGGGGCAGCCGATCGGGGGCTGGCACATATCCGGCGGGAGGCCTTTGATGTTGACGAGCCTTACCGCCCGTGTTTCGTCCAACCGGGGCAGGGATCCCAACAGCCCGCGGGTATAGGGGTGTATGGGATTGGCGTAGAGCTCTTTAACTTCCGCGTGTTCGACGATGAATCCGGCATACATCACCGCCACGCGCTGGGCGATCCCGGCGATCACTCCCAGATCGTGGGTGATCCAGATGATCGCCATCCCGAAATCGTCGCGCAACTTCTTGACCAACTCGACAAACTGGGCCTGAATGGTGACGTCGAGCGCGGTGGTCGGTTCATCGGCGATAAGCAGGCTCGGGTTGCAGGCCAGCGCCATCGCGATCATCACCCGTTGGCGCATCCCGCCCGAGAATTGATGGGGGTAGTCCGCCAGCCGCTTTTCGGGGGAGGGAATTCCCACGTGGGTCAGGAGTTCCACAACCCGGGTTCGGGCTTCCGCGCTGGACATGCCTCTGTGAATCAACAACGGTTCGGCCACCTGTTTTTCGATGGTGATGACCGGATTGAGCGAGGTCATCGGATCTTGAAATACCATCCCGATTTGCGATCCGCGAATCCGGCGGATTTCTTCCGGCCCCATTTGTAGAAGATCTTGGCCGTGAAATAGGGCCTTCCCCTGTTCGATCCGGCCCGGAGGCATGGGGATCAGGCGCATGAGAGAATGCATGGTGACGCTCTTGCCGCAGCCGCTCTCGCCGACCACTCCGAGCGTTTCCCCTTCATCCACGTGGAAACTTACGCCATTGACGGCGTGGATCGTTTCCGTTTCTGTATAGAATTTTGTCACCAGGTCTTTTACGGCGAGTACTTCAGGCATGGATGGTTATCCGCCATTCATAGGATTGGGTGGGGTGGTTTTACCGAGGCAGAACATACCGGTAGATTTTAGCATAATGTCGGTTTTTATGAGCAACGCAAACCCATCCTGAGGGGTTATATTAACGCCGGTTTTCGGAAAAGATGACTGCCGTCTTTCCAATCCCTCTGTTTTAAGCCCGGTTTATGTGAAAAAAGCTTTCCCGACATATGGGTCCAAATTACCCGGGGATGCAGACCGACTCGGTCTTAAGACCGAGTCGGTCTCTTCGTCAGGGTCCAGCAGTCCACGCCGCCCGGTCGTAATATCCCCCCAGGTCGCCCATCAAGCGCGGTGTGAACTCCGGAGCGGTTGCGGAGAAAAACGCGCCGTCGTCAAGCACGATGAGCAATGTTTCTCCGGATAGAGGATCCCAAAGCATCGTGCTGACGCTTCCTTCTAATAGGGTCCGCCATTCCCCGCCGCGGATTTGGAGCATGACCCGGCTGCGATGGTTCTCCATCACCACCCAGGCTTGCGTGCTGTTCCTGGAGACCGCCGGCCGGTAGGAGGATCCGATGACGGGTGGATCGAAACGTGACTTCCCGTCCGCCCCCAGCAGCGCGTGCGGGTAGGCGTAGAACAAACCGCTTGCCGGAAGCCAAAGTAGATCCAGGGCGGATTTTTTCAGTAACCGGGCGGGAGCCATGACGGGCGGGGCCAGGAGGTATACACCCTCCTCGAGACCGCATCCGCAATCCGCATCGACCGAAATCAGCAGCGCGCCGTTTACGGGTGAAAAGGCCGGCTCTTGGGAGAGACATAAATCCGAGATGGGGGTTTCTTCGCCGCTGTTCAAATCCACCGCCCGTATGTTTCGCGCGACGCACGCATCACTGGTGTCATACACCAGGTAATGGGTATTGTCCTGCCATCCGATGAAATTTTGATAGGTGCCTTTGAGTTTAGTCTGCGGGAGGAGCTGGTTGTCGGATTCCTGCACTGCCCAGAATCCCGCCATCGGTTGGAAGGTGATGTACGCCGACCCGAACGGGGGGACCCACTCCACCCCGAAAAAGAGCAGGTGGCTGCCGTCCGGCGACCAAATCGGGCTGACGGCCTGGGATGGATCCTGCTCGATGTGCCGGACCTTATCCCATTCCAAGTCGACGGTAAACATATCCGTATTCGCGCCGTTTTTTGTGCCGGTGTAGGCCAGGGTCACGCCGCTGCCGGGCTGCCAGGCCAGGTTGGGGAATCCGGTGATCGCGTAATAGGCGAAGGCTTTGGGTGACATCGAGTTCACCTGTAATTCCCTGCGGGTGACATCGATCAACCGGGTTGTGCTTTGTACCCGGCCGCCGGGAATCTCCACGATGACCCGATCGACGCCCGTCTCCCCGGTAACCGTCAACGCGATCCGGTCGCCGCGCTGAGAAATTAAATTCCTCAGGTTCAGGCCGCCGTTTCCAGCGCCCTGTTCGGCGATGCGGGTGGGATAACTGCCGTCCGGGTTGGCGATCCAGATCCCGCGCGCGCCTTCGAACACCGCATACGGCCCGGCCGGATTCAATCCGGAGGGCGCACCCGGTTTTTCCGTTTGGATTTCGGCGGGAGACGATTCTGTGCTTGGGGTCGGTGAAGAGATTAACGCGTTGGCAGGCGACGGTGTCGAAGTGATTTTCAGAAGGCCGGTCTCGATAGCGGCGGCGCCGGTGCCGCTTGCGGCGGGAAGCCCGCCGCAGGAGGAGACGAGCAGCGCGATGCAAATCGGTGTGAGGAAAATCCGGGAGGCGCGCATTTTATCGGTTGGATGCGGAGGGATTATAGCATGGAGATTTTAAAAAACCTTGCCCTTTGGCCGGACCAGACACCATCGACTTAACGAAGCCTCGATTATCTGGAAATAATCCAAACCGCCGCGGTCTCGCGACGCGCGGCGGTCCGTTCTCATTAAGACCGAGTCGGTCTTAAGACCGACTCGGTCTGGATATCACTTTAGTTTTATCCGCGGCGCTTTCTTCGAATTGCCCGCCGGTGGTTTATTCGTATCGCGCAGCTTGATTTTCGCCCCCGACGGTTTGGCCGGGCTCTGCGGCTTCCCGCCACGATTGACGAGCGCAGCCGCCCACTGGATCCCCATCGGCGTGATCAGCATGAGCACCAGCAGGATCAGCAGGCCGAGGAAAATCTGCCAGTTGGTCGATGGGGTCCCCGCCACTTCCGGGACCAGGCCGCCGGGATTGAAGCTGCTTTCGCCCGGGACCGAGGGGAGGCTTTCCGAGAGCCGTACGCTCAGGGAACGGTTCAAACCGTCCCGCAACGCGGCCGGGGATGTGTACGTGATCACGTATTCGCTTTGCAGCGCGCGCCCGTACTGTTCGTAAAGCTTGCGGAGCGCCTCCGGATCATTGGCATATCCGTACGTCCCGCCTGCCTGCTCGGCGAGGTTCTTCAGCGCCGGTTCGTCGATACCGGTGTAGGATGCGGTTTTTTGAGCCGGATCGCCGAGCCCGATGGTCGAGATCGAAAGCCCTGCCGGCCCGATCCGCTCGATCAGCTCGTCCGCCGTGTGGGTCGAGCGGTTGTCCATTCCATCGGTCAGGATGATGACTGCTTTCCGGCCGGCGATGTTCTGCAGCAGGTCGATCGCTTCGTACACCGCGTCGTACATCGCCGTGTCGGATCCGGTGGTAAGGCCGTCGATCGCGCGCTTTAGCTCCTTCTGGTCGGTGGTGGTGGGCTGGACGTAGGTGATTTCGGTATCGAAGGAGATCAAGCCCGCTTCGTCGGTGGCGCGCATCTGGTTGACGTATGCGATCGCCGCCGCCTTGGCCGAATCCAGCTTCTGGCCGTAGGCCATGCTGCCGGAGATGTCCATCACCAGCATGGTCGTAAGCGGCGCGCTGTCGCCGATCCCGCTCACCTCCGTCGGCACAATCAGTTTTCCGTTTTCGTACAACTGGATGCGGTCGAGGTCGACCGGGGCGGGTTCACCCGCGCTGTCGGTCACCGAGAGGTACACCTTTACCGTCGGGAACGCCGATGTATCGACCTGGGTGATGGTCACCTCGAGCGGCTCGGTATCCTGCGCCAGGGCCGGGCGGGTCGGCGCGCACAGCGCTGCGAGCAGCGCGGACAGGAGCAGCATGGGTATTCTCTTGCGCAGACCGTCCATGAGTCACCTCTTTTCGTGGTAAAGCATTTCCGTATTGCCCAGGCGCAGCGTCTGGCGGTCCGCGAGTTCCGTCATCCCCACCTTCCGGTTGTTGAGGAAGGTTCCGCCATGGCTCATATCCTTGATCAAGAAATGCGAGCCGGTTCCGGTGAGCATGGCGTGCTGCGGATCGATGTCGGGATCGGGGAAGACGATATCCGCCTTCAGCGCATCGCTCCCCAGGATGACGCTCGGCCCCGACTTCTTCATGAACTTGTCGAGGATGAACTCGGTGCCGCGCAGCTTGCCGCTCGTGACCTCGAGCCAGGCCCGCGAGAGGAGGACGATGATCAGCGCGATCAGCGCCCCCACCGATCCTCCGAGCAGGATCAGCCCGAGCGCCTTGCCGAAGGCCGGGCTCCCGAATGCCGATCGCGCGGCTTCGAGGAGGATCGCCCCGACCAGGCCGCCCAGCGCTCCACCGAGCGCGCCCTTCCACATCTGGCTGCCGCCGGTGAGCCCTTCTGCGAGGCCGATCATCAGACCGAAGAATCCCCAGCCCACAACCCGGCCGATGAACCCGGCCCCCACCAGCTGGAACAGCATCTCCCCGAACGGGAGGCCGATCGCGCCGGCGATCATCCCAAGCCCTCCGCCGATTACTCCGGAGCGCAGCATCCGCGCCCAGTTCAGGGTGAACAAACCCTCGGCGATGCCGATCAGGAGCCCCACGCTCAGGCCGATCAATGCCCCGAGGATGACCTCGCTCAGATATATATTCCCGGTGAATGAAAGGCCGACCAGATTGCTGATTTGCCAGCCGATCAATCCGCCGATGCCCCCCAGCACGCCGTAGTAGTAAGTCCGCAATTTTCTATTCATGGTTTGTCTCTCCTTCCCCCGGTGGCGCCTCTTCCGCGGCGGGTTCCGGTTCCATATTCTTCCAGTACACCAGGCTCCGCCTGGAGCGTCCGAGGATCTCCCGGAATCCGAAGTATTCGTGGTTGTCCAGTTTTCCGTCCTCCGTGCGAACGAAGAACCCGCCGATCTGGGTGATCGGTTCGATGACCAGCGCCACCTGCCAGGGTTCCGGAAAGAAGTGGGTGTGCAGCCATATGTCGTAATCGGACAGGAACACCCCCATCCGCGGGTGGGTGTGAAACCATCCGACGATACGCTTGCCCGGATAGCGGTCTTCCTGCTCCTGGTGCAGCGCAACGAGGGTATCCTGGGTGAAGGTCAGGAAGGCGCTGCCCTGCCGGGTGTGGCGGGCGGGGAGTGCGGCATCCGCTACGATGTACTGCTCCCCGCTTTCCTTATCAACGCGCCACAGGCCGATCAGCGCCCCGCCGACTTCATTATCCATATCCCTTCCGGCCAGGGAACAGACGCGCACGAACGCCGGCTGGGTGAGGAACACCGAGACCGCGGCCTGCTTCCCGTTCCGGTCGAAAGGCGAATGCCAGCGCCGGGCCCGGCCCCGCGGCATCCGCGAGGGGCTTGGGCCTTCCACTTCCGGCGGACCTAATCGTACGCGCGGGCTTTCCATTGCGGGTGATGCTCCTTCCACTTCCGCTGGGCGGTCGCTGCGGCTCAGCCGGCTGTCACGTCGGCGGTCAGGATCAGCCGGTCGCCGACGGGCACCTGGGCGGAGGTCAGCGTCTCTTCTTCCTGGAGTTCGCGGCCCAGGGCTTTGCTGTCGATGCGATAGCTCATCGGCCGGCCGTCCGGACCGGTGGTCGGCAGTTCCAGCGAGGTCGTGAGTTCCGGGATCAATTCCTTGACCGGCACGTCGTTGGGGACTTCCGCGGTGCGGGAGCCGCCCGAGGGCAACACTACGGTTACGGATTGGTCTGCCATTTTGTCATCTCCTTTTGATGATCAACGAATGCGCTTATTTCCGGATTTTATTTTCCTGGAGGATCATTCTCCAGACGTGGATCGGCTTGCAGGGAATTGCCTGCGCGGGGTAGAAGGCATCGAACGACACATCGTTCTTCTCGCCCCATCGGCCTCCGGGCGGAATCGACTTTTTATAAAAGGGAATCGCCTGTCCGATTCCCAACATTCCCGCCAGCCAGCCTTGCGCCTCCCGGATCTTTTCCATGGGCTGTCCGGGGTTTTGGATGAAGGAAAGAAATCCCGGAAGGATGTGCCCGCTGCGGATGTCCGTGTATGCGTTTTGCATAGCCTCTCCTCTCGTGGAGCCCGTGCGCCTACTTCAACCGGATGCGGGGCGCGGATTCCTTCTTCACCTTGACCCTCCCCGGGCGCAAGAGTTCCCGGTTGTCAATCGGGAATGCGCCGGGGTGGGCGGCGCGGTAGGCGCGGCACCAGCGCGCGGCTTCCGCGTCCCAGGGGAACGGCGGCTTGGTCGGATCGTCGTGGAAATTCTTGTACTGGATCATCTCTCCCAGCATGATTACCAGCCGGTCCAGCGAGCGGCTGGCCGTCCACCAGGCGGCGTCGATGCACACCGTCTTGTTCAGGTGGTGGATGTTCGGGTGCCAGATCGGGGTCAGCCACTGCAGCCCGGGCCAGCGCTGCGGATACTGGTTGTGCAGATAGATCTGGACCTGGTGGGTGTTGGCGAATTTCGGACGGCCCTGCTTGTCGATTCCGATGATGCCCTTGCACTTGTAGGTGACGATGTAGCGCTCGGGCGCCGGGGTGCCGTGCACGCCGCGGGTTTCGAACTCGATCAGGCTGCTTTGCGCGACCAGTTCCTTCAGCAACTGATAATCCGCCATCAGGCGCCGCACGCGCGGACTCTGGTTGAGCGCCGTTCCGCCGGCGGTGATGTCGGCGGTCAGGATCAACCGGTCGTTGGCCGGAACCTTGGCCGAAGCGAGGGTTTCATCCTCGCGCAGCTCCCGCCCCAGCGCCTTGCTGTCGATCCGGTATCCCATCGGCCGTCCGTCGGGACCGACCGTCGGCAGTTTCAGAAGCGAGGTCAGCTCCGCCATCAGGTCGCGCACCGGCGCGTCGTCGGGCATCTCGGCGGCGCGGGCGCCGCCGCTGGGGAGAACAATGGTTACGGGCAGGTCGGGCATAGGTTGGCGCTCCTCGATTCAGGAATTTCCGTCGCGCATCCCGGCCTCATCCCGGCATATGCCGGGATGAGGCCGGGATGCGGGGTCACGTGTGGTAATGCGGCACCTGGCACATGCCGGTGATATCCCAGCAGTCCTTGTGATGGCGGGTCTTGCAGATCGGGCACGTCACCACCCCGCGCGGATCCCGCGCTGAGATCGGCTGCAGGCAGTACGGACACTTGTGCTCTTCGGATCCGACCAGCCGGATTTCCGCGTCGTGATTGCCCTTGCGGAAGTACTTGAATACGCTGCGGATCCGCTCTCGCACCGGGCGGGTTTCCTGCTTCGGAAGGTCGGTCTTAATTTTTCGCGCGGACCTTTTTGCGGCGCCATTCCCCGCAGATTCGATCTCCCGGGCCGGCTCGAGCGGAGGTTCCGGGTATTTAATCCGCCCGGCGGCGTAGGCGAGGGTGGAGGCGATCGCCCCGATCAGAAGCTGAACCAGCGCCATCCAGTCCGGTCCGAAATGCACACGCCCGTTCAGATCGGCGCCGGCCAACCCGCGCGTCAGCCAGCCCAGGACGAGCAATCCCGCCGTGGTGCCGGCCAGCCCGGCCGCCCATTGCAGCAGCCGTGAGAAGCTCCGGAAAAACGCGCGCGCCAGCGCACCCAACAGCAGCCCCTCGCCGGCCGCGGCGGCCGTCGCAAAAATCCACGGCGCGACCGTGTCGTTCAAGATGCCTGCGACGGCCAACCCGCCCGCCGAGAGACAGGCCGCGATCGCCAGCAACTCCAGCCGAAAGAGCAGCAGGAACAGCTTCGGGGTGCGGTAGGGCGGGGCGGAGGTTTCCGGGTTCCGGCTCATCAAAGGTTTTCCTCATGCAGCACGATCCGGCCCGCGGCGGAAGACCCGGAGTTCTCCGCCGGTTCGACCTCTTCCCCGATCGATATCCGTTCCCGCAGTGGAACGGTGGCCGGGGAAGCCGGCCCCTCAAAGTGCCGGAAATGGAGCGCTTCGGGCAGGTCGCCGGTCAATTCGTAAAACCGGAATTCGCTGGCGTTGCGGGCGCGCAGGATGTGGAGCGGGGGAACTCCGATGCTGCCGAGCGTCCGGTGCAGAAAGGATTCTGCGCCGGTGATCTCGTGAGTCATTTCCGTCTCGCGCAAGGTCCCGCAGGTCGGGCAGTGTCCGGCTTCGAAGGTAACGCTTTCCAGCGGCCGCAGCACCTCCTCGCGGGTGTTGCACTTCGGACAGGAGAGCGTCAGGATCAATTCCTGGTCGAGTTCGATCACCGCATCCGGGCCGAGGTCCTGGCGGGTGATGCGCAGCATTTCCGAGAGCGTCGTTTGATCGGCGCGCGCCGGCAGTTCGATCACCTCGCCGTACACCCAGTGGCTTTCGCAATCCTCACGCGGGACATACGCGCTGGTGTGCATGTCATTGGTCAGTCCGTTAAAGTGAACCACCTTGCCCGCTTCGACCGGCATGCTGTGTATGAGTTTCAAGGCTTCCTGCGACTGCATCGCGCCGATGATCGAGGCAATGGTCGGCGTGGTGGGCACCTTCCCCAGCAGGACATTCTGGCGCGCAAGCAGCGGGCAGGAGTAGCGGATGGATAAGTCGCGCCGGGCGGTTTCGGTCAGGGTGCATTCGAAGCAGGCGCCCCGGCCGGGTACGAATACCCGCATCAATCCCAGCAGTTCCTGGATCGCCCCGTCGACCCAGGGTTTGTTCATCCAATAGCAGAAGCGGTTGACTGCCAGGCGCGCCTCGCGGTTATCGAGGCAGCCAATCACCGCGTCCATCCGGCGGATGATCCCCAGACCGAGCTGGGTGGTGACATTGCCGTGCAGATATTGGACGTGCAGTTGTGGGTTGAGCTGCTTCGCGCGCGAGGCCACCACTTCCGCTTTGCCGCGTTTGGAATCCCCGTCGCGGAAGAGCACCGAGCGGCTGAGGTTGGACGCCTCGACGGTGTCGAAATCGATCACGAACAGGTGCCCCACGCCCATCAGCGCCAGGTTCTTGATCACCTCGTTGCCGAGCGCTCCCGCACCGACGACCAGCATCTTGGCGTCGCGGACCTTGTCTTTTTCCCACCAGGAAATGAATTCGAAGGTTCCCAGCCGGTCCGTCTGCAGATTGGGGATGTGGAGCGGCTTCTCGGGGGAGGCGGGCAGGCGGCGCGGGCCTTCGGGCGGCAAGCCTTCCGGGGTAGAGGGCTTGGCGCCGGAATGGCGGTAACTCCCCGCCAGTTCGCGCGCGGCAGCCAGGGTTTCCGCATTGAGTTTGCAGGCGAACCAGCCCACGCCTGCGCGCGGTTCGATCAGGTTGTTTTCCTCCATCGCCTTGAGCGCCTCGCGCAAGGTAGCCCGGCTGACTCCCAGTTGCTGAATCAGTTCGCGTTCCGAAGGCAGATGGTCTCCGGCTTTGATCGTTCCATCGAGCAGCGAAGCCGAAAGCCTGCCGGCTACCGCCTGTGCAAGTGTTACATGTCCAACCGGTTTTATCTTCATAATCTCTCTGGTATACTGGTCAGACCAGCATACCAATGATTTTATCCGAATATCCAAGCTTGTCAATAAGCAATTCCGTTGCTTCCTTGGACCCAGAAATCATCGATAAGTGTCATTTTTTTTACGATAAATCAGGAAATAATAATGGATAAATATTATCGGAATTGTTTTAGGCAGTTTTTTTCACGGATTGGTTTTTTCGGCGCTTTTTCCATTCGCCAACCGGAATGTCTTTTTGTTCCCATATCCTCCCGAAATTACCACCCTTCATCCCGTGAGCCGGATCGGCGATTCAGAAATAAAAGGCGGGCATTTCTGGAAGGATAGAGACAGCATCGGATATTATTTTTACGCTATAATCCAGATCATGTTGAGGAAGCCGGGAACGCCGAATTCTCCGGTCGCTCTAACCGCAAGTTCCCGCGGGGGAAGGAACCATTCCAATCTCACATCTCAAGGAGGAAGAATGAAACGCTGGATTTTGCCTGTATTTATTTGCCTGTTTCTCGTCAGCTGTGGCGCAGCAACGACTGTTGCTCCGACTGTCGCTCCGACAGTCACTCCCGAGCCGACAGCGACCGTGGAGCCCAAGCTAAAGGTTGTCGTCGCGACCGACGCTACCTGGCCTCCGTTCGAGTACATTGATGAAAACACCAAGGGAATCATCGGATTCGATATCGACCTGATGAAGGCCGTCGCCGAGAAGGAAAACTTGGATGTGGAATTCGTCAACGTCGCCTGGGATGCGCTTCTGGCGGGCATCGCCCAGTGCCAGTACGACGCCGCGATTTCCTCCGTCTCGATCACCGAGGAACGCCAGGCCAATATGCTGTTCTCGGACCCGTATTACACGGTCGGGCAGCAGATCGTGGTCGCCGCGGACAACACCGACATCCAGGGCGAAGCGGACCTGGCGGGCAAGCGGGTGGGCGCGCAGATCTCCACGACCGGCGCGGAATTGGTCGGCGGAATCGAAGGCGCCGAACTGGTGAACTTCAACACCATCGGCCTGGCGTTCCAGGCGCTGATGAACGGCGACGTGGACGCGGTCGTGGCGGATAATGTCATGGCCCTCGGATACGTGGGCAAGAACCCCGATAAGCTCAAGGCCGTCGGCGAACCGCTGACCGGCGAATCGATCGGGATCGCCGTATGCAAGACCAAGACCGACCTGCTGGCGAAACTCAACAGCGGATTGGCCAAGGTCATGGCCGAAGGGTTGATCGAAACACTCAACGATAAGTGGGTCAAGACGATGGATCTGGGCGAGTAGACAGCACTCAGCCGCGGGGCGGTCAGACGCCTCGCGGCTTTTTTTTTACGCAAAGGGCGCACCGGATGCCTCGAAGATCGCGGTTTCGCGGCGCCCTTTGCGGAATGCGGGAAAAACCACTTATGAAAAAAACCAAGCCGGAACGTGAAACGGCGCCGCCCAAAGCGATAGCCGCCTTGCCCGGAGAAGAACCCGGGACGCACATGGACCCGTGGTGGGGCCTGGTGATCGCCGTCGCGGTCTTGGCGGGCATTCTGATCCTTGCGCGTCCGGATCCGTACGGACGGATTTTCCGATTCGTATCCGATGGAATCGTGATCACCTTCACGGCGACCATGGTGTCCTTTCTGCTCGTGATCGGGGTGGGATTAATCGGGGGATTGGGGCGGCTTGCCAAAAATCCGATCATTTACGGGATCGCGACGTTGTACGTCGAGATTGTCCGGGGGATTCCGATTCTGGTGCAGCTGATCTTCTGGTATTACGCCTTTCCGGCACTGGTGCAGGGGATCGGCGATGCAAACGAGATCGCCTTTCTGTCCAATTTTCGGGCACCGGCCCTGCCGATGGCGATTTTCGGCCTGACGATATGCTACGGCGCCTACATGAGCGAGATCTACCGCGCCGGGATCCAAAGCATCCCCAAGGGGCAGGTGGAGGCGGCGCGCAGCCTCGGGATGAATTATGCCCAGACGATGCGCTTCGTGATCCTCCCGCAGGCGGTGCGGGTGATCCTGCCGCCGATGGGAAATGAATTCGTTTCGCTTCTGAAGGATTCCTCGCTGGTTTCCGTCGTGGCGGTGGCTGATATGACCCGCCGCGGGCAGGAATTCATGTCGGTGAATTTCATTCCGCTCGAAACGTGGCTGATGATCGCGCTGCTGTATCTGGTGATGACCCTTTTCTCCGCGCGGATCGTGGCGTGGATCGAGAAGCGCGTTAAGTACGAGAGGTAGGCCGATGAAAAAAACAAACGGCGCGGATACCATGATCTCGATCCGGAACGTGACCAAACGTTTCGGCACGCTGGAGGCGGTGCGCGGGGTGAGCCTCGAGGTGAAGCGCAAGGAAGTGGTGGTGATCATCGGCCCGTCGGGCTCGGGGAAATCCACTTTACTGCGGTGCATCAACCGACTGGAAGAATACGACGAGGGCCAGATCGTGGTGGATGGAATCCCGCTCGACACGGCCGAGAATATTAACGCGGTGCGGGCCGAGGTGGGGATGGTCTTTCAATCCTTCAACCTGTTCTCCCATCTCACGGCGCTCGAGAACGTCACCCTGGCGCAGCGGATTATCCGCAAACGCGACCGCCGGGAGGCGGAGGGTGTGGCGCGCGAACTGCTGAAAAAAGTGGGCATCCCCGATAAGGCGCTGTGCCATCCGGCGCAGCTTTCGGGCGGCCAGCAGCAGCGCGTCGCGATCGCCCGGGCGCTGGCGATGAACCCCAAAGTGATGCTCTTCGACGAACCGACCAGCGCGCTGGATCCGGAGATGATCAACGAAGTGGTGGACGTGATGGAAAAGCTGGCTTTCGAAGGGATGACCATGGTGGTGGTCTCGCACGAGATGGGCTTCGCGCGCGCGGCCGCCGACCGGGTGATCTTCATGGACGAAGGGCAATTCGTCGAGGAAGGAAAACCCAACGCGCTGTTTTCGCATCCGCGGAAGGCGCGGACGAAGGCATTCCTGGGCAAGGTGCTGCACGTACATACGCAATGAACCGGATGCCCGAATAACCGTTTTGTTCCCCCTCATCCCTTACCCTTCTCCCAGTAAATGCTGGGAGAAGGGTTTTAAAACCCCTCTTCCAACGTCAGTTGGGAGAGGGGGAGGGGGTGAGGGGAAACACACAGGATTTACTGGATTTTCTCAAGATTGACAGGATAGTTATTGAAAAAAAAACAAATCCTGTAAATCCTGTCTATTGTTTTCGTCTTATCGTAATACCAGTACCGTCACCCCCGCGGCCGCGGTGGTCACCGCCGTAAGGAAGAGCAGGAACGCCGTGGTCCGCAGGCAGCCGTTGAGCGCCACCCGGCGCGCGAGCTCTTCGTGTTCGGCGGTGCCGGCGTCGAGCGCCTTCCGGTTTTCGGATTCCATCCCCTGCGCGCGCAGCCACCAGGCCCGTTTGCAAAAGAGGTATTCGCCGATTTCGCTGGCGCGTATAACCCGCGGCGGCATGGGGGGGCCTTTTATTTTGCTTTCTTCAGAGCGTGTTCCAGCGCGGCCGCCGCGCGCTCAGCGGCTTCCAACCGCAGGCTGAGCGTCAGGTCGCCGCGGGTGCGTTCCGTCACCCCGCGCACCATGTCGGTCGTGCGGCGCAGCCCGCCGGTCAGCGCGTCGGGGAAATCCAGCGTGACCAGCAGCGAATAGATGTCGTCCATCATCCCCAGCACCCGTTCCGCCTCGGCCGTTTTCCCGCGGCGCAGGAGGTCCAGCGACCAGCGCCGGAGCTCGCCGGCCGCCTCGCCGAGACCGTTCAGGTAAGCCGCGGCCTCCACCCCCAGTTCGCCGGCGGTCGGCAGCGGCAGATCGCCGACGAGGGCGAACACGATGCTGGCTTCGGACAGTTCCTTCAAGGCATCCTGCGTATATCCGGCGTACTTCAGGTCCGGATATTTCGCCAGACCTTTTTCCAATTCCTCCGCCTGCGCCCGTGCCAGGCGGAGGTTTTCCGACGCGACGTCACGCTCTTCGCGGTGCACGGCGCGGATGGCCAGCGACGCATACCGGATCAGCGTGCGGGATCGCTCGAGCGCCTTGTCGCGGGCCGCGTTCTTTTCGCGCAGCAGCGCGTGCATCTGTTCGCCGATCGAATCCAAGCCTTGCATGGCGTCATCCTTCCTTGGGAGTGTCCGACGGCTTGTCCCCGGTCGGTTTGCGGAACAGCTGCTCCGCCAGTGACGGGCCTTCCGGCAGATGGATCTCGCCGAATTGTTTTTCGAACTTGGCGATGTTTTCCGCCAGCGCGTGCTCGAGCGCCTTGGCGCACAGCGGTGTGAGAACCACGCGTGCGGCCACGCGCGCCTTCGGCATCCCCGGCAGCATCCGCGCGAAATCGATCACGATTTCGGCCGGCGAGTGGGCGATCAGCGCCAGGTTGGAATACACCGGCTCGAGGTTCGCCGGTAATTCAAACGGGATGGGGCGCGGGGCGGGAGCGGGGGGTTTGGTTGGTTCACTCATGCATGCCTCTTTAAAAGAGAGGAGCGGGGCATCGCCCCGCCCGGAGGACCCTAGAAGGGAATTTCCTCTTCGGTTCCCGGCGCCGCAGCGGGGCCGGGCTCGCCGCCCTCGGCAACACCCTCACCGCGCTGGCCGAGGAAGCGCACGGTTTCCGCGTTGATTTCGAAGGACGTGCCCGTCTCGCCGTTCTGGCGCTTGTAGGTCCGCGGTCCGCCGGTCTGCCGGTCGCACACCAGGCGCCCTTCCACCAGTACCTGGCGCCCTTTGGCGAGATATTGCTTGCAGGCTTCGGCCTGTTTGCCCCAGACCGAGATCCGGAACCAGATGGTCTCTTCCACCAGTTGACCGCCGGAATCCGTGTACTTGCGGTTGCTGGCGACCGAAAAGGAAGTTACCGGCTGACCGCCGGGTGTGTAGCGCATTTCGGGATCTTTCCCGAGATTGCCGACCAGGATGACTTTATGAAACATGACTCCTCCCCTTTGGTTGTTTTTCGGCGTCCACGGACGGATGCCGATAAATAGGATTCTACTCTTTTAAAGCGGATTCTCAAAGACGAACCCTGACCGCTGTAAGGGAGCGCAAAACCCTTTTACCGCAAAGAAGCAAAGGGCGCAAAGAATTTCTTGAAATTCGCTATTCTTTTAGTGTCTTTGTGCCTTCGTGGTGTAGTATTATTTCAGATGGTTCCAGCTGGGTTTATGCCAATACTCCCAAAAAGTGGTAATCGGATATTCCCGACGCTTCAATTTCAATCAGGTGCTGGCTAAAGGAAAATTAAAATCCTTTCCATCCTGAAAATCATGCTAAAAATTTTTACCGGAGGAAGCCCATGACCTGCAACGAAATCCTGCGTGAAATGAAACGGCACGCCAATAAGGCGAACGTTGCGGGCATGGCGCAGTTCGGGATCAACCCGAAGGGAACATTGGGGCTTTCCATGCCGTTCCTGCGCGCGCTGGCCAAACGCACCGGGACGGATCATGTTCTGGCGCAGCGGCTGTGGCGGAGCGGGATCCACGAAGCGCGGATCCTTGCCGCGCTCATCGACGATCCGAGGCGGGTGACCCCGGCTCAGATGGAACGCTGGATCAAGGATTTCGATTCGTGGGACGTGTGCGACCAGGTGTGCGGGAACTTGTTCGACCGAACTCCGTACGCGCGGCGCAAGGCCGCCGCCTGGGCCAGAAAAAAACCGGAGTACCAGCGGCGCGCCGGGTTTGCACTGATGGCCGCCCTCGCTTGGCATGATAAGGAAGCGAAGGATCAGGTATTCCTTGGATACCTTCCGGTGATTGCGCGTTATGCTTTCGACGACCGCAACTTCGTAAAGAAGGCGGTCAACTGGGCCTTGCGCAACATCGGCAAGCGCAACCGGGCGCTGAACAAAGCCGCGATCGTCTGCGCCCGCCGAATCGCGAAACAGGATTCGCGCGCCGCGCGCTGGATCGCGAAGGACGCGCTGCGGGAACTGACGGATCCGAAGACCGTGGCACGGATCAAACGGTAAACGCAGGGGCGACCCACCAGGTCGCCCCTAAATATTCGGCCGCAACGGGCGACCCACCGGGTCGCCCCTGCGTGTTCGGCCACAACCGGCAACCCGCCGGGTCGCCCCTGGATATTCGGCCGCAACGGGCGACCCACCGGGTCGCCCCTACAAAACCATTCCCATTATTCCTTTTTTTCCACCGCGGATGCGACCATTGCTATAAAATCCGCCACCGGCATCGCGCCCTTATTTTCCCCGCTGCGCAGGCGCACCGCCACCGCGCCGGCCGCCGCTTCCTTGTCGCCCATCACCAGCATATAGGGGATCTTCTGCATCTGCGCGTCGCGGATCTTGGCGTTCATACGCTCGGCGCGCACATCGCACTTGGCGCGGATCCCCGCCGCCAGCAGCTGCTCTTCAACCTTGCGGGCGTATTCGGTGTGGCGGTCGGCGATCGGGATCAGCATCGCCTGGACGGGTGAAAGCCAGACGGGAAGCGCGCCGCCGTAATGCTCGAGCAGCACGCCGAAGAATCGTTCGAGCGACCCCAGCAGCGCGCGGTGGATCATATACGGCTGCTTCTCTTTGCCGTCCTCGTCGATGTAGGTCATGGTAAAACGCTCGGGCAGGTTGAAGTCGAATTGGATCGTGCTGCATTGCCACTCGCGGCCCAGCGCATCCTGAATCTTCAGGTCGATCTTCGGTCCGTAGAACACGCCGCCACCCTCGTCGACGGCATAGTCGAGCCCGGAACGGTCGAGCGCGCCGCGCAAAGCGTCCATTGCGGCAGTCCACATGGCATCGCTCCCGACCGCCTTCGCCGGGCGCGTAGCCAGGTAGGCGTTGAATTTGGTGAATCCGAACGCGCGCAGGATGTGCAGGCAGAATGTCAGCACACGGTCAATCTCGGCCGGCATTTGGTCCGGCCGGCAAACGATGTGCGCGTCGTCCTGGGTGAATCCGCGCACGCGCATCAACCCGTGCAACACGCCGGCTTTTTCGAAGCGGTACACGCTGCCCCATTCGGCATAACGCAGCGGCAGCTCGCGGTAGGAGCGGATCCCGGATTTGTAGACATGAATGTGGAACGGGCAGTTCATCGGCTTGACGTAATAATCTTCGTTGTCCATCACCATCGGCGCATACATGTTCTCGCGGTAGAAGCCGAGATGCCCGCTCGTTTCCCACAACGCACCGCGCCCAATGTGCGGAGAGTAAACGAAGTCGTATCCGTTCTTGAGGTGCTCGTTCTTGCAGAACTCCTCCACCAGGTGGCGGACCATCGCGCCTTTCGGGTGCCAGAGCGCCAGCCCCGGTCCGATCTCGGGATTGATGGAGAACAGGTCGAGCTCCTTGCCGAGTTTACGGTGGTCGCGCTTCTTGGCTTCCTCCACCTTCCACAGGTATTCTTCCAGCTCTTGGGCCGTGTTCCAGGCCGTGCCGTAAATGCGCTGCAGCATCGGCCGCTTCTCGTCGCCGCGCCAATAGGCGCCCGAGACGTTAAGCAATTTGATCGCATCGGGATTGATCTGCCCGGTCCGTTCGACGTGCGGCCCGCGGCACAGGTCGGTGAACGCATCGCTGGTGTAGGTGGAGATCACCGGCGGCGCGGTGAGCGGATTGCCGTCTTCATCCTCGGTGCCGCGCTCGAGCCCTTCGACCAACTCGATCTTGTACGGCTGATCCGCAAAAAGTTTTTTCGCCTCCGCAGCGGAAAGCTCCCGGCGCGTGAACGGGTGATCGCCGCGGATGATTTCGCGCATCCGTCCTTCAACCTTCTCCAGATCTTCCGGCGTGAGCGCGCGCGGCAGATCGAAGTCGTAATAAAATCCATCATCGATCGCCGGTCCGATGGCGAACTTGGCCTGGCCGGGGAACAGTTCCATTACCGCCTGGGCCATCACGTGCGCGGCGGAATGCCGCACCCGGTAGACTTGGCTTTCTTCGTATTTCTCGGTTTTGCGTATTGGCATGAGCGCCTCCTGCGGTAAATAAAAATCGCCCCATTCCTGGGGCGATTTCAATCGCGATTCCACCCAAATTCCTGCGCGGTATTTTGCGCAGCTCCGGCAGCCGGTAACGGGGCTGGATCGTCCTTCATACTAAGCCTTGCGGCCGTTCCGTTGGAGCGCGCCGGGTGGTTTTCCGGGAGCCGGACCGCGGGCCTTGCACTGATTTCTCCCGCTCGCTTGGATCCGTTCTTCCCGTACTCGTCCCGGCGATCGCTGTCGGGATATGCCTGAGGTGGGCGGTATAGGGCTCGAACCTACGACCTCACGGATGTCAACCGTGTGCTCTAACCAACTGAGCTAACCGCCCGGGCAAGGCCGGATTATATCAGATGCACGGGAAAAACGGCGGGGAGGGGGTGAATCAACCCCTTTCACTCAGGGTATACTCACTTATTAATGAAGCATCCCTCCGCCAAGTGGCTGCTGCTCCTGCTCCCCCTGGTCTGGCTGGCCCCGCTCCTGGGTGATCCCGCGCAGGTCCATTATGCTCCCGGCGCGCAGTATTCCGACCTTGTCGTGGCGCACTGGCCGAGTGCCGAGTTCGTGCGCCGGTCGCTCGTCGTTTTTGGTGAGATCCCGCTTTGGAATCCGCATACGCTCGGCGGGACGCCCTTCGCCGCCGACCCGCTTTCCGGGTTGTTTTACCCGCCGATGTGGCTTGCACTTATCCTTCCGCCGCCGCTGGCTTTTAACATCCTCTTTTTACTGCATCTGGCGTTTGCCGGGTTTGGGGCCTATTGGCTGGCGAAAGAAGAAGGAGCCGGTAAAGCCGGCGGGTGGGCCGGACAAGCCAGCCCGCTACTTGCGGGGATCGCCTTCGGCGGACTGCCGAAATTGGTCGCGCACGTTGCCGCCGGGCACTTAACGCTTGTCCTGGCCGTCTCCTGGACGCCCTGGCTGTTCTTGGCGGCGCGCAAGGCCGCGTGCAGCGGAAGCACCCGCCGCTGGTCGCTGGCTGGAATAATGGCAGGCATTATCTTCCTGGCCGATCCGCGCTGGGCGCTCCCCGCGGCCGCGGCCGTCATCGGATATGCCTTTTTCTGCGGCGGGGGCGCACCGGCGAAACTGCGCCGTGTGAGGATCCTTGATTGGATCAGGCATCTTGCTCTCTTTGGCGCATTCGCCGCGGGTGTGGCCGCGGTGCTCGCGCTGCCGATGGCGGAGTTCGTTTCGCTTTCCACCCGCGCGAATCTCTCCGGTGCGGAAAGCTCCATCCTTTCACTACCATTTTCCTCGCTGGTCGGATTGCTGTTTGCCGGGATCGGTAATTCGATCGAGTGGGTTGTATACCCTGGGGTTGTCGTTCTGGCGCTGGCCCTCGCCTCATTTCTCCGCTCCCCTTCTCCCGATGTACATAGGGAGAAGGGGCCGGGGGATGAGGGGGGGAGTGCGCGGGTGAAGGTGTCGGGAGAAAAGACAGGGAAGAATGGTGAGGCGATCTATTGGTGGATCCTCCTTCTTATCTCGCTTTTCCTTTCACTCGGCTCCAACATCCCAGGCTATAAACAACTCTTGGATGCGGTTCCCGCGGCGGGCCTTCTGCGCGTGCCCCCGCGCTGGATGTTCCTCGCCGGACTGGCGCTGGCCATGCTTGCCGCCCGCGGACTGGCCCGTCTGAATCGAGTGGCGGACGAGCATGGAGTGTATAAGAAAGCAGGCTTTGCATTGGCGGCGGGTGGATTAACCCTGGCCGCGGCCGCGCTGGCGATGAATCTTCCCGCGGCGCTTTGGCAGGACGGATTGATGTGGGGCGCGCTGGGATTGATCCTCTTTGCCGGTTTTTATTCGAAGCGCTGGGGTCTTCCGGCAACCGGCGCGCTGGTTGTTCTGGCGGTGATCGATCTGGCGATAGCGGACACGCGGATGATCGATGCGCATCCGGCCGATCCGGTTTCGGCAGACGCAGCCGCGGTGGCGCAGATTCTTTCGGCGGATGCCGACACCTATCGTGTGTATTCTCCTTCCGCGAGCATCCCGCAGCTTGCCGCCGTGCAATCCGGAGTCCGGTCGTTGGATGGTGTCAGCCCGCTGATCCTCTCCTCGACGGCGGAGATCGTTTCCGCCGCGGCGCGCGTTCCGCTGGAAGGTTATTCCGTGACACTGCCGGCGTTTGCCACGGGGGATCCGCAATCCGACAACCGGGAGGCCTTCCCCGATTTACAACGGCTTGGCTTGCTCAATGTTCGCTACATTGCATCGGCTTACCCGATTCAGAGCGCGATGCTTAGCAGATGTGAACAAATCGGCGGAATTCATCTGTGTAAAAACCTCTTTGCCCAGCCGCGCGCCTGGATGGCGGAAGGACTCGATACTTGGGATCGTCCCATCCCCGGCCG
>Ga0307445_10000339_pt1 | contig 24769 bp, 21 predicted proteins | sample SalMarSW160330MG_FD_202147 | JGI IMG/M metagenome (GOLD analysis project Ga0307445, IMG submission 202147) | Salt marsh sediment microbial communities from the Plum Island Ecosystem LTER, Massachusetts, United States - SW1603-30 | ecosystem: Environmental > Aquatic > Marine > Intertidal zone >... | reverse complement strand
GCCGTTCCCCGGGAGAAGATCAATTCGTGGGATCGTCAGTTGAGCGTATCGTCATGATAGCAATCATTGGGGGTGGAGTTATCGGATGTGCCGTTGCCTGGGAGCTTTCAAAAACCTACAAGGACATTTTTCTCTTGGAAAAGAACCCAGGCATAACCACTGGGGAAAACCAATCCACGCGTAATTCCGGCGTTATTCATTCGGGCATCTATTACGACCAGGAGACCCGGCCCTTGAAAGCAGCCCTCTGCGTGGAAGGGAATCGATTGCTCTACGATTTCTGTGAAGACCACAGGGTTGCCGCCATAAAGACCGGGAAGATGGTGGTTGCGACCACTGAAGAAGAAGACGCGGTGCTGGATTTCTATCTTGAACAGGGCAGGAAAAATGGTGTTCCGGGGCTGGAAAAAATATCGGGTGAAAAGGTAAGGGCTCTGGAGCCCAATGTGAGGGCCCGTTCGGCACTTTTGGTGCCTTCAGCGGGTATCGTCGATCCTCCAACGCTGGTCTATCGCCTTCATACCCTGGCAGATCAAAACGGGGTACAATTCTTGACCGGGACCGTGGTCATCGGGCTTGCAACGGATGGTCATTCGATCCGGGTGGAGCTTCGGTATCCCGATGGGAAAGAAGACAGCGTTGAGGCCGGAATCGTCATTAATGCCTGCGGTATTGACACTGACAGAGTAGCAAGGTTTTTCAACAGCGGATCGCCGTACGAATTGGACCCGGTACGTGGAGAGACGTACTGCTTTTACGGTAACAGGCGGCCGGAATTACAGATCCGGGGAAAGAATGTATACCCAACCCCAACTGCAGTGGTCACTCACTCCGGTCGTCATTTCACGGTGGGTATCCATTTAACGCCCACGTTCGAAAGTATTGATTATCCGCCCTCCATCGGATCAACGGTGACCGTTGGTCCCAAACTGGTCCCTGCGGACAATCGCGAGACAGCGGGAGGTCCTACTGTTGACGTGGATGTTTTTGTGCAGGCCGTCCGCCCCTTTTTCCCTGGGATCAGAAAGGAAGACCTCGCGTGGCACCAGTCCGGACTCCAGGCGAGGCTCAAAAAATACCCGGATTTTGTCTTTGTGCATGAGGAAACAGCCCCTAATCTTATTCACCTCCTTGGCATTGACAGCCCCGGACTGACCGCCGCACTGGCCATTGCCCGGAAAGTGAAAACCATGGTTGATGAAATGAACTGAACCAAACCAACAAGAAAAGGTGAATCGAACGAAATTACCTGGAGAGGAGGATTTTCATGTTGATTTCAGTGTTGGAAAAAAGAAGGAGTATCAGGAGGTTTCAGGAGAAAAAGATAGAACCTGAAATAATTGACACGCTCATCGAGGCAGCGTTACGGTCCCCCTCGTCCATGGGACACAACCCCTGGGAATTTATCGTCGTGACCGACAAGGACATGCTTCAAACGCTTTCCCGGGCCAAGGAGCACGGCTCAGCATTTATGAAAAATGCTCCCTTGGGAGTTGTTATCTGCGCGGATCCGGGTAAATCCGACGTGTGGATCGAAGATGCCTCCATCGCTTCCATTATCCTTCATCTCACCGCAGCATCATTGGGCCTGGGGAGCTGCTGGATACAGATCCGTGAGAGGATGCACGATAGCACAAAAACGGCCGAAGCATTCCTGGCGGAAGCCTTGAATCTGCCTGAAAGCCTGAAGGTCCTTTCCATGGTCGGCATCGGGTACCCGGCAGAAGACAAACCGGGTCACGGGAAGGAAACCCTTGCATACGGGAAGGCCCACTGGAACAGGTACGGCGAAAAGTAGATCGGCGTATGAGATGCCGGCCCCGGATGCACAATAACGAAGAAAGGAGGCTCACCATGGCGAACCAAATCCTGGATGAACGGGATCAGAAATTTGTCCTTTTTGAAATGCTTGAAGTGGATAGCCTTTGTGAGAAACCGAGGTATCAGGAATTCTCCAGGGAGTTGTTTGAGATGATCCTTGCTGAGGCCCAGAAGCTCGCAGTCAATGAGGTTTTCCCCACGCTGGTCGACGGGGACCGGGAAGGGTGCAGGCTTGAAGGCGGACAGGTGTTTGTGCCGAAGTCCTTTCACCGGTGTTATAAGCTCTATTGTGAAGGGGGCTGGGGCGCTATGTGCAATTCCCAAGATAATGGCGGACAGGGCCTGCCGTATGTAATGTCCCTGGCAGCAAAGGACTGGTTCGTGCACAATTTTGCGTTTCTTTCCTATCCTGGCCTGAGTGAGGGAGCTGCGCACCTTATTGAGACCTACGGGACAGAAGAACAGAAGAATAAATACCTTGAGAAAATGATCGCCGGCGAATGGGCTGGCACCATGTGCCTCACCGAGCCGAACGCCGGGTCTGACGTCGGTAACTTGAGCAGCAAGGCGGTGCGCCGGCCGGACGGCACCTTCAGGCTCCAGGGAACAAAGATCTTCATCACCTCCGGCGACCATGATCTCACCGGGAATATCATCCATCCCGTGCTGGCCCGGATAGAGGGAGATCCCCCAGGCACAAAGGGCATCTCGATCTTTCTTGTCCCCAAATACCTGGTCAACGAGGACGGGAGCCTGGGCAGGCGAAATGATTTTGAGGTGGCCAATATTGAAGAAAAGATGGGAATCCATGGCAGTGCTACCTGTTTGTTGAATTTTGGAGACAACGGGGACTGCTACGCGGAACTCCTGGGGGAAGAGCGACAGGGCATGAAGATCATGTTCCAGATGATGAACGAGGCACGCATCGGGGTAGGGCTCCAGGGTGAATCCAGTGCGTCCGTGGCGTATCTGCATGCGCTTCAATATGCAAAAGAGAGGCTGCAAGGATCTTCAATCACCCCATTCAAGGACCCCCAGGCACCACGGGTTCCCATCATCCAGCACCCGGATGTTCGACGAATGCTTCTTTGGATGAAATCCAATGTGGAGAGTATGCGGGCACTGCTCTATTATGCGTCCCTGTGCGTTGACCGGGAGGTGAGCGAAGAAGATGAGGCCAAGAAGGAAAAGTGGAGGGGAATCCTGGAAGTGCTGACCCCTATTTGCAAGGCGTACAACTCGGATACAGGGTTCAGGGTGACTGAGACGGCGATCCAGGTATACGGGGGGTACGGTTACTGCTCTGAATATCCGGTAGAGCAGATCATGCGCGATGAGAAGATTGCTTCCATCTATGAAGGCACCAGCGGCATACAGGCCCTGGACCTGGTGGGTCGGAAGCTCCCCCGCAAGAACGGAGCCTCGTTCATGGCCCTGCTGGGGGAGATAGGGAAAACGGTCAGCAGGTATAAAGGAGAGGATCGCCTCGCAGATCTGGCGAACGATGTCCAGGGCGCGGCCAATACCCTCGGAGAAATGGGATTGTTTTTTGCCCAATCAGCGGGAGAAGGAAATTTTCTGCTTCCCATCTCCAATGCCTATCCTTTTCTTATGATGATGGGAAAGGTGGTGGCGGGGTGGCTTTTGCTGTGGGAAGCGGGCGTGGCAAATGAAAAGCTGGATGCCCTGGTGAAGGAAAGAGGCGTGGACCGGGCTGACCAGACCGCGTTGAATAGGTTCGTGAAAGAAAGCAAAGACGGAGCCTTCTACACGGGCAAGATCTTCAGCGCCAGGTACTTTATCAAGAACGTGCTTCCTGAAGTGGAGGCCGCGGCCAAGGCCATCAAGAGCGAGGATATGTCCGTCATGGACATGCCAGAAGAGAGCTTCGCATCGTAAATGTGGTCCCTTTGCTTATTCCAGGTTTGGGCTAAGCCGATCCTGAAATGGATTCTATTTCTTTCTTGAGCGCTACCTTATTTACCTTTCCGCTGGGAAGGAGGGGGAGAATCGGGCGGATAAAGTATCTCTTGGGTATTTTGAAATTTGCAAGTTTCGTTTTACACAGCGCCTGCAGTTCCTCTTCCGCAACTTCTTTCCCGGGCTGGAGCATGATGAATGCCCAGCCCACCTCCTGGAAGACGTCGTCCGGAACACCGATCACCGCGGCAAAAAGCACGCTTGCGTGCCCCTCCAGGACCTCTTCCACCTCGCGGGGAAACACGTTTTCTCCACCGGTCTTAAACATCTCTGACTTGCGACCCGTAATGTGAATATACCCACGATCGTCTTTGAAGGCCAGGTCGTTGGTGAAATACCAGTCCTCTTTATCAATGACCTTAGCTGTCTCCTCGGGCATGTTCAGGTATTCTTTGAAAAGGAACGGCCCTCTCACTGCAATTTCACCTACCTGACCGTCAGGGAGTTCATTCTGCTCGTCATCGACAATTCTCATCTCAAAAGGATCTGCGATTTTTCCTGCCGTCTTTATGAGGGTGTCAGGATCATCGCCTTTTTCAGTATAGGTCACAAAGCCGCAAACCTCCGTACTGCCATATCCCGTAATGAGACTCGCTCCGATCTTCTGGCATATGGCATTCAACACATCAATCATCAATTTTGGGGCTGCAGCTCCGGCCCAGATGAAGTATTCCACACTGCTCAGATCAGCAGTCCTGAAATCCGGCTGCTTCATCTGGAGCAGGAACATCACGGGCACCTGTCCGAGCATGGTGATACGCTCTTTTTCTACCATTTTAATTGATGAGAGCGGATCAAAACTGTCCATCAGGATGAGAGATCCTCCGCTCATGATGCATCCGAAACCGATTTCCACATCTGCGGCCACATGGTTGATGGGAAAATGGAGCAGCCCCTTTGTATTTTCATGGAAATGAAATTTATCGACCTCGACCTTTATGTTTTCAACAATGCTGTTATGGGTGTGGACGACCCCCTTTGGTTTTCCTGTGGAACCTGAAGTATACATGAGCAACGCTCGGTCATCTTTTTTTACCTCAGCGGATCTCTTGTTCAGCGCATCATCCAGTTCATGGCGCGGACTCGAGACAAAATCGTTGAAGTTCTCTGCGCCCTCAAACGGCTCTCCCATAACCAGGACTTTTTTCAAGAAGGGGCACTCCTCCATGAGCGTTTTGGTGTTTTCCGAAAGATCATTGTCCATGAAGTTGCGAAGCGTGATCAATATAACCGGTCGGCTGTCATTTAATTGGTAACGCAGTTCATCAAGGGTGAATTTGGGATTCAAACCAAGCCATATAGCTCCCACTTTTCCTGCCGCCATATAGGTGGTGAGGAATTCATTGCGCGCCATAGCCAGGAACGCAATCCTGTCTCCTTTCTGGACTCCGATGTCAAGGTATGCCTTGGCGATCAGGTCCATCTTCTTCTTGAAATCCATCCAGGTAAGGCGTTCTTCCCCAAAGACAAGGGCCTCTTTATCCGGATGCTCCACGGCCCATTTTTCAACATAATGCCAGGTTTGGTCTAAGGCTTTCCATGTCATTGCGATACCTCCCAGCGAAGTAGGTTTTTTCAGGAACGATTAAACACCTATTCTTGCGTATCCTTTGTTCAAGGCCTTTTGCCCTTGACTGTTCAGGACCTGAAAAAAGAGCTCTGTATATCCTTTTCTTTCTGCGGAATTGAGAAGCTGGATCGTGATTTTTGTGCCCGGGATAACCATGTCCGTAAAACGGCAGGAAAGATCTTGGAGTCTGGAAGGGGCCCCACCGGCATTTCTATTGACAATCTCGCGTGTTGCAAGAGCCAGGGTAGCCGTGCCCTGGAGAATGATTCCCGGCAAACCCACCTGCTGGGCAAATTTGGGGGAGGTGTGAATGGGAAAAACAATGTCTGAGCAGCCGTCATAAATGTAGGTGAGGAAAGGATCAATATGAACCTGCTGACTCCAGATGGGCTCTGCCGCATCAACAGATTCAGGAACTTCAGGCAATGTTTCTTTCCCTGAACCCTGGTCAGTGCACCGGACGCCTCGCATCATGCCTCCGATGTGTTCCGTAAACAGGGGCGTTCCATTTTGATCCTGGGCATCCAACCTTATGACCATGTGGGTGCCCGCCCTGTGGGGTAAGATGGCTGCTATTTTCCCCTTGATTCGTACCTGGTTCCCCGGCCGAAGGGGAGCATGGAAGTGGAGGTGTTCGCTGTAATGAACCTGAGTGGCCAGTATCTCGCGCGGAAAGTGATCAAGCTCAATAAATTCCCATAGACGTTCCATGATAGGCCAGGTGAGGGCTGCAGTGAACATGGGAGGTGCAACGAGGCCATCCGGGCGGTCCTCATCGAAATAGCTCGGGTTTGAATCGTGGACTGCCGCAGCATAGTTGGTGGTACGCCGCCAGGATATGTTGGTCACAAACTCCTTGAGTGGGGTACCGGTTAATTCTGAACTTATTTGCACTGGTCGGTCTCCCTTGAGGCGCCGTAAACTCGCAGTATTCCCTCCAGCACCCCTCCCGCGATTGAAAGGGCCTTTTCGGAGATGGTGAAGCAGTTTTCCCGCTGCGGACGGGGATCAATGTCTCCAATTTTGAGGCCTTTGGTGACCGGTATCCCAGGGTGAATGAGCCCTCGTATGATTCCATCGATAGACGCTATCACCGGTTTGCCTTCCACATCACCCACCAGGTTGCCTTCCCGGACCGTGTCCCCGATGTCCAGTCGGTTTTGCCAGACGCCGTCCGCCGGCGCGCGAAGCACCCTGTCCGAGGTGTGTCCCAGGACTGAACCGGGGACTCCCGTGTTCGGCTCTGCAGAGCCTTCCATGATCAGCCTCCCGAGCCGGTGCCCCCGGTTTGTTTCAACAACGAAGTGGGCGTCGATTCCCGCCTCAAAGCCCGGGCCGAGGGCAATGACCAGGGGTGCGTCCTTGATGGAAGTACCCAGGTTCTTTTTCGCGAGCGTGGCATCAATCAGCGCCGACGGCTTAACCCCATTTCTGCAGTTGCAGGAAGGATCCACGATTACCGGGATACGGTTCTGCTTCCAGACCCCTTCGGCATCTTCAGGCGATTGAATGAGCAATGCTTCCACACCTTCCACCTCTGTTGCGCCGTCATAAACCGCCTCACAAAAAGACACCTTTCTGCGGACGGCCATAGGTGTTTCGGTTTCCGTGACCAACACCTTGAATCCGCAGTGGTGAAGCCGCCATGCCACACCTGTAGCGAGGTCTCCACCCCCCTTTACCAGGATCACTATGTCAGATAATCTCTCCATTTCTTTTTCTCTCTTTCGGGTACGTCATGCAATCATGTGATGTGAGCAAAGAAGATCGCTCTCAATTGATCCAATGATTATGAGGATATACGAGACACAGCCCGGTGTCAACTCACCGCCGCTTGCATGTGAGGATTTTTCCTGTGATAATGGCCATCTACTTGAAAGGAGGATGATAGCGCATTTATGAGCACGGGCATAGTAAAGGGGGTATTGTGTCGGGAGGACGGGCAGATATTTCTCCAGGGCCGCGACGGAGAGCGCTTTTTTAATTCTGAAAGAATCTGGAAGGGTTACGTTACCCACTGGCTGGGGCGAAAGGTCTGCGCCAGGAATCTTCCCCAGGTGGATTATGAAACCGGGAGGCCCCTTATCCTTGCATGGCCGGATGAGGAGATGCCGAAAAATCCTTTTGTGGAGGTCTATTTTGATGAACGCCTCAGAAAATACCCGGCCTCCCTCCTGGGGCATATCTCGATCAATGTGAATGGAGAGGTCTTCAATTATTCCCATCTCATGAACGAAAATGAGGTCATGACACCGGAAGAATACTTGTACCGGCCCGCTCTCGGGGAATTTGCTCCTCATCCAGAGCTTGGAAAATATCATGTTGATGAGGACGGAAAGGCCTATTATGACAAGTTTGGTCGTCTGTTTATGCGCACTGTTCATGTGTTGTCTATTGAAGGCTTGTCCACGGACCTCCTGTCGGCCTATTACCATCATGAACTTGAAAAGATATTGAATACTGCCGAGGACCCGAAAAAACCGGGGTATTATCCCCATTTCAACCTGTTCACCCGCAACTGCGCCACGATTATCCGGGATGGGTTGCGAAATGCAGGTCCCACCACGGTGAAGGGAGTTTTTCCGAGGGACCTTTTTATAAATATGGTCTGTCAGTTTTTGAAACAGGGAAAGAAGGAAGGCAAGAGGGTGACCCTTTTCCGCTTGGGTCAACTAAAAGTTCCTGAGGCCCCTTGCAGTGCGCTCCCTCCTCCGGTGAATCCGATCAACATGCTGCGGCTCATTTGGCTGAGAGGCACGAAACTTGCTGTGAAGTAGTCCTTTATGTTATATTGAATGATAGCTAACAGCAGTATGCATCAGACTGGTAGATGGGAATGACTGCTCCAAGCATTTCCCCAACTGTGCTGCAGACACTGAAATGAAGATGAACTTCACAAAAATAAATGTGACGTGCCTGGGCGTGTTTCGTCTCCTGCTCCTCACCACTATTCTTATGGGTTCTCTGTTCCTCTCCTCCTCCGCCAGGGAAGATGCACTGGAGAGCATACGAGCGTCCGGGAAAATCACTGTTCTCACTAGGAATAATGCCCATTGCTACTATGTATACCGGGGAGAACCCATGGGATTTGAATACGACCTTGCCAAGGCCTTCAGCGATTATCTGGATGTGGATCTTGCGGTAGTAACGCCCACCTGGGAGGGCCTGATCCAGGGCCTGGAAGAAGGGGAAGGAGATTTTGTTGCGGCAAGCATGAGTGTGACGAAATCCAGATTGGAACGGGTCGATTTTTCGGAAGCGTATCTTCCGGTCCAGCAATACGTTATCCTGAACAAAGATGATCAGGCGAAGACGATTGATGATCTGGCAGGCAAGACCATATGCGTGCGCAGGGGCACCACCTATGAAGAGCTGTTGAAAAAACTCAAATCAAACGGTCTGAACATCAGGATCAAGCTGTATGACGATATGCCCACTGAAGAGCTCATCAGAATGGTGGCGGAAAAGGAGATCGAGGCCACGGTATCCGATTCGCATATTGCCCTCCTGAACCGGCGCTATTATCCGGATGCACACATCGCTTTTCCGATCGGAAAGCCGACCAACATCGCCTGGGCAGTGAGAAAAGGAGAGAAGAGGCTCCTCACGCAGATTAATGAGTTTTTTGACACGATCAAGGAAGACGGCACGTTTGACAGGATTTACGCGGAATATTTTGCCAACGTGGAAACCTTCGATTACGTGGATCTTAAACGATATTACCGGAGGCTGGAAACACGACTCCCGAAATACCGGGATACCATCCAGGAGGCTGCGAAAAAGTATGGTTTTGACTGGCGGCTGATCGCCGCAATGATTTACCAGGAATCTCATTTTGATCCGAGGGCTCGGAGTTACACGGGAGTGAGAGGGCTCATGCAGGTTACCCTGGACACCGCCAGGGAGGTGGGAATCGAGAGCCGTCTGGACCCGGAACAGAGTATCCTGGGGGGTGTCAAATACCTCAAGAAATCATACGACAAATTTGAGGGCGTGCCGGAACCCGACCGGTTGCTCATGGCTCTTGCCAGCTATAATGTAGGGTATCGGCATGTACAGGATGCCCAGCACATAGTAAAAACACAGAACAATGATCCCAATAGCTGGACCGCGTTAAAAGAGGCGTTCCCCCTCCTCTGCCGCCGCAAATACTACAAGAAGAGCAGGTCCGGGTATTGCCGGGGCAGGGAAGCGGTCCGGTATGTGGACAGGGTCATGACCTATTATGATATTCTGAAACGGGAAGCAATCAGCTAAATACCTTCATCCCTGCACGGCAGCAACGACTACGTTCTCATAGTTGCTTTTGTCGCTTGAGGTGAACATGCAGTGAAAAGGCTATTAGTGCCGGCAGATTCCCGAAAAAACCTGCCCAGAACCACTTGTTGGTGATCCAGCTTTTGGCAACCCGAAAATGTGATTTTGAGATGAGATGGCAACAGATTGCGCTCGAAAGTGCAAATAGCCCGATAAAGTTTCCACCGTCTTCCATTATTATTCTCCTTTCTCGATCCTCAACCGAGTCACTTCTGAATTTTTTCCACCTTGCACAGCAGCGATTTCAGGCCTGTTGATCCGGTAATAGGATCAAAGGCCTTGTGATCGGTTAAGATGTTGCAATTACACTCTTTAAATCCGTGACAAAGATGCACAACCCGTTGGTCGATGCTATCGGTTATACGAGCCTTGCAGGTGACGCTCCCTCTTGGCGAGGAAATTCTCACGGATTCACTTTTTGTAACACCGATGGCGGCAGCGGTCCGAGGGTTGATTTCCAGGAGATTTTCCGGAAACACCCTTCGCAGTCCTGGAATATTCCGCATCTCGGAGTGTGTGTACATCTCCAGTTTCGTGCCGGCAATCAATATCAGGCGGTACTCCTTGGCAATATCCGGCCGTGATACCGGGCTCTCAGCGGGTTCCTTGTACACCGGGAGGGGATCATATCCGAGTTTCTCCAGCCGTCTCGAGTAAAGTTCCACCTTTTTTGACGGCGTCATGAACCCTTTTGATTCGTATTTCCTGTACATGTCCGGATAGTTTCTGAAAGCCGTGACCTTGAGGGCACTCCGCACGACTTTCCCCAGAACTCCCCTGAACTTTGCGTAGAGGAAAGGGGGAACGGGGATAATGATACCCTCGGGGTGTTCTCTGAGATCCTCGCAGGTGAGGCCGAGCGGGCTGAGCACATGATCAATCGCCTCTTCTTCTGTTTTCCACGGAAAATATTTCTTATAGCCCATTTTCCTGCCCAACTCACAGAGGATCTTCCAATCCGACCATGACTCCTCCAGCGGTTTGACCGCCCTGGGACTCAGCACGATCCTGGATTGCACGTTCCAGGAGTGGTCGGCATGGGTGTCATAGGTCACAAAACGGGTTCTCTCCAAGAAGGTGCAGGCAGGAAGCACGATATCGGCGAGTTTGGCTGTTGGGGTCATGAAGATGTCAGCAACGGCGAGGAAATCGAGCTTTTTGAGGGCCTTTTCCACGACGTTCGAGTTCGCGCAGGTGAGTAGCGGATTCGAGGCCATCACCATCATCGCTTTTACGGGATACGGTTTCCCATAAAGGATGGCATCCCACAGGGAGGGCGTGTGCGCGGAGGGCCATGTCTTGGACATTTTGGAATAAAGACATTTGTCCGCGCCCAGCTTCTTTTTCGCGGTTTCCGGCGGCAGCTTCTCGAAGAGCTTGATATCCTCAAGCCCCATCACGATCGGTATGATGATGAGATTCCCTCCCTTTACATCTAGATTTCCGGTGATCGCCATCAGGATATCGATTGCACGGATCGCGACCGATGCGTTTGTGTGCTGGTCGAGGGCGTTTCGAGGGCTGATGCACGCCGGTTTGGTGGTTGCGTACATCCGTGCTGTTTTTCTGATAGTGTTCGCGGAAACCCAGGTAATCTCCTCGACCCTTTCGGGAGTATACTGCTCAATGTGATGCGCCAGTTTGTCAAACCCGGTGGTCCATTTCCCGACAAAGTCGTGATCGTAAAGCCTTTCTTTGATAATGACATGCAGCATGCCCAGGGCTAAGGCACCATCGGTGCCCGGCCGCAATTGAGCGTGGACATCGGCCTTTTGTGCGTAGGAGGTCTTCCGGGGATCGATCACGATCAGTTTCATTCCCCGCTTGCGAGCCGCTTTGATGGCTATTTCCTGAGGCTTGTTGGTGGCTTCGGGATTCCCACCCCATAACACCAGGCACCTGGTGTGCGCCACGTCGGGTGGAACAACGGCTCCAAGGTCATAGTTGAATCCCAAAAAGACCCGGGGAAGATGGCACACATGGCTTGGGTTGGTGATATTGGGGGTCCCGATGAGATTCGCGAGTCTCGAGAGGTAGGCGCCGAGGATGTCACCGCTATGATAATGACCATGGTGAAAGTCTATGGCCTCGGCACCGTAATCCTTCTTGATTTCGTGGAGCCTTTTCGCGATGGTGGTTAATGCCTCTTCCCAGGAGATCCTCTTCCACCTGCCTTCCCCCCGGGCACCCATTCGCTTCATGGGATACTTCAGGCGATCAGGCGCGTAGAGTACCTCTCTCATGTGTTTGTCCCTCATGGTGAGATGCCCCTTGCTCTCAGGGTCCCCGGCATCCCCGGCGATGCCCATAACCTTGCCCCCTTTGATGGGTATCTTCATTCTGCACTGGGAATGCGCGTCCACGTCGCTGACCACCTGAACAATCCTTGTGGCCGCCCCTTGAGCAGCGTGCGCCGATTTCACTAGTTCTGGAAGTCCAGGGGCCTTCAGATTCAGATATTTTCCGAGAGCGACTGTTGCGCCGAGCGACACCGATGATTTGATAAAAACCCTTCGTGTAATAGCGGTCATGATAATTCCCTCCGGTTGATCACGGTTATCCCTTCACTTCAAGGAATCCGACGCTGTCAGCAAGGGTTGTCCCTTTTCTTGAATCGGAGGATTCTTCCATGCTTTTCCGAAAAAATAAAACCAGCCTTTTCCGCTGCACCTCTGAGCTCCATTTCAGAGCCTCTGGTTTTTTCAAGAGAGAGGATTCCTTGTGGCTTAAGTATCCTGTAGAGTTCCGGGAGCACCGTTTCCAGACCCCCGACCACGTGGCGAAGACCGAAGACAAAGGCGAGGTCAACACTTTCCTCGGACAATCCGGTTTTAGATGCATTGATGCACAGGGGGGTAACGTTTTCCAATTCTTCTTTCTCAACCTTTTTCCAAACCCTTTCTATAGCTCTGTGGTTTACATCGATCGCATACACGTGACCTTTCTCTCCCACTATTCTCACAGCTGGAATGGTAAAGAAACCCGGTCCGCATCCGACCTCAACCACTTTTTGCATGTCATCCAGTCCCGCTGCCCTGAGAAGCCTGTATGGGTTTTTCACCAACGGCAGGAGGGGGTTGTCATGCATCAGGCGAATCGTCCAATAGGCAATGGTTGATGTCTCAAGACCGGAATAATGTTGTTTCCTTTTTGACTCCATGTTCATGGCCATTCCCTCCTTTTGTCTCGCTGCTTTCGATCCATATGCAATGATCTACCAAACCAAACACCTTCAGGCTTTGCGCGAGGCTCATCCCGAGCGCGCTTCCTCTTGTCCGGGGCTCGTCGGTATCCCAGAATAACCACAGGGCAAAGCATCCGGGCACCAGGGTATTCCTGAAAACCGTAACAGCACCCAATTCTTGTGAGTCGATATTTTCTTGAATCTCACGCGCCAAAAGGATGAGTTCATTTTCAACAGCCTTCTCTTTCCCGGTTGCTGACTGAACCCTGATTGTCTCCATCCACTTCAATCTGTTTCCTCCTGTCAACTGTTTTGCCTTTTCAAGGAGCATGGACTGTGCCAAAGAAAAAGAGCTATACAAAACAATGAGTTATAGTTCTAAGCCATTAAGAAGTGTCCCATGGGGCACTTATTAGGTTGACTATGGGACATCACATATGTAAAGTGTCCCATGGGGTATTTGGAGTCCATTGGATCCTTCAACGGTCAGCCATCGGCTTTCAGGAAAAGACACAAGAAAAATTGATCGAGCCGGACAATGGCTCTTGGGAAACAAGAGGGATGTCATGCAGGTTGATGAGAGAGAATTCTTTCGGGAGGCCACGCTTCGCATCTGTGGAAGCCTGGATGTAGAAACGTTTCTCTACGAGAGCTTCAAGTACATCCGGCAGTTCATTCCTGCCGACACCATTTTGTTAACCCATTACCATGCAGAGCGGGGTGAACACGTGGCCCTTGCCCAGGCCTCGGCCGAAGGCGCTTCACTGCTCCGCCTTGCCGTCCCTGTTCCCCCGGATGTACGCATTTTTGTGACGCGGCCCGACAAAGAGGCCGTGGTCGTGGAGAGGGCGGAGGCACATCCTACAGCCAGGCCATGGATATCAAAAGGTCTCCTGGGAAAAGACTCCTCGCTCCTGGTGCTTCGCCTGATCGTGGATGAGAATATTGTCGGAGGGGTGACCTTCATTTCAAAAAGGAGTGCTGCCTTTGACCAGGAACACGCGTATCTCTCATCACTTCTCCGGGAACCCTTTGCCATAGCCCTGTCCAATGGCCTGCGGTATCAGGAATTACTTGAACTCAAGGAACTCCTGGTGGAAGACAACCGTTTCCTGCACGGTGAGCTGCGACACATGGCCGGTGAGGAAATCGTCGGGGCGGATTTTGGACTCAGAGGCGTCATGGAGATGGTGCGCCAGGTAGCACCTCTTTCAAGCCCGGTGCTGCTTTGGGGAGAGACGGGAACCGGAAAAGAGGTCATAGCCGGTGCCATTCACAGCCTCTCCGGGAGGAGCGACGGCCCGTTCATCACGGTCAACTGTGGGGCCATCCCCGAGAACCTTGTGGACAGCGAGTTGTTCGGTCATGAGAAAGGGGCTTTTACCGGGGCACTCGCAAGGAAGCGCGGACGGTTTGAGCGGGCCGATGGCGGCACCATATTCCTGGACGAGGTGGGAGATCTTCAACCGGAGGTCCAGGTGAGGCTCCTGCGGGTGCTTCAAGAAAAAGAGATCGAAAGGGTCGGGGGGACGGAGTCCATAAAAGTGGATAGCAGGGTTATTGCCGCCACGCATCGCAATCTTAGGGCCCTGATAGGCGGGGGTTCGTTCAGGGAGGATCTCTACTTTCGGCTCAATGTCTTTCCCATCGAAATACCACCCCTGAGAGAGAGAAAAGGGGACATTCCATCCCTCGTTCATTATTTTCTCCAGAAAAAGGCGAGGGACATGGGGAGAAAACATATGCCGGTTCTGGCGCCGGGAGCCCTTGAGAGACTCATGGCCTATCCCTGGCCCGGAAACGTACGGGAACTGGAAAACATGGTCGAGAGGAGTCTCATATTGAGCGGGGGAAAGCCCATCACCTTTGAGGAAATGCAGACCGCTGTGAACCAGAGAGCCGCAATGGAGGTTCCCCGTGCCTTTCGTTTGGAGAACGGGGATACCCTGGCCCTGGATGTGCTAGTTTCCAGGCACATACGCAGGGTCCTCGAGAGGGCGAAAGGCAGGGTTGGGGGAAAAGGAGGTGCCGCCGATATGCTCCACGTCAACCCATCAACCCTGCGCAAGCGAATGAGAAAATTGGGCATTCCTTTCGGAAGAAAAAGGAACAAAGGCTAGCAAGTTGTCTCTTTGATGGTGATCATTCAACGGGATATCCCGCCTTTTCCCATGCCAGCCAACCGCCTGCCAGGTTTACTACATTATGATACCCCATCTTGCACAGGGTGCAGCAGGTAAGACAGCCACGGCCTCCAAATTTACAATAGGTAATGATCTTGGCATTTTTGTCGGGGATTTGATTGCCAACTTTGAACTCTACAACACCCCTCGGGATATTCATGGCACCCGGGACATGGCCCATTTTGAATTCCTTGGGCTCACGGCAGTCAAGGAAGATATGGCCGCCTTTCTCAAGCAAGACCTTGGCGTCTGACACAGAGATTTCGTGGATACTTTTTTTGGCTATGTTGACGAAGTCTTCCGCCGACATATCCTGTGCTGCCTGGCTGGCGAAAAAGGGAAAGAGAAAAACCAGCGCGAGAAAGATAATGATACCTTTTTTCATGACATACCCTCCTTTTGTTGTGTGATGGTTTGAAAATCCCGAAAAAGGCCCCGGTGGCTTCCTGTACTATTGTGCCCTTTTTTTCGGAAGTAACTCCGGCGGCACAATGACGGCCTTATTTGCTTTCGTATAATCCGCTTTGATATCTTTCTCGAGGAGAAACAGCTTTGGGTTTCCATGACAGCCATTACAAGTTTTATTGTGAGGGGTCTGCCGCCTGATATTATGTGGTGTAGCCAGTTTCCAGGTGGGCAGCTTGTCAAAATTACTCAGCCCGTTTTTTGTATAAAAATCAAATGTCCCGTGTGCTACAGGAACACGGCGGACTGTCACAAACTTTTCCGGCCTTTTCTCGGTCCGCAGAGGGTTAAGCCCTATTTTGAAATGCATGAATGAACTCTCGGTTTTGTAGTATTTAAGGCCGTTCTTGTCCTTTCCCACGTGACACCCGGAGCAGTTCTTGTACGGGAGGGCATGACAGACCTGGCAACTGACTTCATCCTTATGAATCCAGTGTGTTTTGGCATTCGAGGCCTTGGGTTCATAGATAGTTTCGTGACAATCCAGGCATTTCGGACCGTTTTCCACCTCATATCGGTTGGCATAGTCCTTGCCGTCTCCGTGCATCTCATCGGCCTTGTGACACTTGCTGCATTTAAAGTATTTCTGTCGGTGAATATCGGGTGGAAGTCCCTTGTTTTTGCCAAAATACTCCCTTTCGATCCGGCTTCCATGGCACGCGGTGCAGACCGTACGGACGGGTGGTCTTTTTTGAAAGAGATGCCCGTCGAGGAAGCCGCCTCCAGCTGCATTCGGACGGCTGATATGGCATTGCCCGCAACTGCTGTGGCAGGCGGTGCAATGGAATTCTCTGGCCGTATCCACCTTTTCGTAAATCGCCTTTTCAGGAGTGGCTCGCATGTCAATCATTTTTTTGAATGGAGAAAGGCTTGCATGGAGGCTCTTTTGGTAGTGTTCAGCAATGTCATCATGGCATGCTCCACAACTTTTTGATGGATCGGGGTAGGATGGGTCACGAACGACACCATTATGGGCGGTTTTCCAGTTGGGATCGTTCGGATTACCGCCATGGCACTCCTCACAGCCCAGCTGACCATGATTTTCGTCCTCTGCAAAAGAGCTGTCCACATAGACCTTTTCGTGCGGAGCCAACGGCTCCACTTCTCCGCCTCACCCTTCCCCTTTGGTTTCAGGCGAGGCCCCAGGCTTGTCTTTATTGGATGCGGCAATTTCTCTGGTGATTTTTATCAGCTTGCGGGCGCTGGTATGGCAGGTGAAACAGTGATTTTCACCTTTGGTGGTATTCGCAGCTTTGCCCGCGGAAAAAGGGAACAGAAAAACAGCAAAAACAGAGGCAATGGTTATTATAAGCTGTGTGGGCTTCATGTTTTGTCCTCCTTAAATGACTTTTTTCTGCCCCTTGTCTATTTCATAGAAGGTCCTGATTGATCTCTTTTTTGCTGCAATTTAAATATATTTCGCAATTTATATGCCAAATAGCTCAATGGGAAAATGATGTCCGTAACTCATTGAATGGTCAAGGAGTCCTCCTCATATCCAACCCTGGATCACTGGTCCCAATGATCGAACAGGGAACAAAATGCCCTTCTTATGCCTGTTTATGGGAACAATATGCACCTGCGTGTGCTGGTATCCAGCGTGGTACCGAATGACGTGATATCAGAACTGACAAGCTTTCAGTGATTGACATTATCAAGCTTTAAATGATAATTCTTTAGGAAAATATTTACTTAAATAGCAGCTGGCTTCTGTCTTTTTTCGAGAGATGGTTGTACCATCAATGTGAGCAACCACTTTGACCCAGCGGCTTCTTGAGCCTGCGGGTTGAGGGCCATGCTTTGAGTGAGCAAATGAAATGAAACAGTCCATTGAGCAGAATTACGAGATCATCCTTGACAGCATTGCAGATGGCGTCTTTACCGTAGATCTCGACTGGCGGATAACTTCATTCAACAGGGCAGCGGAAAATATCACAGGGATTGCAAGGAGTGAGGCAATCGGGAGGCGGTGCTCCGAGGTTCTTCGGGCGAATGTGTGTGAGACTGACTGCATTCTCCGCGAGACCTTTGATACCAAAAAGGCGGTGGTGAACGTACCGGTTTACATCATGCGGGCAGATAAAAGGCGTCTCCCCGTCAATGTAAGCACGAACATCCTGAAGGATTCAAAGGGCAACCTCATAGGTGGCGTTGAAACATTTCGGGACTTATCAGTGCTCAACAATTTGAAAAGAGAACTTTTCAAACAACATTCCTTTGAAGACATCATCAGCAAGAGCCCCAAGATGCTGAAACTTTTTTCCATCCTTCCGCAGATTGCCAAGAGTGGCAGTACGGTCCTCATACAGGGCGCAAGCGGGACCGGTAAAGAACTTTTTGCCAGGGCCATTCATAACCATAGCCCGAAAAGAAAAGGGCCATTCATTGCGGTCAACTGTGGCGCCCTTCCGGAAACCCTGTGCGAATCAGAGCTTTTCGGATACAAGGCGGGTGCCTTTACAGACGCGAAGAAGGACAAACTGGGTCGATTCGCTCTGGCCCAGGATGGAACGATCTTCCTGGATGAGATCTGCGACATTTCAAAATCTGTTCAGGGAAGGCTCCTGCGTGTTCTGGAGGAAAAAGTCTACGAGCCTTTGGGATCGACAAAGACAGTAAAAACGAATGCCCGGGTGATTGCCGCAAGCAACCGAAGCCTGGAGGACCTTGTTCAGGAAGGAAAATTTCGGGAGGATTTGTATTTTCGTATCAATGTGATCAAGTTATTTTTGCCACCGCTTTTGGAGCGCAAAGAAGATATACCTCTTCTCGTAGATCATTTTGTGCATCGTCATAATGAATTACGGGGAAGAAGCATTGTTGGCATGTCACAAAGGGCTATGGCAGCGCTGATGCTCTATGACTGGCCAGGAAATGTACGGGAGCTTGAAAACGCGATTGAGCATGCATTTGTTCTCTGCAATGGGGACGTGCTCCATCTTGAGAACCTCCCGGAGCATCTTGTCCCCAAAACAAACGGCATCTTCACGTCTGAAGGGCTCACTTTCAAAGAAATCGAAAAACACGCGATTGAGCAAGCCCTACAGAGGAACAAGGGGAAAAGGCTTGCGACAGCGCGGGAGCTTGGCATTGATAAAAATACGCTCCGGCGCAAGATTATGCGGCTGGGCATTTCTCCGCCCACATAACTTCCTATCGTTTTTCCACCGGCATTCCCATTCCACTGCGTATTCCGACGCATTCCGTCCACCCATTCCGACTTAAATCGTCTACCTGTTCCGATTGATTCCGACCACTGGGGAAATGGGGTCACCCTATTTTGTTGATGTCTTTTTAGTGAGCGAGGAGAACCCTCTGTACTCCGAAATCAATAATTGGACGTTTTTTTTGTGCTGCCCATTGCTATTTACGTTCAAAGCCTTATAATAAAAGAAGAATTTCAAGCCGGGCTCTTCGGAGCCCGGTTTTTTGTATCTGAAATCCGATTGAGGTCTTTTTATTGATGGACAAGCATCACAGGCGAGAAGTGGACCGGCGCCGTAATTTCGGGATCATCAGTCACCCCGATGCCGGCAAGACCACGCTGACTGAAAAACTGTTACTCTTTGGCGGCGCCATCCAGCAGGCAGGGGCCATCAAGGCACGCAAGGCCGCCCGCCACGCCACGAGTGACTGGATGGATATCGAAAAGCAGCGGGGGATCTCCGTCACCACATCTGCCATGAAATTCAACTACCGGGACTATGAAATCAACCTCCTGGATACGCCGGGTCACCAGGATTTTTCTGAAGATACCTACCGGGTGCTAACCGCTGTGGACAGTGCGCTGATGGTGATTGACAGCGCAAAGGGTGTCGAGTCCCAGACGGAAAAACTGATGGAGGTCTGCCGCATGCGCAATACCCCCATCATGACCTTTATCAACAAACTGGACCGTAATGGTCTTGCACCCCTGGACCTCCTGTCGGAGATCGAAGACAAACTCCAGATCGAGTGCGTTCCCCTGTCATGGCCCGTGGGTGCGGGTAAGGCCTTCCGGGGGGTCTATGACCTGCAACGCAGCGAATTGAAGCTCTTCCGTTCCGGTCAGAAGGGCGGCGACAGGGAAGGTGCCATGATTTACGATATCGGCGACCCCCATCTCGATGCATTTCTGGGCAGCCAGGCCGGTGAGCTGCGTGATGATATTGAACTATTGGAAGGGGCCGCCAATCCCTTCGATTTGAAGTACTATTTGAAAGGCAGTCAGACACCTGTTTTTTTCGGCAGTGCCATTAACAACTTCGGCGTAAAAGAACTGCTTGACGCCTTCGTGAAAATGGCCCCATCTCCGATGCCCCGGTCCACCCTGACCCGTGCCGTTTCGCCCTATGAAGAGGCCTTCTCGGGGTTTGTGTTCAAGGTGCAGGCGAATATGAACCCGGCTCATCATGACCGAATTGCCTTTTTGCGCGTATGTTCAGGGACGTTCCGGCGCGGCATGAAGGTGTTTCATCACAGGATCGAGAAAGAAATCACCATCGCTAATGCCACCATCTTCATGGCTCAGGACCGGACCAACGTGGACGAGGCCTACCCGGGAGACATCATTGGCATCCATAATCACGGAACTATCCAGATTGGGGACACCTTTACCGAAAAGGAACTCCTGAAATTCACTGGGGTCCCCAACTTTGCCCCGGAACACTTCAGAAAGATAGTTTTGAAAACCCCCATGAAGGCCAAACAGCTTCAAAAAGGTCTGGGGCAGCTGGCCGAGGAGGGGGCCGCGCAGGTATTCCGGCCCTTGGGAACAAGTGAAACTATCCTGGGAGCGGTCGGTCTTCTCCAGTTTGACGTAACCGCGGAGCGGTTGAAGTATGAATACGGTGCCGATATCATTTATGAGACGGTGCCCTACGTGATTGCCCGCTGGGTGGACTGTAACGACCGGAAACTATTCAGGGAATTTGAAAAGAAAAATATGACACATCTGGCCCATGACGCCGAAGGACAACTCATCTACCTGGCTGCCAGCACTTGGCGCCTCGAAAGCTGCATGGAGCAGTGGCCGGAAATCTCCTTCAGCAAGACCTGGGAACGCAGATAATTCCTGGGGCGTCTCCATATGTCAGTATCTTTCCGGAAATATATCAACTGGTTAATTTTGTCCGACAATGCTCCACATCTCTTCAATATGTTATCTTGGCGCCGCCCCATTCACTCTTCTATTTTTGCTCCGCAGGACCAAAGGAACGGATGAAAAGATCGCGGAGGGCCTGCCGGCCGTCATCGGAGAGGTGGCGGGTTCCGGTGCCGGCAAACGTATCCGAGGTAATCACCGGTGTGTCCTCAACCCATTGGTTGTTCTCCCAGGAAAACCACTCTTTTCGTTCCTGATCATAGACGCTCAGCGGCCGGTTAAATAACTTTGCCAACTCGACCCCCCAGCCGGTTCCCCCCTTGACGGTGTCATCGGCCTGTATCCAGCCGACCGCAATGACCTGGTAACCGTTATTGACCATGTGAAAAATGGACTGGATGACTTTTCGGATCTTATCCATCTGGGAGTAGGTGCGTTTCATCCGTTTGGACACAATTTCCATGCTGACATCGCCTTTTTGCAGCTCTTCCGGGCTCAGTACCCGGACGCCACGGGTGCGCTCGGCATTGTGCCCTTCAAATGATATATTCACCTCTTTCATGTGCCATGCCTCGGCAAGTTTGCCAAATTCCACCTCTGTCCCCTTATGACCGCCGCTGTATAGTGTGATTATCGAAATGTCTTTCATTTTCTTATCTCCTGAGTTTTTTTAAGACGTTGTGCAATTATGAAAAAAAACACTCCGCCGCGGGTCGACAGAGTGAAAGGCTAAAGTAATTCTTTTTTTCTGTATTACAACCCTGCCATCTTCATCCTTTGTCGTTAAACTCTGTGCTCTCTGTGTGAGAAATTGCTTTTGTTTAGACAAATGTTGATGCGGTGAAAAAAAAAAGCGCAATTGCCATAACCGCCAGCACCGGCAGAAAAAGGTATTGGTAGCTGCGCGCCAGGCTCGCCTTGAAATAGTCCTTGGTGACAAGAAAACAGAGATGGACGGGGGAAAGCATCATGCCCATGTACCCGAAGGTGTAAGCCAGAGCGGCCCAGGAAAGATAGGTGAACAGGTCGGTTGTTGGGAACATGGGAATAATCAAAGGAAAAGAGGTCCCCACAAAGCCGATGGCTATGCCGGTAATCAGACCGGAAAGAAACGGCATGAGCAAAATAACTATGATAATGGGAATCCCGTAGGTCATCAATTCATTTCGAATCTGGATGACTGCTTCACTGTCGTTCATTATACCCTTGAAGACCATTATGGAGGCGACCAGGATCAGCATGGGGAGGAGGCCTTTGCTTGTCGCTGCATGAAAGACTTTTTTCATCTTGATGCGGTTTACGAAGCATATCCATATGGTCGCGGCCGCAAGACCCGGGAGGATGGAGACCGACCCCGGGATCTTGATGTGAATCCCCATCATTTTAAGCAGGCCCGTCAGGCCGCCCAGGGCCAGAATAACACCCACGACAATGAGGATCGGCATGATCTCCCAGAGGAAACCCCGTATATCTCTAGAGGAAAAGGCGCCGCCTCGTCTCCCTGGTGTCTGGCCGAGGGGTCTCAGGATGAAAAATGCCCCGGCAAAGACCGACACCAGGGTCATGGGGATCATGATGGCCATGAAACGCCAGGCCTCAACCTTGAGCAGGGCCACCGCAAGCACCACCCCCGGATAAAGCGGCCACCAGTATTCCCAAATGTGACGGAACCAGTAATTTACCGCGGTCTTCTCCTCCCCGGACATTTCATTTCTGCACAGGGCCGTATCCACCATGGGAGCAGAAAAGAGGGCTCCCCCCGGCATGGGGAGAAGACCTATCAAGGCGGGCATCACAGACCCTGCAACCCGCGGATCTCTTGACAGGGCACTGAAGGTCGTGACGATCCGGTCCAGGTGCCCCGACTCTTTCATGAGTTGGCTCATGAGGAGTATGATCCCCACGATCAGGATCAGGCTGATGGTCTGAAGGTCCACAAGACTGTCAAAGGTGCTTTCCAGCAATCGGCCCGGTCCGAGCTTCATCCAGAGCCCCAGGATCAGGGAACCGCCGAGAAGTGCTATGCTCAATGCAACCTTCAAGCGGTTGAGGACGAGGATCAGGCCAAAGACGGAGAGCACTTTGATTATTGCCGGGATTGTGAACACCTATGTTCTCCAAAAAGGATGGAACTATAAAAAGTCTGTCCATTAAGGCATATGGCAGTATTTTCTATTGCTTAGTTTTGGCACGAAGTTCACGGTTCCGGGTGCAAGGGTTCCCGAGAACCGCGACTCTACCGATCAATAGGTCAGTCTACCTTGAAAAAGGCCTTGGCTTTGGCCCCGCACACCGGGCATGTTTCCGGGGGCTCCATTTCGCAGGTATACCCGCATACCGAGCAGACGTAATAGTCTGTTTCCGAAAGGTTGTCCAGGTTGTCCAGTGCCTTTTGATACAGGCCTGCATGTATCTTTTCTACTTCATTGGCGAAGGAAAAGGACCGCTCCGCCGCCTTGTTCCCTTCTTTTTGGGCCGTTTCAATCATGGCTGGGTACATTTCTTTGAATTCATGTGTCTCACCGGCGATCGCCTCTTTGAGATTATCCGCGGTCTTGTTGACTCCGCCAAGAGTCCTCAAGTGGGCATGGGCATGGACTGTTTCGGCCTCAGCGGCCGCCCGGAAAAGCTTGGCGACCTGCTTGTAGCCGTCCTGTTCCGCCCTCTTTGCAAATGCCAGGTATTTCCTGTTGGCCTGGGATTCCCCGGCAAATGCCGCCATCAAGTTCTTTTCTGTTTCACTCATGATTCGCTCCTTTCCTTCTTGAAGTTTGACAGGTTCTTGTGTTCGCGAGGACTTTTACATCATGTCATCTTCATAAACATTACAGATGCAGCAGAGAAACGTGGCCGGTTCCGTATCGCTCAGATTTTTCATACCGTGAGGCTCCATGCTCGGTACATAGATGGATTCGCCCGGGCCGCACGTCCATTTCTTCACCACCTGGTCCGTTTCAGGATCAAAACGCCAGCATTCGAACTGACCGGTAAGGATATACATGGTCTGGTGGTAAAAGTGGTTATGGACGGGAATTTCTCCCCCGGGCTCGGCCGTGAAATGCCTGAGGCCATACTCCGGCTGCCCGGAATCATCTTCTCCGCACTTCGAAAGCCAGCGGACACTGATTCCCTTTACATCATACATTTTCCCCTTGTAGGGAAATTTTTTAACCTTGATTTCATCAACATCATTCCATTTCAAGACATCCATTGTCTTCTCCTTTCCTTACGTTCAGATTCCTCGAGAGTGTCTATTGATGACTCCCTGAGAAATTATCATGAATCCATATTTCCTCGGAGGGAGTCCCTTTCGGCTGGTTACTGATACTATTTAATCACTATTTCTAAAAAAGCAAAAGAAGTTCTTCAAAAAAGGCCCATCGTCGGAGCCGCTTAGTAGGTGGCAATTGATCCGTAACAACATTGATGAGTTCGTTAGAAGTCATCAACGCGCCCATGGAGGGGCGCGCAAATCAATGGGATGCAAAGCAACCCGTTGATTTGTAAGGAATCCGAAAATCGCATTTTTCGGATTCCGTTAGTAAAAAGTCCATGGATGGCCTTTTTACGATTCCATCAACATTGATTCCCAAAAAATAATAGTTACATTAAATTTTCGGAAATACTATAAGTCAATTAATTAAGGGAAACAGAGATGGGTAATTCGCTACCATTAAATGATATATGAGTGCCCATTTTGATGAATATTCCTAGAGGCATTTTCCTCGATAAATGCTTATATGTATATGATATTGTTATAAATATGTGGATAATTTGCTGTGGCATGATTCTCGCTTATATAAAAGCTGTAAAGAACCCAAAGAAAAGGAAGAGAGAAATCCTGCTACGGGTGGTTTTCAAAAGGATAATTAAATATGAAGGGAATAGCTTATACGCGCACTGATTTACTGCATCTGACACGTTGGGTAACCCTGTTTTTCCTGATTTTATTGGTAGCGGCACCATATCTGCGGCATCAGGAGCGGAACGCTCAAACAATGGTCTTTGGGAATGGGGTAGCCCTGGCAGATGAAAGTCGGGCCGAGGGCGATCCGGGGGCACAGTTGCCTGTCCGAGGAGCTGATCGGCATGGGGATTTTGGGCGTGCCTCCATTGAAGCAAGCATCGAATGGCAATTGGGGAAGACACTCGTCAGTGGTGTTTCG
>Ga0307445_10000336_pt1 | contig 24826 bp, 18 predicted proteins | sample SalMarSW160330MG_FD_202147 | JGI IMG/M metagenome (GOLD analysis project Ga0307445, IMG submission 202147) | Salt marsh sediment microbial communities from the Plum Island Ecosystem LTER, Massachusetts, United States - SW1603-30 | ecosystem: Environmental > Aquatic > Marine > Intertidal zone >... | reverse complement strand
CTCGCGTTCGAGAATATCGCGGCCATTGGCGACTTTCTGCTCCAAGTCCTGATGCTTGAACCACTGGCGGATTTTACTGAGGGCACGCTGGGATTTCACCAGCCGCAGGTGCGGGTTAAGCCAGTCGCGGCTCGGGCCGCCGCTGCGGGTGGTGACGATTTCAACCTGGTCGCCGGTCCGCAGGCGGTATTCCAGCGAAACCATCTTGCCATTGACCCGTGCGCCGCGGCAATGATGGCCGATCTCGGTATGGACGTGATAGGCGAAATCGATCGGTGTCGACCCGGCGGGCATATCGTACACGTCCCCCTTGGGGGTGAAACAATAGACCCGGTCTTCGAACACATCGCTCTTCATGCCGTCCAGAAACTCGCCGGCGTCGGGGACTTCCTGCCGCCAATCCATCAGGCTGCGCAGCCACAGCACGCGCCGTTCGAAAGATTCGTCGCGCTTGGTGGCGCCCTCTTCTTTGTAACGCCAGTGGGCGGCGATGCCGAGCTCGGCGCTGATGTGCATCTCCGGCGTGCGGATCTGCACTTCGAGCGTTTTGCCGTCCTCATACACGACGGCGGTATGCAGGGATTGATAGAAATTATCCTTGGGGGAGGCGATGTAATCGTCGAATTCCTTCGGCAGCGGCACCCACAGGTTATGGATTACCCCCAGCGCGACATAGCAACTGGGGATGTCCTTGACGATGATGCGCACCGCCCGGACATCATGAACCGATTCGAAGGCCACGCCTTTGCGTGTCATCTTGCGGTAAATTGAATAAATGTGCTTGGGCCGGCCGGTAACCTCGGCTTTCAATTCGGACTTGGCCAGTTCCCGGCGGAGGTTCTCGACAATGGATTTCATCATCGATTCGCGGTCCGAGCGGCGTTCTTCAAGCTTGGCGGCGATTTCCTTGTATTGGACCGGATTCACATAGTGGAAGGCCAGATCTTCCAGCTCCCACTTCATCTGCCAGATTCCAAGCCGGTTGGCCAGCGGCGCAAACAACTCCAGCGTTTCCTGGGCGATGGCTTTGCGCCGGTCGGGGGAGAGGTGATCGAGCGTGCGCAGATTATGCAGGCGGTCGGCCAGTTTGATTACTACCACGCGCACGTCGTCGCCCATGGCGAAAAAAATCTTGCGCAGGGTTTCCACGTCCAGGGCCTTGCGGCGGGCAGCTTCATCAACCACCGGCATCGGACGCCCGTCGTCGCGGGTGACGCGCGGAAGCTGGGTGAGTTTGGTCACCCCGTCCACCAGCTTGGCGATTTCCTCGCCGAACTCCTTGCGGATGGTGTCGAGAGTGACGGGCGTGTCTTCAACGACATCGTGCAGGAGGCCGGCGGCAATGGCTGGGCCAGGGAGGTGCAGGTCAGCCAGGATCTTAGCGACCGCAAGGCAGTGCTGAATGTAGGGTTCGCCGGAGGCGCGGGTTTGACCCTCATGGCCGCGCAGCGCTGTTTGATACGCCCGCGCGATCATCTCGCGGTCTTTTGGGGAAAGGTAAGAGAGGGTCTCGGAAAACGACTGGTAATCCATGGTAAAAATTTTGATAAGTATACCTCTCCCCGCCCGTCCTTCCCCGATGCAATAAATTATAGGATTTGCTGTGTGGAAAGCTCGGGAAGCAATTTTGTGGGAAAAAAAGAGGGGGTGACTGGCACTCTCCTTGCACGTATCCATGGCGACGGTATTGTTTGGAACGGCTGCCGCGACCGGGAAACCCCGGCTCCGGGGCCGCAGCCAATTCTTCCGGAGGAACCCATGGCGTTGACCGGGAAAGGGTTTTACATCTGGCAGATCCCGAATTGCGAATCGGGCGACGCGACACGGATCGCGGCGCGGGCCGTTTCCGCGGGATTGTCGCATGTTCTGATCAAGATTGCGGATGCGGGCAACGCCTTCAATATCGATAAGAACGGCAGGGATCTGGTGCCCCCGGTTGTTGCGGCGCTTCATGCCAGGGGAATTCAGGCCTTGGGATGGCATTATGTATATGGGTACGATCCGACGGCAGAGGCGCGGGTGGCTGTGCAGCGCACTCTACCGCTCAACCTGGATGGGTACGTCATTGATGCCGAAGCCGAGTTCCAGTATTCCGGCCGAGCCGCCGTGGCAAGGACTTTCTGTCAGCTGCTAAGAGCCGGTCTGGGATCCCTTCCGATCGTGCTTTCCTCCTACCGGTTCCCGACCTCTCACACCGCTTTCCCGTGGAGCGTTTTTTTGGAATATTGCGACTACAACATGCCGCAGGTTTACTGGGAGGGCTGGCACAACGGTGCCGAACAGCTGCAACGGTCGTACGATGAATTCCAAAGGATTTCCCCGGTCCGGCCGATCATTCCGACCGGCCCCGCCTATTCCAATAACGGCTGGCGTCCTGCCGCGTCCGAGTTGACCGCATTCCTGCAGAAAGCGTTGGAACTCGGGCTGCTCGGCGCTAATTTTTGGTCCTGGGATTATTCCACCCTATCCAGTTACGTGGATTTATGGAATGCCGTAGCCAATTTCCCCTGGCCGCCCCCCACCAGCGCGGATATTGCCCAGCAGCTTCCGGCAATGTGGAACACGCACGACCCCAACCGGGTGATCTCCCTGTATCAAAACAACGCCGCGCACGTAACCGGTGCCCGGACAGTGGTCGGATCGCAGGCGATAATAGATTGGTATTCGGATATGTTTGCCACCCGCCTGCCCGGAGCGCTTTTCCAGATCACCGGATACAGCGGGACGGGAAATTCCCGCCACATCTCATGGACGGCGACAAGCCCGGCGGGGAATGTCCAGGATGGAAACGACACACTCGGAATCCGGGACGGAAAGATCCAATACCATTACACCTACTTCACGATAACCTAGAGCCCGTAATGACACATTACAGACAATATTCGTCCGGTATTGGATTTACCCGTCTTCAATAATTGACATCGCATTTGCAAAGGTTATAATCGTCCTGCTGTCTGGAAATCCCGCATTTGCAGTATTTCCGGGAGTTCCATTCGGTCTTCCGCAAGCCCCCGTAGCTCAAAGGATAGAGCGGCTGACTTCGAATCAGTAGGCTGGGGGTTCGAGTCCCTCCGGGGGCGCTTGCCATCCCGACGTCAGTGCGCCGCATGTGCGCACCGAAAATAATCATCTTTTTCAGGTGAGTGTCCGTGCGCCATTCGCGCCGCCTTCTCTTCGGCCCAAAAACGATCAAACTGGAGCTGCTGCTTACTCCGCTTTGCCGTCTGCCGCTGGCGGTCGGTGACGGTCCGGTGGGAGAGGCGATTGCCGTCCTGCGGGAAGACCTGAAACGGTTGAAGCTTGAAAGGGTCCAGCCGAACTTTTATCTTTCCACCGGATACGGGACGGTCGAGGGTACGACGAATATCGCGGTGGGTTTTTACGATGCGCATCTGCTCGTCCGTGAGCTGCACAAGGAATATCGGCGCTGGAGTTACAGCCCGGAGGAAATCCTGGCTACCCTGCGGCATGAAGTCGGACACGCCTTCTGTTATGCTTATAAAATCTACCGCCGCAAGGATTTTCGCGAGACCTTCAATGTCCGCGGGCACTTTTTCCACACGTATCCGGTGACCAACCGGTATGTGGAACGGGCCAATCCGTGGAGCAGGGATTATGTTAATCCAAGCGGCGACCATTACGCGCAAAAGCACCCCGACGACGATTTTGCCGAAACTTTCTGCGAATGGTTTTCCTCGCGCCGGAGCTGGCGGAAAAAATACCGCCGCTTCCCGGGTGCCTTAAAGAAATTAACCTATGTGGATACATTGGTCCGCGAACTGCGCCGGAAGGAACCGGAATTCGTAAACGATCCGGCGATGCTCGACGAGCCGGTCAGCGATTACACCATCACGTTGGCGGAATTTCTAAAAGCGAAAAACATTCAGCGCTACCGGCGCGGAGCGACCGGTTATATGGACGGCGATCTGCGACGCTTGTTCCACAAAACACCCTCGCGGACAGACCTGCGGCGAAGCTATCTCCCGGCGGATGAATACCTGAAGGAAAACCGTCCGCTCCTGACGAAACGCATAATCGCCGCAACCAAAGCGGATCCGCTGGTGGTGAAGGATCTGCTGGATAAATGCCAGCACCGAACGAAGGAATTGCTCCTGTCGCTGCGCAAGCGCGAACGGGAGATCAAACTGATCGAGCTGGCGGCATACCTGTCAATGCGTTGCGCGCTGTATCAGGTGACAGGATCGTATTTCGAGTAATTATTTTCTTATTCACTTCGAGTTTTTTACCCATCCCACTTCCCGGAATCGACGGTTCTACCCCCCTCACCCGGCCATCGTCTTGGAAAATCGCCGGGGCTCTGTCAGACCTCTCCCCTTTCCCGATATCGGGAAGGGGGAGAGGTCTGACAGAAGGGGTTAGGACAGTGAAGTGCTATCGCATGTGCTCGATGGTAAAAAGAAATATAGAGGAAGAAAAGCGTTAATGTACGTGTTCCATGGTTGGATCCGCCGCGAGCGTGCCCGCCAGCACACTTTCATACAGCACAAGCATCTGGTCGGTGATGCGTTCCCAGGAATAGGCATGCGCCAGGTTGGCCGCGTGCCGCCCGAGATCCCGGCGCAGCCGTTCGTCCGAAAGTATCTTCTGCAGTTTGTCTGCCAGTGCGGCCGGATCGGAATCCGGAATGTGGTATCCGGTGCGGCCGTCGCGTACCAGGTACAACAATCCCCCCACTCCGGATGCCACCACCGGAGTGCCGCAGGCCATTGCTTCAAGCGCGACCATCCCGAAGGATTCATATTGCGACGGCATCACCACGGCCTGCGCGGCTGAATAATACAGCGGTAGCTCCGTCTGCGGCCGTTTTCCAAGGAATGTAACCACATTCGTCACGGATAGTGTCTGGCGCAGTTCCTGCAGATAGCGCATCTCCTCCTGGGGATTTTCTGGATCCCCGCCGATCACCATCACACAAGGGCACGCCGGAGAAAGGAATCCGCGTCCCTGGAGAAGTGCCGCGGCGCGCAGCAGGGTTTCCAATCCCTTCAGGCGCTCGATCCGTCCGACAAACAGGATCATCTGGGCGTCCTTGGGGAGCCCGATTTGAGCGCGTGCCTCGACGATCAGATGCGGATGGAAAAGGTCCAGATCCACGCCCGGCGGAATGACCACTACCTTGCGAAGATCCGCCTGGTATAACCACTGCAGTTGCATGCGTTCGGCGGGTGTCGCGGCGATCACCCGGTTGGCGTCGTGGAGGATGTTTTCCTCGGCCTGCCGCCGAAGCGGATCTTCGATGGTGCCGCCCAGCCGCGATTTCATTTCTCCCAGGGTATGGAACATATGCAGCAGCGGAATATTCCATTCGTCCTTCAACCGCAACCCGGCCAATCCGGAAAGCCAGTAGTGGCTGTGGATCAACTCGTAACGGATGCGCTGCGCGGCCGTGAATTTATCGATACCTGCGGTAAAGGCTGGAACGTGCGGCGCCAATTGGTCGCGCGGTAAAGGGGTTTCCGGTCCGGCTGGGATGTGGATGACGCGGTTTCCGTTGCCCAGATCGTGGATAACGTGCGGCACATGCTCATCCTGAGAACGGGTGAATACATCCACTCGGATCCCGGCCCGTCCCAGGGAACGCGTCAGTTCGCGAACGTAGACATTCATTCCACCGGTATCTTTACCCCCGAGCACCGCCAGGGGGCAGGTATGATATGAGAGCATCGCCACGCGCATGAGGGATATTATAGCGTCTCCATCGCCAGAGACCTCCTTTCCGGTTTTTTCACGAAAGCGTCCGGAAGATGCGAATATTGGCAAAAAAGCTTAAAAAGGAAGCCAACTTGACCATGATGACGGGCTCGTGGTATTCTCCCCCCCGAAATCTCGGATAAGGGGGAAAAGATGTCTATTGAAGAACGTGCTTATTGGGTTGCCTTCAATCATATCCGCGGAGTCGGATCCATCCGCGTTCAGAAACTTTTGAAGGCTTTCGGGAATTTGGAGTCGGCATGGGATGCTCCGCGGCATCAATTACTCGGTGCCGGCCTGGATGAGAGGACTGCGGCGGCAATAACCGGCGGCCGGACGGGTCTGGATCCGCAAAAGCTTCTGGATCGCTGCGGGATACTCGGATTGAGGGTGCTTGTCTGGGATGATCCGGAATATCCTCCGCGCCTGAAAGAACTGCCCTCCCCGCCCCCGGTTCTTTACCTGCGCGGCGCGTTGGTCGAAGCGGATGGACTGGCGGTGGCGATCGTAGGCACGCGCAAGGCCACCGCGTATGGCAGGGAGGTGACGCGGATGTTCGCGTCGGCTTTGGCCGCCAATGGGATCACCGTCGTCAGTGGGATGGCGCGCGGGATCGATGCGCAAGCTCATATTTCCGCGTTGGACGGCGATGGCAGGACACTGGCCGTCCTGGGATGCGGCGTTGACGTGGTTTACCCGCCGGAACATGCACGGTTGGCCAAGCGGATCGCCGAGCACGGCGCAATCCTGAGCGATTATCCTCCGGGTACCCCACCGGAGGCGGCCAATTTTCCGCCCCGAAACCGGATCATTGCCGGTCTGGCACTGGCCACGATTGTCGTGGAAGCCGGCGAGGAAAGCGGTGCGCTCCTGACGGCGTGGTACGCCGCGGAATTCGGACGGGATGTGTTTGCCGTTCCCGGGAGCATCCTGGCACCCGCCAGCAAGGGATGCAACCGGCTTATCGGTGACGGGGCGCAGCCGGCGGTATCTCCGGATGGCTTGATCGCCGCCTTGGATATTCCACGCATCGCGCCTGCCATGCAGTTGCGGATAGTCGTCCCGGAAAGTCCGGTCGAGGCGAAAATCCTGGCCGCACTCGGGCCAGAGCCGATGCACATTGATCAACTAAGAGCCAGTGTGAACCTGCCGGTGGAATCGGTTTCCGGGGCACTGGCCATGATGGAATTGAAAGGAATGGTCCGAACGGTCGGCGGGATGCAATATGTGGCGGCATCCGCACGTGCTCCGGCGGATCACCGGGAGTAAATGAATTCGCCCTCCAAGGAAACATTCCCGCTCCTGGTTGTACTGATGGCCGGAGGCGGCGGCAAACGGCTTTGGCCGCTGTCGCAGCCCGAGGAGCCCAAACAATGCCTGCCGCTGCTCGGCGGCAGGTCGCTCTTCGAATCCACCGTTAACCGCTTGGGCGGCATGGTTCCACCGGAGAAAATTTTTGTCGTTTCCAACCGCACACTTGAACCGCTTTTACGCGCTTTGGCAGCGGCAATACCCGCGGAAAATTTTTTCTGCGAGCCCTGCCCGCGCAACACCGCACCGGCCGTGGCGTACGCTCTGGCGCGGTTGCGGATGCGGTTCCCGAAATTCGTGATGGCCTGCCTGCCTTCAGACCATTTCATTGCGGATTCGGAAGCTTTCCAGCGGTTGCTGCAAGCCGCCCGGACTCTGGCAGAGAAAGAATTCCTGGTAACCCTCGGAATCGCTCCAAGCGGACCGGTCACAGGATATGGGTACATCGAACAGGGCGAACCGCTTCCTGCGGTGGATGGCTTCCCGGCCTTTCGCGTCCGCCGCTTCACCGAGAAGCCTGATCAGAACCGGGCCCGGGAGATGGTTGACAGCGGTTCCTTCACCTGGAACTCAGGGATGTTTTTCTGGCGCTCGGATGTCATCGAAGCGGAATTCCTGCGTCATCAACCCGACGTCGGCCGAAAGGTGGCTCTGATGATGGAGGCCTTCGAGCGGAAGGATGACGGTGCGGAACTTAAAAAAATATGGGCATCGATGCCGAATCTCTCTCTGGATTACGGCATATTGGAAAAATCGGACCGCGTCGCTGTCCTGCCGGCGCGCGGTTTGGGATGGACCGATATCGGCAGCTGGGATGCGCTTATCGAACTGTATCAGTCGCACCCGAACCTTCGGACGGATGTGCCCAAGGGGCATATTGATACCGGTTCGAAATCGGTTACCATCATCCGGAAAACAAAAGATGACCGCATCCTGGCAACCGTCGGATTGGAAGACGTGATCATCGTCGAAACCGATCAGGCGATCTTGATCTGTCGGGGCGGGAAATCACAGGATGTGCGGGCGATCACCGATATGGTACAACAGCGGAAGTCCGCGAATAAGGCGGATTGAGGATTTCTGCTTTCATCGGGGCATTTGGATTTTTTTTTAGATACACACGGGTGGCCGGGCGGAGTATCTGCTCTCGGAATTCTGGATCCTTTACTATCCCCGCCCGCGGGAACAGCGCATCAGAACATCACCGATGCTCATCGCTCGGGGGCGAACTGCCCAGGATGACAACATCGAAGGCTTGAAAATCATCAACGGGAAGGAAGTATACGTTTGCATGGAAGGGTATTGTCTAAAGTGCAAGGCCAAGCGCGAGGTTGCAAATCCGGAAGCGGCGTTCCTCTCGAACGGGCGGCCGACGACCCGCGGTACGTGCGCCGTCTGCGGTTCGAAAATACATCGGATGGGCGTCACCGACGCCCACGCCGGTCTAACGCCGCCGCCCCCGGTCAAGCGGGTATCAAAACGGACCAAGCGGAACGGGAAACTGGTGATTGTGGAATCCCCGACCAAAGCGAAAACCGTTGGCCGCTTCCTCGGGAAAGGGTTCCAGGTGCGCGCATCGGTCGGACACGTGCGCGATCTTCTGCGATCGCAGCTTTCGGTGGATGTCGATAATGAGTTCACCCCCAAATATCGGATTCCCAACGAGAAACGGCCGGTGGTGAAAGAATTAAAGGCGCTGGCCCAGCAGGCGGAACAGGTTTACCTCGCAACCGATCCGGACCGGGAAGGCGAGGCGATCGCCTGGCACTTGAAGGAAGCTGCCGAGCTGAATGGAATCCCGACTTACCGGGTGGTCTTCCACGAGATCACCAAAACCGCGGTGGACGAAGCCTTTCAGCACCCGCGCGAGATCGACATGAATTTGGTGAACGCGCAGCAGGCGCGGAGAATCCTTGACCGGCTGGTCGGATACATGCTCAGCCCGCTGCTGTGGTCCAAGGTACGCAGCCGGCTTTCGGCGGGGCGCGTGCAATCGGTGGCTCTGCGCCTGGTGGTGGAGCGGGAGCGCGAGATAAACGCGTTCGAAGCGGTCGAATACTGGTCGATCGCGGCGGATCTGGCCAAACTCACGAATGGTGGCGCCACCTTCCGGGCCAAACTGGCGAAAGTGGACGATCAGGATTTTTCCCTCGGTTCCGAAAAGGAAGCCGGGGAAATGGTGGAGGATCTTAATAAAGCTGCTTTCCGTGTTGCACGGGTGCGCCGCGGGGAACGCCGGCGGAATCCTTCCGCTCCTTTCACCACATCCACCCTCCAGCAGGAAGCGTCCCGTAAACTCGGCTTTTCTCCCAAGAAGACGATGGCCATCGCCCAGCAGTTGTACGAGGGCGTGGAAATTGATTCCCAGGGCATGACCGGTTTGATCACCTACATGCGCACGGATTCCACCCAGGTGGCAGAGGCGGCCCAGAAGGAAGCCCGGGAGCTCATCGCTGAAAAGTATGGTAAGGATTCCCTTCCGGCCGAGCCGCCGCAATACCGGACCAAATCGCGCAACGCGCAGGAAGCGCACGAAGCCATCCGGCCGACATCGGTCATGCGGCAGCCCAAAGCGCTTGAGACATACCTCAGCCGCGACCAAAACCGCTTGTACAGCCTGATCTGGCAGCGTTTTGTCGCTTCGCAGATGTCTCCCGCCCTGTTTGATACCATCCAGGTGGACGTGGAGGCCGTAGGAGCGCGAAAATACCTGCTACGGGCATCCGGAGCCGTATTGCGATTCCAGGGGTTCCTGGCGGTCTACGAAGAAGCCAAGGATGAAGACCAGGCGGAGGAGGAAGACGGCCAGGCGGCGATGCCCTCGTTGAATGAGGACGAGCTGTTGAAAGTTGTGACTATCCTCCCCGAACAGCACTTCACCCAGCCGCCGCCGCGCTACACCGAAGCGGCGCTGGTCAAAGCGCTCGAGGAGAACGATATCGGCAGGCCGTCGACGTATGCGCCGATCCTATCCACAATCCAGCAGCGCGGGTATGTTGTTCGCGAAGAGAAGCGTCTGCTGCCGACCGAGATTGGCTTTACGGTGAACGACATGCTGGTCACCTATTTCCCGGATGTAATCAATACGGGCTTCACCGCGACAATGGAAGACGAGTTGGATGAAATTGCCGAAGGGAGCCACGATTGGACCTCCACACTGCGGGAGTTCTACGATCCGTTCTGCAAGGATTTGAAGCATGCGGAACAGGAAATTCCGAAAGCGGACGATACGCCGGAGCCGGCCGGACGCGATTGCCCGACCTGCGGTAAACCACTCGTCATCCGTTACGGGCGTTACGGTAAGTTCATCGGTTGTTCCACCTTCCCGGCTTGCCGCTATGTGGAACCGTGGTTGGAAAAAATGGGAGTGCTGTGCCCCAAGGACGGCGGGGATCTTGTCGAACGCAAAACGCGCAAGGGCCGCACCTTCTATGCCTGTTCCAACTATCCGACCTGCGATTTCACCTCCTGGAGAAAACCCCTTCCCAACCCCTGCCCTGCCTGCGGCGGTCTGCTCGTTTACAGCGCCAAACAAACCGCCCAATGCATCAAGTGTGAAACGAAATTCCCGCTCGATGAGCTACCGGCCCGGGAACAGGAGAAAGCCTGATGGCCGCGGCGTTTCCGGTGTGAAGCCCGGCCGGCGGATCCTGTTGCCCGCGGGTGGCATCTGCGGATACAATCGGAACTTGTGTAGGTGAGGTATGGCAAATCTCGCTTCCCTTCAAGACACTCTGGCGCGCTGGATCCGGACGCCCCTCTTCCGCAACGGGGTAAGTTTCCTCCTCGGAACCGTATTCGGATTGGTCGTCCTGGGCTGGATCATTTGGCCTGTTCAATACGTCGATACCACGCCCGAAATGTTGCGGTCAGACATCCAGCTGGATTACCTTCGCATGGCGGTGGATTCGTACGGCATTAGTGGAGATGCGGTGCTGGCCCGCAGCCGATTCGAGTCGCTGGGCGAACGCAAATTGGATCTGCTGGCCTCGCTGCGCGAAGACGGCCTGACCGATCCCGAACGGCTGCACCAATTCGAGATCCTTATCGCCGGGTTATATGCGACGGGATCGGAAACATCGCAACCCGCGACAGCTTCGGTTCCCGTCGTCGGAATAAAAGATCCCCTTTCGGTCCTCGCGATCATGGGTATCCTCATCGGGGGCGCAATCGCGATTGTCTTGGCCGTCAACATCCGCCGCCACCGCATTGCAACGGTTTTGGAAACTCCTTCCGGACGGGAGGAGCTTTCACTGGAAGCGGAGGAGGAGCTTGTGGAAAATTCGCCTCCCGCCGATGAAGCGGTATCGGCGGCGGCCGAGGGCGAGGGAACCGAACCCCTCGAACGTTTTGTCAGCACCTATGCCTTGGGGGATGATCTTTATGAGGACAGCTTCACGATCAATTCGCCGAGCGGAGATTTCCTAGGCGAATGCGGCGTGGGAATTTCCGAGCCGATCGGTGTGGGGGAGCCGAAGAAGATTACCGCGCTCGAAGTGTGGCTGTTTGACCGCAAACCAAGCCGGACTTCGACAACCGTGCTGATGAGCCAGTACGCGCATGACAAGGATGACGTCAGGGCGACTCTTGCGCCGCGCGGACTGCCGGTGCTGGCCGTGCCGGGCGCTGATTTTTGGATGGACACGCCGGGATTATCGCTGCGTGTGGTGATCCGCGAATTGATCTACGGACCGGGCCCCCTGCCGCAGAATTCCTATTTTGAACGGTTGACCCTGCAGTTGGAAGTCTGGGCAAAGGGGAAATAACTGGAAAAATAATTTTCCGCAAATGGTATAAAAAAAACAAAAAGAAGAAAATTGGGGATTCGTATAAACCGGAGGATTTTTCCGGTTTTTCTTTTATGTCCTATGTGCTTTTTGTGGCTATATCTTTATTCAATTTTCATGATTCGGAAGGAACGCGAGCCGGACGGCGTAGGGACCGTCACGGTCTCGCCTGGTTTATGCCCCATAAGCGCCTTTCCGATCGGCGATTCATGGGAGATCTTCCGCGCTCGCGAATCGCCCTCCTGGCTGCCCACTATCTCAAACACATCCGTTTCGTTTTCTTCATCCACAACCTGCACATGGCAACCCAAAGAAACCACATCCCGCGGGGTGGAATCCGGATCGACGATCTCGGCGGTCTTGATCAGCATTTCCAGATCCAGAATACGTCCTTCGAGGAACCCCTGTTCTTCCTTGGCGGAAGTGTAATCCGCATTTTCCGAAAGATCGCCCTGTTGAATGGCGGCCCGCAGCCGCGCCGCCAGCGCCGTACGCGCAGGGCCTTTCAACTGCTCCAGTTCCTCGCGGATTTTTCGGGCTCCCTCGGGAGTCAATATTTTCTTTTCCATTCGGTTTCGCATTCTCCGGAAGGTTGCGGTCAGGTTTTAGTATACGGGTTGGTTAGTTTTTCAAATTCATCCATGGCAAAGCGATCGGTCATTCCGGCGATGTAATCGCAAACGACTCGGTGCAGTTCCTCCTCACCAGCCTCCTCCAGAACGGCCGGCGGAAGGATTTTCGGATTGGCCACGTACAGAGCGAACAGCTCCGAAAGGAATCGTTCCGCCTTGAGCGCCATCCGCATCACCCGGTGGTGGCGGTAAAGTTTTTCAAACAGCCTTTGGCGCAGCGCCTCCAGCGACGGGATGAAAGCATCCGACGGGCGGACGATATTTTCCGGAAGCCGGCGGACCTCCGCGCAGCTTTTCACACCGGACGAATCCAGCTGTGACACGGTGCAGTGAATAACATCCTGCACCGCCAGACCGATAAAGGAGCGAATCATCTGATGGCGGGCAAGGTCTGAGAGCGGGCCTGCGGTCCAACCCGAAGTCTCGCACAGACGCTGCCAGAGCTCCAGATCCGCGAGATCCTCTGGCACCAGCATTCCGGAGCGCAGGCCGTCATCGAGGTCATGCGAGGTATAGGCACACTCATCGGCGGCATTGGCGATCTGTGCTTCCAGACTGCCGCGTTCGTCCGGCGAGTATTCCGACATGTCGGGAATGTCGAAGGTCGTTTCGTGCTTAACGATCCCCTCGCGTGTTTCCCAGGTAAGGTTCAATCCGGGAAACCCCGGATACCGCCGTTCCAGAACCGTCACAATTCGAAGGGATTGACGGTTATGGTCGAAGCCGCCGTGCGGTTCCATTAACCGGGACAGCACCACTTCGCCCGAATGGCCAAAGGGCGGATGTCCCAGATCGTGCGCCAGGCACACGGCTTCCACCAGGTCTTCGTTGGCGCCCAGGGAGCGGGCCAGCGATCGCCCGATTTGCGAAACCTCCAGTGTATGGGTCAGCCGCGTGCGGTAATAGTCCCCCTCATACGTGATGAAAACTTGGGTCTTGTGCTCCAGGCGGCGGAATGCGGTGGTATGCAGGATGCGGTCGCGGTCACGCTGGTAACGGGTGCGCAAGGCTGGTTCATCCTCGGGATACACCCTGCCGCGGGATCGCTTGCTGAAAGAAGCGTAGGGAGCCAGGATGCGTTCTTCGAGGGATTCGAGGGCCGAACGGTCGTGTACCATTGGGAAGGGTTCCAAAAGCGATCGAAAAAGAGTGTATCAAAGGGGTTTGGGCTTGTCAATCATAAGGCATTGAATTATCCTTGTAAACCATGCATGCCATTCGAGATCGCAGATTGACTCTCCCCTCGCCGGATGCCCTTGGATGAGCACCCAACGCATCATGCTGGTGGACGATCACGAAGTGGTCCGGCTGGGGTTGAAATCCCTGCTGGAACATCATCAGGGCTTCGAAGTGGTGGCGGAAGCCGGCAGCGCCGCCGAAGCCGTGGAGAAGGCGCTTGCGCTTAACCCGGACGTCATCCTGATGGATATCCGGCTTCCGGGAGTGTCCGGAATCGACGCCTGTCAGGAGATAATCCTTGAGAACCCGGATATCAAGGTTATTATGCTTACCTCGTACGCCGAGGATGAGATGCTGTTCTCCGCCATCCGCGCCGGCGCTTCGGGGTATCTCCTGAAACAGATCGGCGGGCAGGAACTGGTGGAAGCCATCGAACGTGTGGGCCGCGGGGATGCGCTGCTGGATCCGGCCGTAACGAAACGGGTCTTTGCGGAAATGCGCAAGATGGCTCAGGAAGAAGAAGCCTCCACTTTCTCCGGACTGACCCAGCAGGAAATGCACGTACTTCAGCTGGTGGCGGAAGGCAAGACCAACCGCGAAATTTCACAGGCCCTATTTCTGGGGGAAGGCACCGTTAGGAATTACGTATCTTCCATCCTGTCGAAGCTTAACGTCTCCAACCGGACCGAAGCCGCCGCCTACGCGGTCTCGCATAACCTCAAATCGTATCTCTGATCCGGAATACTCCTCTTCATGGACATTCTCGTACTGCTTCTGACGTCGGTGTTCGCCGGAATTCTGCCCATGGTTTGCTGGGCGGTGCTGGTCTGGTGGTTTGACCGGTACGAGAAAGAACCGCTTCACCTGCTGGTGATCTCCTTTCTGTGGGGTGTGGCGCCGGCGATCGTGATCGCGGCTCTCGTGGAACTGGTACTGGCCATCCTTTCCGGATACAGCGGGGATACCATAACCACCGGAATTTCCCTTTTCAATCTCGGGATCGTCGCGCCGCTGGTTGAAGAGAGCGTAAAAATGATCGGATTACTCGGCGTGTTTTGGATCGCCGGGAAGGAGATCGACGGTCCGCTGGACGGCATTATCTATGGCGCGATGGTAGGGTTCGGATTTGCCGCTACTGAAAACGTCCTGTTTTTCCTGACCAGCGAAAGCGTCGGCGAACTGCTGGTGATGATTTTTCTGCGCGCGATGGTGTTCGGATCATTGCACGCCATGATCGCGGCATTCACCGGACTGGGGCTGGCTTTCGCCAAGTACGCCCGCAGCACGGGGCGGATGATCCTGTGGGCGTCTGGCGGTTTTCTCCTGGCCGTGGTCTTTCACAGCATTCACAATATCGGCCTGGTCCTCGCCCAGGATACGCTTTTTTTCCTGCTGGCTTCACTGCTTTCCTACGGGGTGGGGATTGGAATCATCATCATGCTTTCGGCCGGGTCGCTGATACGCGAGCGGCAGACCATCCGTAAATATCTCCAGCCGTATGTACAAAAGGGATTGCTCACCGAACAGCAATGGCGGGCGGCGGCATCCATGCGCAACCGGTTGACAGCCGAATGGGATGCGCTTGGCAGCTTTAATTTTATAAAGTATAGAACGATCGCACGGCTGCATACCCTGTGCGCCGAATTGGCCTTCAAGGAAAAACAACGACAATTGTGGGGAAAAGATCCCAAAGTGGAGCAGCAGATTGCCAGATTAACGCTTGAAATCAGGCAATTACTGAATTCCGCCTCCCCCTGGAAAAAAACCGGTTTGGTATAATCGCCCTACGCCGAATGGAGAAAAAATGTCTAATACCAGTCCTCGACCTGCCACACCGAGTCGGATATGCCCTGCCTGCGGCACGCGGATCGCGGATACCGCCGCGCGTTGTGCCGTATGCGGGATGGTTTTCGAATCGGGCACCGGCAGGGCGGCGCGGCCTCCCGCGCGGATGACCGGCACCTCGTCAAATTTATCGCTCCCGGTTGGAGTAGTGATCGCCGCACCGGTGATTTCGGTCATTCTTGGCGCATTAATCATGGTCTTCCTGCTCGGCGGCCCAAAAACCCCGGGCGCCACCACCGCTCCAACGGCGCCGGCGTTGACCTCAACGATCACGCTGACCCCCCTTCCGACCGATACCCTCGCTCCGACTAATACGCCCTCGCCATTGCCGCCGATCGAGGTGACGGTCAAGTCGGGAGATACTTGCTTCGGCCTGGCCGCCCAGTATGGGATCACGGATATCAGCCTGATCAAAGATCAAAACGGAAAAACCGCCAATTGCGACAGTCTGAGTCTGGGACAAACTCTCAGAATACCCCAGCCGACTCCCACTCCCCAACCGGCCTCCACCGCGACCGCGGGTGCGGTCGCGCAGACCAAGGAAGCTTGCAATTTTGAGACATATACTGTTGAAGAAGGAGATACTTTAGGAAGAATCGCGGATCTGTGGGACGTACCCATAACGGCAATAAAAAAATATAACCCGCAGTATTCCTTTGCCAATGACGTGGTTTATGAGGGAATGGTGTTACAGATCCCGCTCTGCGAACGGGAGCCGACACCGGGACCGAGCCCGACCCCGACGACCCCGCCCCCCTACCCGGCGGCGAACCTGCTTACCCCGCGCGATGGGACGATCTTCTCAGTCTCCGATAATGAAATCGCCCTGCAGTGGGCCGCAGTCGCTTCCCTGCGCGAGAATGAAGAGTACCGGGTGACGATAGAGGATATCACCGGAAGTGAAGCGGTCAAGACCGTGCGCTATGTCAAGGATACGCGGCTGATCGTCCCGGCGGAATTGAAGCCGACCGATGGAACCCTGCATCTTTTCCGATGGAGCGTGATGGTTGTTCGCAAAACCGGCACGACGGATGCCGGCAACCCGGTTTATGTCGCCGCCGGACAGCCCAGCGAACGGCGCGTGTTTGCCTGGGGCGGGAACGGGCTCGCGGCGCCGACGTCGACACCTTAATCTTACACAAAGCCTGCCCCGGAGATCTGGCAGGGGAGCTCGAAAGGATAACCTGAAGGACACGAAGGGAATGATGATTGCCCTTCGTGTTTTTTATTCTCCTGTTCTCTCCCCACCGATGGGATTCATGGTAGGAGAGAAGACTCAGCCTTTGTCTATCCCAAGGGCCAGCTTAATGAAATCATCACCGCGCAGGAAGGGAAGGTTTCCGGTTTTGGCTTGTTCCTCGTCGAAAGAAGTTGTGTTGTCCGGCGTATCCCCAGGCCGCAGAATGGCCACGGGCACGGGGTCCCCGACGTGGATACCGGTGGAAACCGGGGTGGCGTGGTCCGGGAGCACGGCCACGACGGTCTCGAGCCCAAGCTGTTCCACGCCCTCGAGGATCGGACGCACCAGGCGGTCATCCAGCATCTCGATGCACTTGATCTTGAGTCCCAGATCTTTGGCGTGGCCCGCCTCGTCCGTGGCCTCCACATGCACATACACCAGGTCATGATCCTGAATCGCTCTCACGCAGGCTGCGGCTTTGCCCTCATAGTTGGTGTCCCAGAGGCCTGTAGCCCCCTCCACTCTCAGCACATCCATACCGGCGTACGATCCCAGCCCCATAATAAGATCCACCGCCGAGATCACGGCGCCGTGAATGCCGAACCGCGTCTGAAGCGTTTTCATTTTCGGTTTGCGCCCCGGCGACCACGGCCAGATCGCATTGGCGGGATCCTTACCCTCGGAAACGCGCTTCCGGTTGACGGGATGATTCTTCAGAATTCCATCCGCTCTTGCCATCAGCGAGCGCACCTTGACCTCGGTGGCCTTTGCCTCGTCGGAGGCTGCGGTGGGCAGGAGATCTTCAGCGCGCTGGCCCACATGGTCGTGCGGCGGGGCGCAATTTACTTTAGGCGAGGCGGCGGCGCCCCGTAAAACCAGCAGGTGCCGGTAGCTGACCCCGGCGCAGAGAACCACAGGCATTTCTCCAGAATCCTCGCCCAGCGCCGCATTCAAAGATTGAATGATCTGCCCCGCCTCCTCTGTGCTGATGTGCCCGGCGGAATGATTTTTAATGAGGCCGTTCTCGATGCAGCAGAGGTTCAAACGAAACGCCACATCGTCGTCGTCAAGCGCCACTCCCATGCTCGCGGCCTCGAGCACCGCGCGGCCGTTATACGTTTTCGACGGATCGTAGCCCAGAACGCTCAGGTTGGCCACGGCGGATCCTTTGGCCAGCCCTTCGGGCACGGTTTTAAAAAGGCCCATGCGTCCTTCTCTGGCAACACGGTCGATATTTGGTTTATTTGCGGCCTGAAGCGGGGTCTTTCCATGGAGTGTCTTAATGGGATAATCAGACATACCATCCCCTAGAATGATGATGGTTTTCATTAAGTGCTATTCTCCGTAATTGGCCGGTCGAGTAGCCCGCGTTCTCTCCGGGCGTATCCCTGGCCCAGCCCGCCAGGGCGGGCGAGACCGAGTTTAATTCCTTTACGTTGAGGGCGAATTCATGGACCAACCTGCCAAGCCGGGCGGGATCACACTAGATTCCCGGTGATCTCGATACGCAAAAAACCGCCGCCTTGGCGGAACTTGACCGCCTTCGATGTCGTCTTCAGCACCCTGCTGGAAATTGCCGCTATCCTGCAATTTCTTTTTCAATCGCGCCGGTGTTGCTGACATGCAGGATAAACCCCCGGGCAGCCAGTTTCTTCTCTTTGGCGGCGCCAAGCATGGCGTTTTGAATTTCCGAAAGTCCCGATTCAGCAAAAGCAATTACTCCGGGACCCGCTCCGGACAGGACCGCCGCCGCGGCGCCGGCCTGTTTTGCCGCTTGGAGTATTTCCGCCACTCCCGCAAGTCGCGCCAGCCGGCAGGATTGGTGCAAACGGTCTTGCATAACCTCGGCCATCAGCCGGTAATCCGCGCTGCGAAGCGCTTCCGCCGCCAGCAGCGCATTCCCCATATTGAAGACCGCGTCGCGCAGATCGACTTGCTCCGGGAGGATGGAGCGTGATTCGCTTGTGCTTTGATGTGTGTCCGGGACGATCACGCAAACCTGCATCTGCGGAAGCTCGTACCGGCGCCAGAGCACGCGGCCGTCCTCGATGCTGAGTATGACCAAACCGCCAACAAAGGCGGCGACGGCGTTATCCGCATGGGCTTCCAGCGGCAGGCAGAGTTGGATCAGGTTCTGGCGGGAATATGTGTTGCCGATGGCGGCGTTGGCGGCGACTAAACCGCAGACGGCGGCAGCCGCGCTGGAGCCCATTCCCGAGGAAACGGGGATCCGATTCGTACATGCGATCGAAAACCCGATGCCGGGGTCGCCCGCCTTCTGGAACACCTGGACCGCCGCTTGCGCGACCCGGTTTTTTCCGTCCTTTGGGAGCAAGCGGGCGCCCTCGCCGTCGACCGCAACGGCAACTTCCCCCGGAGTGGAATCGAGAATCACCTCATTCCATAAATCCAACGCCAACGCCATGCAATCGAACCCCGGGCCCAGGTTGGCGGAAGTGGCCGGCACGTGAACATGGGCGCGTTGGATTCGAAGTGTCATGCAAGGAGCGCTTTTTCCAAAGCCGGGATCTCCGGAGGCAGGAGCGGGATGGAGGGCGCCCTCCGGGTGATGATGTCCGGGTCTTTCAGCCCATGCCCCGTACATACGGTAACAACGGATTGCCCGTCAAGCTCCAGGTGGTTGGTCCGGACTTCGTATAAAAGGCCCGCCAGCCCGGCGGCGGAAGCGGGTTCCACCCACACGCCTTCGGTGGCAAGCATCGTCTGCATATCGAGGATGGTCTGATCGGTTACCGCGATGATCTTCCCGCCGGATTCCTGTGCGGCTTCCAAAGCTTGTTCGCCGCGGGCGGGCTTCCCGATCCGGATGGCGGTGGCAACCGTTTCCGGCTTTTCCACCGGATGGCCGAGCACCAGAGGAGCCGAGCCTTCGGCTTGAACGCCGAGGATGCGGGGCAGCCCTGTTTTTTTCAATCGATGGTATTGCCGGAAGCCCATCCAATACGATGTGATGTTGCCGGCGTTCCCGACCGGCAGGCAAAACATATCCGGCGCTTTGCCCAGAATGTCGCAGATCTCGAACGCGGCGGTCTTCTGTCCTTCCAGGCGGAACGGATTGAGTGAATTGACCAGCGCGATGGAATGTTTTTGGCTGATTTGTACAACCATGGTTAACGCGTCGTCAAACGAGCCTTCCACCTGTAAAACCCGGGCACCATAGGCGATCGCGCCCGCCAGCTTCCCCATGGCCACTTTTCCCTGGGGAATGAGTACGATGCATTTGATCCCCGCCCGCGCGGCATACGCGGCGGCGGAAGCGGCCGTGTTACCGGTCGAGGCGCAGATCACCGATTGGACCTTCCGGCCGGCCGCCTCACTGATGGCAACCGTCATCCCACGGTCTTTGAATGAGCCGGTTGGGTTCAACCCCTCGAATTTCGCGTACAGTGAAACCTCTTTTCCAAGAAGTTTCGCGACGGCAGGCAATGGGATCAGCGGCGTGTTCCCTTCAAGTAGTGTGACGACGGGCGCATGCGATGGGAGGCCGATCAATTCGCGATAATGGTCAATGACGCCGTTCCAAGACATTCTCATACCTTCCTTTTGCGTGATTTTCCCCCGAAAAGAATTTTACCATCGAGTTCAGACCATCGACCATAGACCATGGGCCATGGCCGTTAATCGCATGAGTGCCGTCTATTACTGTCGTAGAGACTTTCCATCGAGGATCCTTGAGTATCCATTCCATGCGAAGGTTCCCGGAAGGAAATCGTCCATGGTCCATCGTCGGTTGGAATGATCGATTTTTCGCGTACCATTTATAATGGGACGAGTCGATAAGGAAAGATCACCCGCCATGACGCGATCAAAAACCATCAGCACGACAAAAAATCTGCCAGCGTTTCTGTTCGGCGTCCATCGAAAGAACGATACTTCCATCCTTTCGACCGAGGACAGTCTTGCGGAACTGGCCGTCCTGTGCCAGACGGCGGGGATGAACGTGGTGGGCCGGGATTTCCAGCGTATCATAAGACCGGATTCCGCCACCCTGATCGGCTCCGGTAAGGTGGAAGAGCTTAGGCGATGGGTGGAGGAAACCCGGGCGGAAATTGTCGTCTTCGACGAGGAGTTATCTCCACGCCACCTGCGGGAGTTGCAGGATGCCTTGGGCGATACTATCCATGTTTTGGATCGAACCGCCGTCATCCTTGATATCTTCGCCCAGCATGCCCACACCCGCGAGGGAGCGCTTCAGGTGGAATTGGCCCAGTATGAATACCGGTTGCCAAGGCTTACCCGGGCTTGGACTCACCTGGCGCGGCAGGCCGGCGGAGCGTCCGGGCGCGGAGGCACGGGCGGTGTTGGGTTACGCGGCCCGGGTGAAACCCAGCTGGAAATCGACCGGCGGGAGATTTCCAGGAAGATCGTCCACCTGAAAAAGGAATTGGAGACCGTCCGCGATCACCGCAGCCGATATCGTGACCGCAGGCGCCGTTCCGGCTTATCGGTGGTGGCATTGGTCGGCTATACCAACGCGGGCAAGAGCACGCTTCTGAATGCGCTCACGAATGCGGGGGTATATGTTGCCGATCAGCTATTTGCGACCTTGGATCCCACCACCCGCCGGGTCCGCCTGCCCGGCGGGAAAACCATCCTTTTTACGGATACCGTGGGCTTTATCCAGAAATTGCCCACTTCCCTGATTGCCGCTTTCCGCGCCACCTTGGAGGAGATTTCCGAAGCGGTTGTATTACTTCACGTTGTGGATATCTCCCATCCCAACGCCAAGGAACAGGTCCGGGCCGTCCATCAAACGCTTCACGCACTTGGGGTGGAGGATATCCCGGTCGTCACCGCGCTCAATAAGGTCGACAAACTGCCGTCGGTCCATCCGGAATCCTTCCTGAAGAATCATCCCAATACCGTGCCGATTTCTGCGCTTTCGAACAAGGGTATCCCGGCGCTGCTCGACACGGTCGAACAGGTGCTTTTCAATACCATGAATTATGTCCGGGTGAAATTACCCTTTAAAGCTGGACGGTTGTTGAACGTGTTCCATGAAGAGGGAACGATCGAAAACCTTGTCCATCGTCCGGACGGCGTGCTCGTCAGCGGCCGGATTCCCGGTGCCCGTTTGGCGGAATTCCGTCCGTACCTTGTTGACGCCGAACACGGCGGCAAGCCAATCCCCTCATGACTCGGATGCGTTTCGGTTGCATCCTGCTTATTTTCCTGTGGGGTTGTGCCAGTCCCGCGCCTGGCACCGTTGCGGATTCCACCGCGCCAGGAACGACCTCGTGGGAGATTGCCACCGCGGGACAAACACCCTCCGCGCCCACTGGAGCCAGGGAACCTTCGGCTGCTCGGACTTCCGGCGCGACATCTGCCGCTAATACTCCCACCGCAACCCACACGCATGTGCCCGAGGCCGGCCCAAACGTGACATTGGCATTCGTGGGCGACATTATGTTGGGGCGATCCCTGGCCGATCGGATCGAACGTAGCGAAGGTGAAACGATTTTCGCATCGGTGGAATCGGTCCTGCAATCGGCCGATTTCACCATTGGAAACCTTGAATGCGCAATCGGTGAAGGCGGTACGCGGGCGTCAAAGGCCTACACATTCCTGGCGCCGCCGGAATCCGCATACCTCCTTGGTAATGCAGGATTCGACCTCTTATCCCTCGCGAACAACCACAGCCTGGATTTCGGCCCGGAAGTTTTCCGGCAAACGCTTGGATTGCTTGAGGAAAACGATATCCGTGTTGTGGGAGGAGGGTCCAATGAAACCCGGGCCCGTGCTCCGCTCCGGTTCGAGATCGGCGGCGTCCGGATTGCCTTCCTGGCTTATGTCGACGTGCCGACGGAATATTTATCACAATTTGATACTCGAATCTGGTCGGCAGGGCCCGACGTTCCCGGTATTGCATGGGCCGAGGATGAGAAGGTAAAGCGGGATATTCAGGCTTTGGAAACAGAAACCGATCTCACCATTGTTCTATTTCATTTTGGAACCGAAGGAATGGGAACTCCCGATAAACGCCAGATTCAGCTGTCCCGGCTGGCTGTGGATTATGGCGCGGAGGTGGTCGTGGGCACCCATCCGCATGTAATCCAGGATGTCGAACACTATAAAGACGGCTGGATCTTTTACAGTCTTGGAAATTTTGTTTTTGATGGGTTCGAAGGGCGAGCCAACCGCACCGCGATCCTCTGGATCACCGTCTCCGGTGAAAAAGAGATCACGTATTCATTGATGGCCCTGACTATCATCGACGGGATTCCCCGCATCGGAGAATGAAACCGCTCGATATCAAGAACCGCGACCCTAAAGAATGTAGAAGTATTCATCATCCCCCTCAGCGGAAAACCTCCGTCTTTTGGTGTATTGCTTGCCGAATGGCGCCGGCTGGAGGTGACGATCCACCGGACGGTATCGTCAGGAAATCTTCAGGGATCCCAATTTCTCCCCCAATTCGATGATTTGCCTTTGAAGATCCGTCGCGTTTTCGGCGGACATGGAGGTTTTCATCCCGGTAAGGAATTTTTCAACCCACGCCCACTGTCGACGGAAGGCGTCGGCCTTAAGCCAGTAATCCCGTTTCTCCCACGCCGCGGCCGTATGGTCGACCGAATCGTAAATCTCCTGCAAGGAGGCTGTCAGGGCGGCGCCGAGTGCAAACAACTCCGATTCGTTTTTCGGCGCCCGCAAGAACTCCCGGATGGCGGATACCATTTTTTTCAGAGCTGCAGTGCGCAGGCGTGTCGGGTTGGTGGTATGGATGATCCTGCCCAAGTACGGACTCCTGTATTGCGGGATGTGCAGTTATTTCGGCCGGGCTGCAATGGGCGGAATTATACACGACGATGGGGGCCGGACATAGACCAGGGATCAAGAACCTTCGTAAAATTCAATGATATTCCGGTCGTCATTCCGGCGTGATCGTAGCCGGGATACAGGACATCCTTGGCTGAAAACACTTATCTCATTCGTGGATGCCGGATGCGACCACTCCGGCATGAGGATCCGCTATCCTGAATTAACTGCCTCAATATCTTCCCAACCCCGCCAACCCACGACCATGGTCCATGGTCGTGGGTCTCGTTTTTAAGATAAAATTAGTCCCCGCTCAGTTTCCCGGGATAGTGGGGAACAGAGAGGATTTGGAGAAAAACCGTGGACGAACACGTCAAGGTGGTGGCCACCAACCGGAAAGCGACGCACGATTATGCGATCCTCGCCCGCTTCGAGGCGGGGATCGCGCTTTTCGGTTCCGAGATCAAATCCATCCGGGCCGGCCAGATCAACATCAAGGAGGGGTACATCCTGATCGAGGGCCGGCAGGCCTGGCTTTTAGGTGCCCATATCTCTCCCTACGACCCTGCCAGCGGGGCGAACCATGATCCCTTGCGGAAAAAAAGGCTGCTTCTGCACCGGAAGGAAATCATCAGACTTCTGGAAGCCCAGCAGCAGAAGGGGCTGGCGATTGTTCCGCTGCGAGTTTATTTGAAGAAGGGATTGGCGAAGATTGAAATCGGTTTGGGGCGGGGACTGAAAAAGTACGATAAGCGCCAGGTTATCGCCAAACGGGATGCGGAACGCGAAATGCGACGGTCTTTCGCCGGCCGCGGATAGTAGTGCTATAATTAGTTTGCTCCTGGGGATGATTGGCTTCGACGGAAGAGGCTGGCCCCGGATGGCAGGCCGAGAGGCGCCGACCTCGAAAAATCAGCGCACAAACTCAAGTGCCAACAATCGCACTTACTCGGCTCTTCCTGTTGCGGCCTAACCCGCACCATAGAGCCTGACCCTTAAGGGTCACGTCCGCCTCTCCCTAACTCCGGCTGGGAGAGATGCGGGCGTGAGAAAGCCGGAGTGCCGCATGCGAAGCCGTGGCGCATGTGAAAGAGGGCTTTCGGGCCTGAGCGGCTGGTCTATCGGTTTTCCCTGCCGGGCGGGCAGCTGATAGACGAGAAAAAATGTCCGGCTATGCCTGTAGAGGTCCGGTACCGAGTCTTCTCGGACGCGGGTTCGATTCCCGCCATCTCCACTTGTTATCTTCGGGAAACGGGAATCCGTTTCCCGATTCGTTTACACCCAAAGGAGATTAAGTATAGCTATTAGGTACTGGTTTGGCGCCGTTTTGGTGGCGGTCGGCGCAGGCTTGCTGGCGGACCAGTTTTTCCCCGCCCTGGAAGTCGGGCAATGGCTTGGAAAAC
>Ga0307445_10000334_pt1 | contig 24947 bp, 22 predicted proteins | sample SalMarSW160330MG_FD_202147 | JGI IMG/M metagenome (GOLD analysis project Ga0307445, IMG submission 202147) | Salt marsh sediment microbial communities from the Plum Island Ecosystem LTER, Massachusetts, United States - SW1603-30 | ecosystem: Environmental > Aquatic > Marine > Intertidal zone >... | reverse complement strand
CATACCTGTTGAGAATTTAAGCTGTTTTGTTATCTCAATTTATCGATTCACCAAATTTTTCCATGACAGCTATAGCAGGAAACATCCGAGGTCGCGCCGTGAATCAGGAATCCTCAGACGCCGATTCGATGCTGCTGGGAGGGCGGACCTCTTCACCCGCCAGCTCTCCGTCTCCCAGTTCTTTGCGGGCTTTTTCTCCCAATGCTGTAAGCCTTTCCACAACATCTGGGTAATTCTTGGCCACATCGCGTTTTTCGCCGATATCGTTTTCCAGATCATAAAGTTCCAACCCGGTTTCGCCATGAGCGTAGGGGCCTGGAAGGCCGTTTTTGCCCGGCTCCACTCCTTCGTAGGAACGATAGCCATGAGGGAAATGCAGTTTCCATTTGCCCTGGCGGACAGCCTGGAGTTGCTTGCCATAGTAATAGAATAAGTGATCCCGGGGATTGGTATCCCGGGCTCCTTTGAGCAGAGGATGGATATTCACTCCATCGATTTTATTTTCAGGAAGAGCGGCTCCGGATATGGCGGCCAATGTGGGTAGCACGTCCATGGTTGCGGCCATCCTGTCGCACTCTGAGTCTGCCGGAATGTTTCCAGGCCATCGCATGACGCAAGGCACCCGCACGCCACCTTCCCAGGAAGTGCCCTTGCCTTCTCTGAATGGTCCAGCTGATCCGGCATGCTTCCCAAAATTCAGCCAGGGACCGTTGTCACTGGTAAAAATCACCAGGGTGTCATTTTCCAGCCCGTGTTTTGCCAGTGTCCTGAGTATTTCTCCCACAGACCAGTCCACCTCCATCATCACATCGCCGAATTTTCCCTGACGGCTTTTTCCTCTGAATTTGTTCGATATGCCCAGAGGGGTATGGACCATAGTGTGGGGGACATACAGGAAAAACGGCCGGTCCTTGTTTTTTTCGATAAACCGGACCGCCCGTTCGGTGTACCGGGTCGTCAGGGTGTCCTGGTCTTCCAGTGTCTGTATTTCGGCGACTTTTTCGTTTCCATCTATCAACGGCAAAGGAGGATACCTGAGTTTGCTGTGCCCTTCGGGAAGTGCGGTACCGTTATATTCTACCGGCCACATATCATTGGAGTAAGGGAGCCCGAAGTATTCGTCGAAACCGTTCTGGAGGGGCAGGAATTGGCGGTGGTGGCCCAGGTGCCATTTACCGAAACATGCGGTGGCATATCCTTTCTTTTTAAGGACTTCGGGGATGATTTCTTCATCGGGATTGATCCCGACTTTTGCCTGATCATTATACGCGCCGAAAATGCCGACCCGGTTAGGATAACATCCGGTCAGCAGGGCGGCCCGTGAGGCGCTGCAAACAGCCTGGGCGACATAAAAGCTGGTAAAGCGCATGCCCTGTTGGGCTAGGCCGTCGATGTTCGGGGTTTCATATCCCGTAGCCCCATAACAGCCCACATCCGCATATCCCATGTCGTCTATGAAAATGAGCACGATGTTCGGCAGACGTTGCTCTTCCGTTTTTTCTTGCTTGCAGGTTTGGATCAAAGCGGCAAGGGGTAACGAGGCCGCGCCCCAACCTAAGGTCTTCAAGAAATCCCTTCGCCTGCAGGTTTTTTCCATGATTCTTCCCCTTAATTTGGACATTCAGCTCATGAATACCATAACCAAAACATCATGTCCAATATCAAGATCAGACCCCAAGCATTTTTTTATGTCGATAATGGGGCTTTTGAGAATAGTTGAAGCGACCATTGAAGATTTAGCTATTACGACCCGTTCTTCGAGGGAATCTGACGAAGTCAGACGGCGATGTTGTATTGAGCACGACTTTGCTAAAACATTAGAGATGCGGGCAAGCATGGGAACAAAGGCTAGAGTGAAAGCGATGAGGTGTTAATGTGCGCAGTTCAGAGCCGCCAAGAAGTACGGTGATGGAATGGCGTAAAAAATCTTCACGGGAGCGAAACCATTCCCAAAAGCTCTTTCTTAAGATATTGATAAAATTAAGATACTTCAGATCGGATCTCGATCATTCTTTGATTTTGATGGCGATGAACATCAGGCAGAAATACCCGATCAAGACCAGAGGAATGACAGCCAGCCAGTTCACTTGGCGAAGAAAAGAGAGAATATTTTCGATAAAAACATCCATGTTGTCCCTGTAGAATTTCATGATGAGGATGGGAACAAAACCCAACAGCACGAAAAAGGACATCACAATCATCGCGAATTTGGTGTATCCAAGGCTAAAAATACCGATATAAGAAAGTGCGGCAAAAAGCAGACAGACGACACTGCTCATCAGGATGTAAGATCTAACCAGAATCCAATCATTAGGGGCCACCTTGGACACGGCAAAAAGCAACAGCAGGTAACCCGCCGTAGCCGCAACGGTTACCAGGACTATACCGAATTTGGCGGATACGATTTCGCTGGCATTGACCGGCAGGATGTCCAAAAAATCATAGGCTTTGTGTTTTTCTTCGTATTGTTCGTTGAAAAACACGGGGCCGAACACCATCAAGAATATCAGCACCCCGGATATCATTACCAGAGGAACAGTCTGCTCATTCCCGAGAGCGATCCTCAGGATGGCTGTTAGAATAAAAATCACGGTGACATATGCAATAAAATAGGACATGTTTTTTTTGACGATTGACAACATTTTTATGCTCCCTTCACGAGTGAAATCAGGATATCGTCCAGGTTGATGCTTTCGATCTTGACCACCCCTTCTGTAATCCCTTGGACCAAGGCATCCTTGATCTCCAGATATCGGTCCGTAACGCCCGAACTGCCAAAGGCATGATCCTTCCGTCTGGTCAAAGAGTTCACAATTTCGCTGCCAAGAGCTCCCTTTTTGTAGTGGATCCTTTTCCAGTTGGAAAGGAGCTCGTCTTTATCGCTTGCCAAAACGATTTTTCCTTTAATCAAGAATGCGACCAGATCAGCCGTCCGCATGATGTCGTCTGTGATGTGGGAGGAAATGATGACGGATTTTCCCTCGTTTTTGGATTTCTTTCGCAGCAGCTCAAGGACCTCACGCCTGATGACCGGGTCAAGGCCGGCGGTGGGTTCGTCCAGGATGAGAAGCTCGGGATCGTGGGAGAGGGCCAGGGCCAATGAGAAACGGACCTTCATCCCTTTGGACAGCTCTCTCGTTTTTTTTGTCCGGCTGATTTGGAAGTCGGTCAGCAGGTGTTGGAAAGTATTGGTATCCCAATCATCGTAAAATGTGGAGACAAATTTTCCGGTCCAGGCAACCGTTTTATTCCCGTAAAAATACTGCTCCTCCCCCAGGTATCCGACTTTGTTTTTAATTTGTTTGGCCTTTTTTTGCGGATCCTGCCCGAAGACCCGGACTTCGCCATCATCTCTTTTGACCATGTTCATCAGGATTTTGATGGTGGTGGTTTTGCCTGCGCCGTTGGGCCCGATCAACCCCAGGATGTATCCCTGGGGTAAACTCAATGAGACCCCATCTAAGACAAATCCTTTGTATTTTTTTTTCACATTCTGCAATTCCAAGATGTTTTCCGGATTATCCATCGGAACTCTCCTTTATTTTTTTGACAAGGGTGATGAGATCCCCTGTCTTTATGTCGAATCTTTCTGCCGTTCTGCAAATTCTCCAGATATCCTTCTGGATTTCCTGCCATTTTTCCTGCCTCAGTTTGTCCCGGTTGACGTCCGCGACATACGAACCCAATCCGGACCGGGTGATGATAAATCCTTCGTTTTCCAGATCGGAGTAGGCGCGTTTGATCGTGATCTCGCTGATCTTCAGCTCCCGGGCCATCTCCCGGATCGAGGGAAGTTTGGTTTCCGATTGGAGTCCCCCTGATGCGATGGCCTCTTTGATCTGGTCTGTGATCTGCTTATACATCGGATCGGGATTCAATTGGGACACCACGATAAACAAATTATCCATCCATCATCCTCTTGCTGCGGATTTTGCCCGGGAAGCCATCCAGAACAGCAAATAGAAAAGCGCCAACCCGCCCAATGGGATGACGAACCAGAAAAGCCAGCTAAGTTGGCTCAATCTTTCCGTGATAATGGCGAGATCCAATTTCCTTTTTTGGATGAGATTTTCGAAAATCATGACTGGAGCCACCATAGAGATAATCATGACTGTCCATACGAATTTGATAAATGCCGCATGCCCGAATCGAAAGATGATGACATATGATGTGCCAGCCAGTACCAGGGCATAGACGGCCGATAGAGGCACGAGTATTTTCCCTATCGTATACAGATGCACGGGACCGGGAACAAAAAGGTAAAGGATGTAATTGAGTACAACGAGAAAGATCGCAGTGAGCAAAACGACTAGAAATTTGGACAGGACAATCTCACGGTCTTTGATCGGCAATAACCTTAAAAAATTGTATGCTCTGGATTTCTCTTCGGCCTTTTCATTGACTGCCAGCGCACCTTCAACGATAAGAATCAGCCAAAGTCCTTGAAACATCACCATAGGACCGCTTAGTTCTTTTCGCACAAAACAAAAGTAGCTGGCCATCAGAGGAAAGATAATGGCAGCATAGTAGGCAAAATAAAAAGCGTTTTTTTTCATCAGGCGCAGCATATCGATCCTCCTTCAGGCATATTTTTCGCTCAGTTTTCGGATTGCCAGCTTCATCAGAAAAAAATAACCGGCCAAACATATAATGGTTCCGATGATCCAGGTTGGGCCCCTGAAGAACTGCATGATTTCGGAATCGGATATTCCCCTCGGCTTCAGGATGAAGATTCTGATCGGGATGGGCGAGATCAACAGAATGACCCAAGCGATCAGGACGTATTTCCCGAACCGGGAAAAGCCGTACCGTAAGATGCCGAGATAAAGAAGAGCTGCGGTTAGGAGGCAGATATCGCCGTACACGATGACATAAGCGCAGCTTGGGATCAGGTATTCCGGACTTGTGGATACAAGGGCAAAGGCGACACAGCATCCTCCCACATAGATCGCCCCCGCGATGAACAAGAGGGCAAATTTGGCTTTGACGATCTGGGCCGGTTCGATAGGCAGTATCCTCAGAAAGGCGTACCCGTTGGATTTGCTTTCCATCTGTTCATGGGACCACATCGCTGCCAACACCAGCCAGATCATGGGTGCAAGATAGATGGCAAAGGACAGGCCCAACGGATCGGGCCCCACGAGCCGGTCGTGATTGAACAAAGGGAGTCCGAACACAAGCAGCAAACTGGGGTACAGGAGGTACCAGAACGAAAATTTTTTCATCAGGCGCAGCATTTCAGTCTCCTTTGACCAATGCAATCAGGATGTCATCCAATCCCACACTTTCCACTTTGATATCGCCCGAGGCTAATCCCTGGGCTAAAGCCTCTTGTATTGCCGGATAATCTCTGGTCAGACCCGAATTCCCGAACAGGTGGCTCTCCACGATTTTCAGATTATCGATAACGGATTTGTTTAACGATTCGGGCATGAAATGAACTTTTTTCCAGTTGGAGAGAAGCGTGTCTTTGGATTCGGTCAAAGCGATCCGGCCGTTGATCATGTAGGTGATGTAATCGGCGATCCGGGAGATATCGTCTGTGATGTGGGAGGATAAAACCACGGTTTTGTCATTTTCCTCGGTGAAGGTTTTTAAAAAGTCGAGCACTTCTCTCCGGATGATCGGGTCCAGCCCCGATGTCGGCTCGTCCAGCATGATGAGTTCGGGATTGTGGGAGAGGGCGATGGCGAGTGATAGTTTCACTTTCATACCCTTCGAGAATTTTCTGATCCTTTTTTTAGGGGGGATTTCGAATTGTTCAAGTAGGGTCTGGTATCTCTCCCTATCCCATTTGTCAAAAAAATGGGATACGAATTCTCCTGTCCATATGGCGCTCTGATGCTCATAAAAAAACTGCTCTTCCCCGACATAGCCGATTTTGTTCTTGATCTTTTTTTCGTTTTGAATGTTGTCTAAACCAAAAACTTTCACGTGGCCCCCATCTGCTCTTATTAGGTTCATGATCAATTTGATGGTGGTCGTCTTTCCTGCACCGTTGGGACCGATCAATCCCATTACATACCCTTTGGGAACGTTCCAATCGATATTATCCAATATGAATTCCGGATATTCCTTCCTGAGTTTGTTTATTTCCAGTATGTATTCCATTATATTTCTCCTTTGTTTAAGCCAAGAAAAATAAAGCGACAATCAGAATTGTGATCATCAAAACCAGCAGCTTGGCACGTATAAATCCCTTTTGTTTTTTCATTTCTCCACTCCTTTTTTGCGGATGCCTTCAATTATTTCCTCGGCAGAAATATCGAATTTTTCCCCAGAATTGAGAATCCTGGTCAATTCTTGACGGATTTCCGCAATTTTTTCCTTTCTCATTTTTTCCATGCTTATATCAGCCACGAACGAACCCAATCCCGACCGTGTGAAAATGTAACCTTCATGTTCCAGGTCTGCATAGGCGCGCTTGATGGTGATCTCGCTGATCCCCAGCTCTCTTGTCATCTCTCTTATCGATGGCAATTTATCTTCCGGCTTTAATATTCCGCCTGCGAGGGCGTCTTTTATCTGATCCGTCACCTGTTTGTACATCGGGTCCGGATTCAGGGGCGAAACCACGATAAACATTTTATCTTTCATTTTTCATGTTAGTGAGCATATCGAATATACACAGTATACGAGGCATTCCCACCGGTGTCAAGTTTTTTTTTAAAAAAATTTCAGTTAATGAATGATTTTTGTCTTTTTGTTGTCTAAAGAGTGAGATGGAAAAAACGATACAGGAGGTCAAAATGAAAAAACTTTTGACAGCAACACTAATTATTTCCTTTTTGGCTCTATCGGTGGCAACCGGATTTGCCCAGCCTCAACAGAGAGTGCCAAGAGCAAAAAGGATGTTTGACAGGTCGCAAAACCGGATTCTGGGTGTTTTGAAAGCCAACCAAAAAGATCTCGGTATTACGGATGAGCAAATCGAGCAGATTCAAAATCTGGTGTTTTCCTTTGAAGAAAGAAAGATCAAAATGAAAGGCGATCAAAGTTTGAGCCGATTGGAGTTGCAGAAACTGATGCAAGAAAGAGAAAATTTGGATTACGGAAAGATCGAAGCGATCCTTTCTAAAACATCCGCTGTGCGAAATGAGATGTTTGTCAAGGGGCTTAAACTTCGGGAGCAGATCAACAATGTCCTGACACCGGAACAACAGGAAGCCCTGAAGGAAAAGGGAAGAATGGGCATGAGGAGTCGGCCCCGTGATTTGAGGGACCGAATGCAACAACGAATGCCCAGGCTAAGAAATCGTATTCTCAGGTAAAAAATCCAAATTTTTTCTCTGGATGATAGTTACTAACAGTTGGGGTCAGCCCTCAATCCTCAAGAGCGTGCTGGGCTGGCCCTTTTCAATTTCTTGGATACCCTCAACGAAATTCGCTTTTTCAGCTATAATAGAAAGGTATACATGAGGAGATCGAAATGAAAAAAATGTCGGCCATTTTGTTGATATCAATCCTTTTTATTTTTATGCATATAGGTTGTAGCACGCTCGAACTGGAGAGCACCTGGAAGGATCGTGATATAACGCTGGACGGAAAGGGCGGGGATTGGCTGGGAGCCAAGTACTATTTCGAAGATTCTGCCGTTTCCGTAGGATTGATCAATGATGAACGGTATCTGTACGTGTCCATGATGACCGAGAATCCGATGCTCCGGGCTCAGATCATGCAGCAAGGCCTGACTGTTTGGCTCGATTCCCAAGGAGGAAAAAACAAGACATTCGGTATCAAATTTCCTCTGGGGAGGCAGGAAGGAGAAGAGAGAAAAGAGGAGATGGATCCCCGGGATATGATGGATGAAATGACTCGGGAAGAAATGATGCAGAAGCTCCAAGAATCCATGACAGAATTGGAGGTTTTGGGACCCGCTGAAAAGGTCTTGGCAAAGATGGGCATCGAAGATGCACAGGGAATCGAAGTCAAAATGAGAAACGCATCGGGCACTTTTGTCTATGAGCTCAAAATTCCTCTTGCCTCCAGCGAAGAATATCCGTTCGCTTTAGGTGTGGAACCCGGTGATATCATCGGTGTAGGATTTCTATCGCCCAAGATGCAGATGAGAAGACCGAGTGGAATGCGCGGCGGAGGGGGAATGCCAGGGGGTGGAGGAATGCCGCCAGGAGGGGGAGGTGGAATGGGAGGTCGAGGTGGAATGGGCAGCGGAATGGGACGCATGATGCCACAAGATTTAAAAATCTGGGCCAAGGTCCAGTTGGCTTCAGGTTCGACTCCGGCCCCTTCTTTCTTTTAGAACACGAGTATCTCGGGCCTGTGTACCCCTTATTTACTCCTTCAGAGCTTTGTGCAACTGGACGGGTTTTCTTGCCCGTTCTATCACCTTTAGGTTCAGGATCTCGACTCCCAGTGAAAAAGCCATGGCGAAATAGATGTATCCCTTGGGGATGTGCAGGTTGAGTCCTTCCCCCATAAGGGAGAATCCCACCAGCAACAAAAAACTCAACGCCAGCATTTTGATTGTGGGGTGGGTGTCTACAAAGTTCCCGATCATGCGGGCAGAGAGCATCATGACACCCACGGCGATCACGATGGCCAGGATCATGACCGGGAGGTGGTCGGCCAGGCCAACAGCGGTGATAACAGAATCCAGTGAAAACACGATATCCAGGACAGCGATCTGGATGAGGATAGAAACGAGGTTTCGGGCGATCTTGGCCTTGGTCGTAGCTGGTTCTCCCTCCAGACTGGCGTGGATCTCATGGGTGCTTTTTGCCAGCAAAAAAAGGCCTCCAGCCAGCAGGATGATATCCCGTCCGGATATTTCGTTTTTAAATACGCTCAAGATAGGAGTGGTCAGGGTCATGATCCAGGTCAGGGTTAACAACAGCAGAATGCGCGTTACCATGGCTAAGGCCAGGCCGAGGGTTCTGGCTTTGTTCCGCTGGTGGGCAGGCAGTCGCCCCACCAGAACCGAGATAAAAACGATATTGTCGATCCCGAGAACGATCTCTAAGGCTGTCAGGGTAGCCAGAGCTACCCAGGCTTGGGGTTGTATGATCCATTCCATGACAGAATTCCTTTTTTTATGCTAGTAGTTCAACTCTGCTCTAGAGGTTATCACACGCAAAGCAGAATATTCAACATCTATTGGCCTAGCTTTTTTCCAAGAGGGATTTACTACAGGTAGCCAATCTTTGATGAAGGATTTCATACTCGTATAGGGTAGTTGAGGTTCCAGTTGACTCGAGAGGAGATAAAAAAGATAATCCACTTCTTATGGATTCCGACAGATCGAAAATCTCACCACCTCCTCCTTTAGAGGATTCGCTGTCAAGGCCCTTTTCTGTCCGCTTTCGTGAGAGCTTCAGCTGGAAACAGGCGTTCACCGCTCTCCGGTACCGGAACTATCGCCTCTGGTTCTGGGGACAGATGACATCCCTTTTTGGAACCTGGATGCAGAGCACAGCCCAGGGATTTTTGATTTTCGAGTTGACCCATTCCCCGGCTTACTTGGGCTATGCGGTTTTTGCCATGGGAGCCCCCACCTGGCTTTTTATGATGTATGGGGGGGTGCTGGCCGACCGCGTTGAAAGACGGACACTCCTGATCGTCACTCAGATAGCGATGATGACTCTGGCATTGGTTCTTGCTGCCCTGACTTTTCTTCATGTCATCCAGGCCTGGCACATCATTATTCTGGCCTTTTGTTTGGGTATTGCCAATGCTTTTTATGCTCCGGCCAGGCAAGCTTTTGTGCGGGAGCTGGTCGACCGCGAGGACATGACGAACGCCATCGCTTTGAATTCAGCCATGTTCAATTCAGCAACGGCCATCGGACCTGCCGTTTCAGGTATAACCTATGCTCTTGTAGGACCGGCCTGGTGTTTTACCATAAACGCGCTATCATTCTTTGCAATAATCATATCCTTGTCGCTGATGAAGATCGATCCTCAGCCCAGGCCTGATCAGCGGAATTCCATGGGAACCGATTTGAAGGAAGGGATGCGTTACATCATCAATCACTCCATGATAAGGACCCTGATCGGTGTGGTGGCGATAACCAGTTTTTTTGGCGTATCCTTTGCCACTTTGATGCCTGCTTGGGCCGTCGAAGTCTTGGGGGGTGATGCCACGACAAATGGGATCCTTTACTCTGCCCGAGGTTTGGGTGCGCTGTTGGGGGCACTGATGATCGCATCCCTGGGACGTTTCCAATTCAAGGGCAGGCTCTTGACTCTGGGAAGCTTCGCCTTTCCCCTTCTGTTGCTGTCTTTCGGTTTTCTTCGCTGGCTACCCTTTTCCTTATTGATCCTGTTTTGTTTGGGGGTGGCCACCATGCTCATTTTCAACTTGGCCAATGCGCTGGTTCAAACGCTGGTTAAAGATGATCTTCGGGGTAGGGTGATGAGCATTTACAGCCTTTCCTATTTCGGGCTGATGCCGCTGGGCTCCCTGTTGGTCGGGCTGATCGCAGAGCATTCCAGCGAGCCCACAGCGATAATCTCGAATGCCATGATCCTTCTAGGATTCTTTATCCTGATCAGGATTTTTGCTCCCAAGCTGTCTGAGCTTACCTAAAGTCCAAAAGACACGTCCCGATGTGCCGGATTTGGGTCAGAAGTGGATAGTGACGAATATATTGAAGGTCATTCCCATGTACAGGATGTTGTTCTCGAAGATCTCCCCTTCCACCACATCGAATTCTTTGTACCAAACATTTTTCCGGCCGTAGAGGTTGAACACAGAGGCCCCGATGATGGACTGGCTTCCGAATAGAGGAAAACGGTAGCTGGCGGCGATATCGAGCCGGTGATAAGCTGGAAGCCGTGCACCATTTTTTTCTCCCAAGATGACCCGTTCTATCGTGCGTCTCCCCTCTAAAACTTCCTCCTCTTCCACTCCAACCGGTTCTGTGTAGGGCCTTCCCGTGGCAAAGATCCAGGTTGCAAAAAATGTCCAGTTATTCCAGTCGTAGCTATTGACCAACTTGAATTCGTGTGTCTGGTCATGGAGAGCTGGATAGGAGTCGGTTTCAAGATCCGGGAATGTGTACTCCACTTTGCTCAATGTGTATCCGATCCAACCGGTGTATTGGCCGAATTTTTTTTGTAAAAGGAGCTCGATCCCGTTGGCCACGCCTGTTCCTGTGTATATAAACCGATTGTAATCGGTTTCGTCCTCCCACGGTGTGAAGCGCAGGGCGAACTCCGCAAGACCGCTCAAATCCTTATGGAAGGCTTCCACATCGAAAAGGTAATCCTGACTCTCATAGGTCAGGCCGAGGATGAAATGAGTGGCCTTTCCATATGGGATGGTTTCACCGTCGGACAGGGCCCAGAATTCACGGTTGCCTTGCTGGACATCTTCCCTTGTGATGCGGTTGATGATCTGGGAGTATTTGCCCCAGGCCCCTTTGATGCGGAGGGTGTTGGTCAATTTCAGATTGAGAGCCAGTCGAGGTTCGTAAAATGTTACCTCTGTGGTGTCGAAATAATTGACCCGGATCCCTGGTGTGATGGTCAATCGATTGAACAGGGTCCAGCGGTCCTGAAGATATACAGAAAACTGAGTGCCTTCACTGTCGCGATTGAGAATGTTCAAGAAATTGCCGGGTCCGACCGGCGCCTCTTCTCCCTCCAGTTCCTGAATCTCCTCCATATTGTAATCATACGTGACTTTGTTATTCGTGATCTGGATTCCAAATTCAGCTTGGTTGGTCTTATGGAGCCGCAAGGTGTTGTCCAAGCGCAGGGTGAGGTCATCCAGATCATTGTCCTCGATCGTCCCCCGGGCGAAACCGCGATTTTGGAAGAATGGAGGAGGCTCCCACTCCGGATCATCGGATGTCCAAACGAGATCACTGGTGCGGCCAGAGTCTGTCTGGCTCAAATAGCTGGAATAGCCGACGATGATATGGCTCTGGAACGACTCATGCCAGTTCCGAACCCAGTTGGCGCTCAAACCTGTATTGCCCCATTTGCGGAGGTCCTTGATATCGGTTGAGCCTGAAACAGAGATCCCGGACTCGGACATCCTTTCTGCGAAAAAAGAAGGAAACTCCTGCACACGGGAGTTGTCCATGTTGTCCAGGCCGTTGTAGAAACTGAGGAATATCGTATCATTAGGTCCGGGTCTGAAAGTCAGTTTGGAGTTGAGATCGTAAAAAGAGGAGTCGGGCTGCGCTTCGAAAGATCCCATGAACCCGGGGCCGCCACCTCCTCCCATGAAGCGTCCTTGAGCAGTGGTGTTTTCTGTGAACATTCCGAGGATGCTGTCATATAAAGGACTCTGGAAGGATTGGCGTCCGGCCAGGATAAAACTCCCCTTTCCGAACAATGGCACTTCCAGCAACCCGTTGAAACTGAGAAGGCTCACCCCTGCACTGCCGTGGAAATCCTCGCTGCTGCCAAGCATTCCGGTCAGCTCCATGATGCTGGAGAGCCGGCCTCCGTATTTGGATTCGTATCCTCCCTTGCTCAACCGGACCTCCCGCACCGCTTCCATGTTGAAAGCGCTGAAGTATCCGAAGAGGTGGTCCACATGGTAGATGGTGAATCCGTCGTACAGGATTAGATTTTGGTCAGGAGTTCCCCCTCGGATATAAAGTCCTGATGAGGATTCCTGGCTTCCGCTGATACCGGGCAGGAGCTGGAATGCGCGGAAGATGTCCCTTTCTCCCAAGCTGGGCAGGCTCTCGATCTGTTTGGGAGTCAATTTAACTTCACTCACTTCTTCTGCAACGCTCAGCAGAGGACGCTCTGCTTCGACTACGGTTTCTTCGGTTATGGGAGTCATTTCGAGCGTGATGTCGACGACAATGGTCATGGCAGCCGATACGACGACTTCTTTTATAGCCTCATTGAATCCATCCAGTGTCGCGATCAGTGTCACCAATCCTCGTGTTATGCCGGAAAAGGCGTAAATCCCATCTCTGTTCGTGGTTGTGCTGAAATTTGTGCCTTTTATGGATACCATTGCTCCTGGCAGTGGCGTTCCATCGTCCATTTTTATCGTTCCCTGTATTTTTCCTCCCTGGGCATAAGATATTCCCGTAAAAATAAAATATGCGGCGATAACAAAAATGATGAGCCGTCTTGCCATCAAAACCTCCAGATATTACACTTTTTTCCTATAGCTTTACTCTCTCTCTTCATATCCATTGGACAACCAACCCCTTGCGTTTATTCTTTTTTTGGAATAAAAAAATTTTTGGTATGGCAGGCATAGCCAACCCTCCCCACCCTACATTAAAGGAGTGGCGAGGAAGTAACTTGCGGTGTTGTAGTAAACTGCCGCAAGTAGGCTGCAACGAAACTGTTGAGGTAAGATTGGCTCATAAATTGTTCAGGCTAAAGAAAGGCCTGGGGGGCCAGGCCTTCAAAAGGAGGGAAAAAAGAGGAGTGAATGTATGTTAATGATTTTGAAGAGACTTTTTATCAGGAGGAAATTTTGGTGGAGGTTCGGGATAAGGCCCATCTCTCCTCGGGAAGGGGGGCATATCTCTTCTCATCCGGGGCCTTCGCTCTCTCATCATTTTTTCCAGGCGGTCCTTTTGTTCGGGAGTCAACACCGAATCCAGATTCTTCTGCAGGGATTCAAAAGATGAACTCATCCTCGCTTCGAAGTCATTACGGATCTCCAGGACGTCATTAGCATGTTTCCGGATGATTTTTCTGATTTGGTCACTTTGTTCAGGGGTCGGATCTATAATTTGCTCGAAGAAGGGCATGAATCTGTTCGGATCTACCATGACAAAAGCCCTTCTTATCCTGTGATGCAAATAAGCTCTGCTGAGCAAAGCACCGAAGATAATCCCGATGATTAAAGTGGCAATGATGATGAGGGTTGTTTTTACTTTCATATTCATTCTGGCTGTCTCCGTATTAGAATAATGGCAGATCGATCAACTTTTCGATGGTATCGTCCGAAGCATAAAAGATATTGTCGGTGGATAGAGCGTCCCCTGTCTTAAGGTTGTATATGAGGAGAATGAGTAAAATCGCTGCTCCGACGATGGCCAATCGGCGAAACATGGCGAGGAGCGTTTTATAGAAGGTTTCAAGACCGTTTTTCTTCTCTCCCAAAGATTCGATTCGACTCATCACCCTTTCGGCAAAGAATGGGTTGAAAGCAGGTGTTGGGCTTTCTGCCATAGCTTGGCGATGGGCGAGAATTTTCTCGCTTTCTTTTCGAAGAGCACCCGATCTTTGCAAAGCTTCTTCCAGTTGTTTCTGCTCCTTTTCGTCCAGTTCGTCATCAAAGGAGCGGTAAAGTAGTTTTAATATTTTCTTAGCCATTTCCTTCCCCTCTTAAAACATGCGTTTCCCAATATATCGGCGTCAAAATCTCCTTAAGTTTTTTCTGAGCCCTGGCAAGCCTGGACAGGACTGTTCCGACTGGAAGACATAAGATCTGGGCTGTTTCTTGTGTCGAATACCCCTCGATCAGACGCAATATAACAACAGCTCGGTACTTGGGCCCGAGCCTTTCGATCCCTGTGTGAACGATTTCTCTGAGCTCTTTTTTTTTATTTGGGTCATTTTTGTCAGGGGCCTTTTCCATTTTTTCTTCCCCTTTGGAAAAAAATGTGCGTTCCGGCGTTTTCGCCGCTTGAGCTCGTTCAAAGACAGATTGATCGCTATTCTTGTGAGATAAGTTCCGACGCTGGACTCGCCTCTAAATTTATCCAAAGACTTGTAGAACTTGATGAATGTTTCCTGTCCCACATCGTCTGTTTCCGGACAGTTTCCCAGCATGCCGATCACGGCTGCCGCCACTCTGTGTTCATTTTGTTTCACAAGTTCTTTGAAAGCGTTCTTATCCCCGTTTTGTGCCTTTCTGACCAGTTCCTGTTCGTTCGGTTTCACTTCCACGATTTCAGACTTGCTTCCATTCACCCTATTAGACAAAGAAAATCTAAATTTTATTCCCCTTTATCATCACTGCCATTTCACCTTCAAGTTGTGCTGTCCCCGCATGGTGATATCCGGATGCATGTTCAACTCGAGCATTTTAGGTTTGTTTCCAATAACCATGGCTGTTAAGTATACAAAGCGGGTCACCCTTTCCATTTTGGCAAAATCCACCCTGTCGATAGTATCGGTTTCCTGGTGATAGTCCTCTGTTGTTCCGCAAAAGAACCAAACCGCAGGGATGCCGTACTGGATGTAGGGATACTGGTCGCTCCGGAAGAAAAAATTGTCCGGATGCTGAGGATCTTCGTATTCGTAATCCAGGTTCAAATGGATGTGTTTGTCATTGACGGCGTTGATAATGGTGTCCAAATCCGAGCTGAGTTTGTTCGAGGCGATAAGGTAAAGATGGTCGGGATCGTTCCGGCAGATCATGTCCATGTTCAGCTCGGCGCTCATCTTTTCGACAGGAACGGGGCTGTGTTCCACAAAAAACCGGGAGCCCCAGAGTCCCTTTTCCTCTGCGGCGTGCCACACAAAAATGACAGATCGCTTGGGTCGATGGAATTGGAGAGCCTGAGCGAGCTCCAGCATAGCCACAGTTCCAGAACCATTGTCATCTGCCCCGTTGTAGATCCTTCCTTCCCGATAGCCGAGGTGGTCGTGATGGGACCCGAACAGGACATATTCCTTTTTCAATTCCTCATCTGTCCCCTCTATCCATGCTACGACATTATAGGTTTTATCCTTTCTCTGTTGGGTAACGAGGGATATGTCCATCCTGCGATCGTTCAATTCACGCCAGGGAACTTGCTTCCCGTCTCTGAGCTCGGCAAACATTTCTTCCAGTTCGGTTAGGGGAATTCCCAGTATTTCTGCGGCCATGGCGTGGCGGATCTCTGCTCGAAGATAGGTTTGTTGAGATGCAGATGTCGACAACGATTTGAGTTCATCGGCCAAACGGCATCGGGGAGTATCGTCAAAGAAATATCCATTTTCGGAAAAGTTTATTTCTCTTTTTTTGCTGACAACGATCAGGATTGCAGCAGCTCCTCTTGAGCCGATGTCTCTGCTTCGGCGATACAGGAGCCTTTGGATTTCAGGGGTTCTTAATCTGTGATCTTCGGGAAGTTCAGGGTCGAGCATCACGACGACTTTGCCTTTGAGGTCCAATCCTTCCAGGTCGTCCCAGCCCGATTCCGGCGATGAAAATCCCAATCCTACAAAAATTACTCTTCCCGCCATTTTCATGTCCTGGGCGTAGCGGCCATAGATACCGAGATCATCGGGAAAAGTAAAGTTCTGTATCCTATTGCCTGTGATCAATCTCATCCGCGTATGCGCTCGCTCTAGGGTGTCGACGACCAAAGGGATTTCCTGGAAATAGGATCCATCGGGCATCAATGGTTTGAGCCCGTAGCTCTCCGCCAGCGTGGCGATGTAACGGGAGGCGATCTTGAGTTCTGGAGAAGGCGTGTTCCTCCCAAGGAATTCATCGGATGCGATCACATCCAAGTGAACTTTTAAATCTTTCGCTGTGATGGATTCCACCGCTCTCTCTTGCTCGGTTTTGCAGCCAAAGGATAAAGCGAACGATAATAAAATGACGAATCCTGAAAAGAATTTGTTGGGTTTCATGAAATTCTCCTTATCGCTCAAAATATCTCAGTCTATAGCATAGCCCAAAGCCTATGTCAAAAAAGGTGAACGATGATGTTGTAAGCATGAAATTTATTATATATAACTATAGGAGAAAAAGAAGGAATGCCAACCTATGAAATCAAAAAAAATAATTCCGTTGTTTGTTATCTGCCTGTTCGGTTGTGTTTTGTTCGGCATGGATAACCAGAAGGTTAAGTCCGGCCTGGATGTTTTCCTCGTCGAACACCTGTCGATGCTGGAGGGAAAAAGGGTGGGGATCATCACCAACCAGACAGGGATCGCATCGTCGGGTGAACACATCGTGGATATACTGTCCAGTATCGAGGACCTGTCCATCAGTGCTTTATATGCTCCGGAGCACGGTATCCGGGGGGATCTTCCCGATGTCACCAAGATGATCTCCTATGTTGACAAAAGAACCGGATACCAGGTGTGGAGCTTGTATGGAGACCATCTCAAACCCACACAAGAAATGTTGGAAGATGTGGACGTTCTGATTTATGACACCCAGGATGTCGGGGCCCGTTTCTACACGTTTATCAGCACCATGGGTTTGGCCATGGAGGCGGCATCGGAGCAGGGAAAACAATTCATCGTTCTCGACCGGCCCAATCCGATAAACGGTGTCACCATAGAAGGCCCGATCATCGAAGAGCGCCATTTTTCCTTTGTAGGACAATACCCGATCCCTGTGCGTTACGGCATGACGCCGGGAGAATTGGCGTGGATGATAAAAGGTGAAAAATGGATGAAGGGGATGGATGAACTGGACCTGAAGGTCATCCCGATGCAAGGGTGGCAGAGGACCATGTGGTATGACCAGACCGGACTTCCATGGACGCGGCCATCTCCGAATATTCCTTCGATCCTTACGGCAGCGGTTTATCCCGGGCTTTGCTTGGTCGAAGCCCTCAACGTCTCTGAAGGACGGGGCACGATGCGGCCGTTCGAGCAGATCGGTGCGCCCTGGATCGACAGCCACAAGCTGGCAGAGACTATGAATTTTTATCGACTCCCCGGCGTCTATTTCAAGCCGATCACCTACACTCCGGTTACGCTCCCCCAAGCAGCGCCCTGGAACAAGTACAGAGATCAGGATGTGAATGGTTTGAGTTTGATCATTACCGACAGGGAGAAATTGCGCCCCTTACAGGTTATGGTTCATCTCTTTGTTGCGCTAAAAAAACACTATCCCAAGGAACTTGAACTCCGGGATAATCTCGAGAGGTTGATCGGCATCTCCTCCTTTCGCCGATCCATCGGTGAGCTCCGTGCACCCGAGGAGATTCTTGCAGAATGGGAACCTGGGATTCGATCATTCAACAAAGCCCGCCAAAAATATCTTCTTTATAAATAGGGGACATCCCATTAGGTACCACCCTATGCGAGATAACTCGAATTGTTGGATTCAATCCTTCATCTTTTGGATCATTTCCACGAGCTCATAGGCTTTCATGTCGTTTTTTTCAGCGACGATCCGGATGACCTCATCCTTTTTTGCGTCTATCCCCTTCGATTTGAGGCGTGCCATTATATCCTGTATCGGGATATCCAGATCGTCGGCAAGATTTTCCAGGGTTTTCCATCCGTACCCGCCGCCCACCGATTGTTTTTTTTGCGTTGTCAGGCTGTCGAATTTTTCTTTTTCGTCAGAGGGAAGCTCACTTTTTAAAATCTCATATAGGGCGAAAGGAGAAGTATTGTTATCTTTAGCGATATCCAGGATCGAGTACTCCCTGTCTTGGACATGGATTCCATTGTTTTCAAGGATTTTTTCTGTTCTTTCCATGGGAATCCCGATTCGGTTGGTGAATTCTTCGAGAGTCATCAATTCTGCATGGGGCATAAAAGGTTCATTTCGGCTTTCTGCCCAGGAGTTTTTCATCTTTTCTCCAAAATTCATTACGGTGCTGAACGGGGGGATACTGATGGCGGTGGCCACAAAAACCAGAAGGATTAGGATCAAAGATACGGTCAGTTCCATCCTCATCCGCAGCCCGGCTTTGACCTTTTGTTTGATATAGCTCAAGATGGGTTTCCAGTTGTAATAGATGTGGATCAGGGCAAAGATCAGGAAGATGTAACCGAATATCGTGTGAAGAGCAGCCCATTGTTCCTTGGTGAATCCCCAAAGCTTCCAGTTTGTCCAGTTGGCGATCCGTCCCGGCGGAACGATGTATAAGACGATTCCGGTCACATTTTCTATGATGAAAGACCACAACACGATAAGAGCCGCAAAAGCCCGGAATTTGAATTTACTCTTTTTCATACATTTCTCCTGATCAATCACATTATGGATTATGACGGTCAATTGTACCAAAATATGGCTTGTTGAATACATGGATTTTTCGTTTTCTTGTCAATAAGACGAAAGGTATGATAGGTTACAGGAGAGCGTTTTCAGGATGACGAGAATTAAGAACAGGAGAAAATAAGATGGCCGAACCTTTGGTACTTGAAGGAAAACTTTTAGCCAAGTCCATCGAAGAATCTTTGAAGCCGAGGGTCGCTGCGGTAATTGGTAAATCCGGAGGGAAAATCCCGGTTTTGGCTACGATTCTTGTGGGAGATGATCCGGCATCTGCGACCTACGTTCGGATGAAGAGCAATGCCTGCCTGCGTATAGGCATGGAATCGAGAAAGATAGAATTGCCACCGACAACATTGACCGAAGAACTTCTGGCCGAGATCGATACTCTGAATCGGGATACTGATGTAAACGGCATTTTGCTCCAGCACCCGGTTCCCGAACAGATCGACGAGCGCGCTTGTTTCGATGCGATCGCTCTGGAAAAAGATGTGGATGGTGTCACCTCGCTGGGTTTTGGGCGAATGGCGATGGGGGAATTTGCCTACGGGAGTGCGACTCCCACAGGCATCATGACAATCCTGGACCACTACAACATCCCGATAAAAGGAAAACGGGCTGTGGTGGTCGGCCGGAGTCCGATCTTGGGAAAGCCCTTGGCCATGATGCTTCTCAACCGGCATGCGACCGTGACCATTTGCCATTCCCGCACTCTCGATTTACCTGATGTGGTTAGAGAAGGCGATATCGTTGTGGGGGCTGTGGGGAAACCCAAGTTCATCGAAGCGGATTGGATAAAAGAAGGGGCTGTCATCATCGATGCCGGCTATCACCCCGGAGGCATCGGCGATGTCGACCTCGAGGCGGCGGCCCCACACAGCAGTGCCTACACGCCTGTACCGGGTGGGGTTGGTCCGATGACCATCGTTTCCCTCATTTCCCAAACCCTCGATGCCGCCGAAAAACAATACGGTTTAAAATTTTAGTTCGAATCCCGAATGGAGAATGTGGATGGATTCGGCGTTCCGGGTGGCCAGCCAGATATAGCTGAAGCCGAATTCCACGTGTTCGCTGAGCGGGATCATAGCCCCAACATAAAATCGGTTATTCTGAACGGTGTAGATTTTTGTTTTTCCGAAAGTTTCGTTAGCGATGAATGGCTTCAGCTTGAGCTTCCCGATGCTCAATTCGGTTTTCAGTCGAAGCCGCAGGCGGAATCTCAAATGGTCTTCCTTACTCTCTTCCTCGAACTCCCGGATTTCCGTCCGGAAATAGGCATCGAAATCCAGCTTTTCAGCCACCCTGGTTTTCCACCCCACTTCCAATGTAAACCGGTTCTCGTTGTAGACAGTATCTTGATTTTCCATATGGTCTCTTCTATAGAGCGTGGCAAAATAGAAATTTTTGTGGAGCTTGAATACGAATCCACCCTGGATGTTTTTGAGGTACGGATTGAAATAAGTGATGTCCAGGAAACGGGCGTGATGAGAAATTTTCAGGTCCAATCGAGATGAGATGGAGAATGTGACGGTATTCGTCAGCCATGCCTGGCTTGTGTCACAAAATCCGCTTTTCCAGCTAGCAAAAAAAACCAGAAAAAACAAAAGACTTGTTTTCAGGATGAGCCCACGATGGACATGTCGCATAAGTTCGATCATAAGTTCGATATTATATAGCAATTTTGTCCAAGATGACAATGAATTGAGGAGAATTATGGAAAGCCTCATTTTTTTGAGAATAATACAGGAATCTATTGAAAAAAAGGATAATTACAAATAAAATCGACTCTTATGGAAATATATTATCAAGGAGGTTTTATGAGTAACCGAAAAAGACTTTATTGGACAGCGACTATCTTGGCTTTATTCGTTATTGCTCTCGTTTTTGCCGTGTCTCCCGTTCAAGCTCAAAGGGGGAAAAGGCCGCAGAAAATCGAGTCCACAGATCCTGCACTCCGGTTGGAGGGATATGCAAAGCATCTTGAGATGACCGAAAGTTCACCCTTCAACAAGGAGAAGTGGTACCACATCGGACCCAAGAATGTAAGCGGCAGATGCACGGACATCGCTGTCGTCACGCCGAAGGGAAAAAATTACACGGTCTATGTGGCAACGGCATCCGGCGGTGTTTGGAAAACCGTGAACGAGGGAACGACATGGGAGCCGGTATTCGAAAAGGAAGCTTCGACTTCGATCGGCGATGTAGCTATCGCTCCGTCCAATCCCGACATCGTTTGGGTGGGTACTGGCGAGGCCAATATTTTCCGGAGCTCGCAAGCCGGTGTGGGGATCTACAAGTCGACCGATGCCGGGAAGACCTGGAAGCACATGGGATTGGCCGATACCAACACCATCTCACGGATCGTCATTCATCCCGAGAATCCCGATGTCGTTTACGTGGCAGCTTCGGGGCACGAGTGGACAAACAACGAGGAGCGCGGTGTTTACAAGACGACAGATGGCGGTATGACTTGGAAAAAAATCCTGTACATCGACGATATGACCGGAGCCATAGACTTGGTGATGGATCCATCGAACCATGACACCGTATATGCTGCAACCTGGCAGCGTGTGAGAAATAAATGGAACGATCCTCGGAACGAGCCCAATTTTGGGGGAAGCGGAATCCACAAAACCACCGATGGCGGTGCGACATGGAAACCGATAAACAACGGTCTTCCTGCAGCTCAACACAGAGGCCGGATCGGGATCGATCTTTGTCTGACCAAACCCAATGTGATCTACGCTTTTGTGGACAACTATGAGCTGGCACGCGAGTTGACCGAAGAGGAAAAAGCCGACGATTACACGTCCGGATTGGCAGGCATCATCAAAGGGGCTACCGTCTACCGCTCCGATGACAACGGGGAAACCTGGGTCCAGATGAGTGGCCTGACTGAGCAGACGAAAGCCTACATGGAACGTCACTCCGGCACATATGGCTGGGTTTTCGGCCAAATGCGTGCAGATCCCAACGATGAAAACACTATCTACACGATGGGTTTGGGTTTGAATGTCTCCAATGATGGCGGAAAAACATTCCGCGGTCTGAGAGGCATGCACGGCGACCACCACGGGCTCTGGATCGACCCTGATAATTCCAACTACCTTATCAATGTCAATGACGGTGGCATCGTCATTTCCTACGATGCAGGCCTTACCTGGCGGCAGTTCAGAGACAACCTCCCCGTGTGCCAGTTCTTCAACATCAACTACGACATGGATACCCCCTTTCGTGTGTACGGCTCGATGCAAGATCATGGAAGCTACAGAGGCCAAGTGATCAGTGGCGGAACGGATAGATTCGGAAGACAGTTGCAGGGCATCCAGACTGTGGATTTTGATGGGGCGCCGGGCGGCGAAGGCAGCAGCCATGCCGTCGATCCGACAGACCCAACTACTGTCTATTCTGCCGGTTTCTACGGCACCATCAGCCGGAGCGTGCTGGACAAGGATGGAAATTGGCAAACCAAACTCCTCCTTCCCAGGCCCTATCCCGATGAGCCCCGTCTTAGGGGTCAGTGGGTGGCTCCCTTTATCATCTCTCCTCACAATCCCAACATCATCTATCACGGCATGCAGTATTTGTTCATGTCCCGGGATAAAGGCGATTCCTGGGAGAGGATCAGTCCAGATTTGACCCGCAATATCCCATCTGAGTTGGGGGATATTCCTTTCCAGACCTTATTTTCGATCGCCGAGTCTCCCCTCAAGTTCGGATTGATCTATGTGGGTACCGACGACGGAAACGTCCATATTACCAGGGATGGCGGAAAAACCTGGAAAAAAATCATGAACGGATTACCCAACCTGAAATGGGTGTCCAAGATGGTCGCCTCTGCCTATGACATGGGCACGGTCTACATGACCCAGAACGGAAAACGGGATGATGATTTCAATCCCTATATCTGGAAATCCACGGATTTTGGCGAGACCTGGGAAGATATCACGGGTAACATTCCTCTTGGACCGGTTAATGTCATCAGAGAAGACCCGTTCAACGCGAACATATTGTACGTGGCCACGGATGTAGGCGTGTATGTCACCAAAGACGGCGGCAAAAAATGGGATGTACTGGGCGGCAACCTGCCCTCTGTTTATGCACTCGACCTGATCATCCATCCCCGGGACAACATCGTCGTTATCGCCACGCATGGACGTGGCATGTGGGCTATCGATGCCAAAGCCGTCAACGGAGGTCCCCGCAGATTCAGACGATTCTGATAAGTTCTGAAATTCAACCGGAAATTCAAAAGGCCCGTCTATTTTAATTGAGAATAGGCGGGCCCTTTTTTTTGTTGAACATGCAACCATCTGGCATATGATTTCGTCTGCCATAGTGAGGCGAATGAATATTTTAAGTGGGAGGAATCCATGCTTAAAAATTACCTGAAAGTTGCCTGGCGGAATATTGTAAGAAAAAAGGGATTTTCCTTTATCAACATCACAGGCCTGGCCATCGGGATGACGGTCTGTCTTCTCATCCTTTTGTTCGTTCAGTATGAGCTGAGCTATGATACCTACCACAGGAATGCAGAAGATCTGTACCGCTTCGAACGCGGATGGCTCAGCGCCGACGGATCGTTGCGAGGACAATTCGCCTCATTAGCCCCATCTTTTGTGGTTTTTCTGGAAAAGGAATTCCCCGAGATCGAAAACGCCGTGCGCATATTCCCGGTTGACACAACCTTGGTCAGCGTGGGGGACACTCATTTCGAAGAAAAGCGCTTTTATTTCGCTGAAGATGACATCTTCGATGTGTTTTCCATTCCGCTGATTGAAGGAAATCCCGAGACAGCACTGGCACAGCCGGATAGCTTGGTTATCTCCCAGTCGGTGGCAAAAAAGTACTTCCGGGACCAAGACCCGATAGGGAAGCAGATGAAAATCGATCAGACATATATCCTCCAAGTGACTGGAGTGATGGAAGACACCCCTTCCAACACCCATGTCTATTTCGATTTTTTAGCACCCTATCTTGCTCTGAAGGGAATTCAAGGGAACGGTGAGAGGGACTATTTTCACGGAACAAGGAATTTCTCGGACAATGTGACTTTTGCCTATGTCCGGTTTGCCCCGGGGACAGATCCTCATGCTGTCAGGGCCAAAATCCCTGATTTCCTGGACCGTGTATTGGGCACCAGAAAAGACAAGGATGGCAATATCGTTCCTGCCAGCCAGGGGAACACGATCCTCATACAAAAGGTCACCGACATCCACCTTCATTCCCACACGAGCAAAGAGCTGGAAGCTAATGGCGACATCCGGTATGTCAACTTGTTCACCGTCATTGCCCTGTTCGTTTTGATCATTGCCTGCATCAACTTCATGAATCTCTCCACAGCCAGGGCTACACAACGCGCCCGAGAGGTCGGATTGCGTAAGGTCGTTGGCGCCAACCGCCGGCGTCTCACAGCTCAATTTTTGGGAGAGTCTTTGATGGTTGCGCTGCTGGCCATCGTGTTGGCGTTGCTTTTTGTCGCTCTTTTGCTTCCCGCATTCAATGCTTTTACCAACCGGGATATCGGTTTTGGATTGCTTTTCAATCCGATCGGGTTGCTGACGGTTTTGGGCGTTTTTTTCCTGACCGGTCTTGTCTCGGGTTTTTATCCGGCTCTTTACCTTTCAGCTTTCCGGCCGGGGATTATATTGCGTGGGGAACTGACCCGCGGAACCCGTGGAGCCTTGATGCGCAAGGTGCTTGTGGTTTTTCAATTTGCCATATCCGTTGCCTTGATCGTGGGTGTGGGTGTGGTCTACAAACAGATGCAGTTTTTACAAAATGCCGACCTCGGTTTTGAGCGCGAGAATATCGTCTTGCTCCGTGCCGATCAAACGATTAAACAGAATTGGCTGGAATTCAAACAGCAGCTCACCAGCAGTCCCCACATCCTGTTCGCCACTCTATCCAAACGGGCACCCACTGGACGGCTGCTGGATTCTCCGGGTTTTCGGACTGAACTGAACGGCCAGATGCTGACCAGTCCTTTCAGCATGCCGCACAACCGCGTGGATTATGACTTTTTCAAAACCTATGGAATGGAAATCATCGCGGGCCGGGATTTTTCCATCGAATATCCCACCGATGCGAACAAAGCC
>Ga0307445_10000331_pt1 | contig 25003 bp, 21 predicted proteins | sample SalMarSW160330MG_FD_202147 | JGI IMG/M metagenome (GOLD analysis project Ga0307445, IMG submission 202147) | Salt marsh sediment microbial communities from the Plum Island Ecosystem LTER, Massachusetts, United States - SW1603-30 | ecosystem: Environmental > Aquatic > Marine > Intertidal zone >... | reverse complement strand
GCCATAGCCATTCAGGAGGAGGGGATTGTCGCCGTTTTTTTGCAAGCCCTTTCTGTAGACCAGAGAAATCGGCACCTTCGTGCCATCCCTGGCCGTGGCATATTGTCTTTCGGTCATATAGTTATCGGGATTAAAATCTCCCCCTACTTCTTCCTGCTTCAGCAGGGTCTTTTCCCTTGTGTTCATGTCATAATCATAAGTAGAGCTGGGTGTGGTAAGCGAGGTGTAGCCGTAACGCAGCAGGTCGGTGTCGAAGCTAGGATTGGTGGATATGTAAGCCAAGTAAGCTTCCTCTCCAAAATCCAGGTAGTGCTCGGATTTGTCGGACCATTTGATGATCCGGATCTGGGTCAGGCCGTTTTTGCGTTCACTCAGCACGAGATTATTTTTAAAGATCTCGAATCCTTCTAGCAGGACTTCCTCACGATGGGGAATGACCTCTTTCCAGTTTTCTTTTGTTGTTCTGTCCACTGGGGTTTCCATCAGCCTGAAATTTTTGGCGTCCAAGTTGGTGAGGATGTAGAACTTATCTTGCCAATGGTCCACGCTATACTCATGATCCCTTTCCCTGGGCTGGATGACCTTGAATTCCCCTTCTGGATTGTCTGCATCGAGGAACCTATATTCCGAGGACAGGGTATGGGCCGAAGCGATCATTATGTATTTTTTGGACTTGGATTTGAAGGTATAGATGTCGAAAGTCTCATCTTTTTCCTCGTAAATTTCTTGGTCTTCGGAGGGATCGGTCCCCAGCACATGCTTCATGATTTTGTAAGGGCGCAGGGTGGTCGAGTCCTTGAGGGCGTAAAAGACGGTCTTGTTGTCATTCGCCCAGGCTGCGCGGCCCGATGTGTTGGGGATCTGTTCGTCCAAGACTTGCCTGGCAGCAAGGTCCATAAAATAGAGCGTGTATAATCTTCGGCTGACCGTGTCCACACCGTAAGCGATCAAGTTGTTGTTGGAACTTGTGGAGTATCCGGCAACGCTGTAATAGTCGTGCCCCTTGGCCATCTCATTGACATCGAGGACGATTTCTTCCTCGGCATCCAGACTGCCCTTTTTGCGGCTGTAAATAGGGTACTCTCCTCCTTCCTCGTATCTGGTGAAATGGAAATAACCCTGATCTTTGTAAGGAACGGACATGTCTGTCTGTTTGATTCTTCCGACGATTTCATTGAACAGTTTCTCCTGGAGATCTTTGGTGTGGGCTATGACCGCATCCTTGTAGGCGTTTTCTGCCTCCAGATAGGCCATCACCTCAGGATTGTCCCTCTGACTGAGCCAGTAATAGTTGTCGATCCGGGTGAGTCCATGAGCGGTCAGCTCATGCGGAACGATCTTGGCGACAGGCGGTTTTATTGCCGAAGAGGGAGTTTCTGCCTTTCCGCAACTTATTAAAGAAAATGATAGAACGAGCAGAAGAAAATAAATCGGCAAAACCTTCGGAAACTGGCGATGGAATTTGTTTTTCATTGTCACCTCCGGAATTAAGTAGAGATAATGATTGCAGAAATCCTTGGCTAAAGCAAGAATTTGCCGTTTTTGGAAGCATTCTTATAGCCATGATAAACGAGGCATTATATCAGCTCTTAGGGATGGTTTTGCTCTCTTGAAGAACGGTGGTAATGACTAAATCTTCAATTGTCGCTTCAACCATCTCTAAGAGCCGATGTAAAGCCTTTTGCCATCACGGCAATAGTATGCTTTCTCGTAAATTTGCCATGAGAGCTCAGCGGTTCTTGGCGATCAAATCGAGGGTGAATTCCATGACTGTATCCCGGTCGTTTAAAAGATCCTGAATCGTCGGCTGGACAGGATGGTCTGGAATGATTCCTCTATCTTTGGGGTATCCTGAAACGGCCATGGTGTACCGGATCATCGGAATGCGGACCCGGATTTCCGTGTTGGGCAATGTGAGCTGAGGCATAAAACCTGATGTGTTGCCGTAATAACCGGAGCCGCATTCCTCCCCGATGAATGTGGCCACCTTGTGAAAATGCATCAAGGACGTGCATTCACCGGTTCCAGAGAAACTGTTGCCGTTCAGCAAAACATAGGCATTTCCTTTGAAAATGGGGGGAATGGGCTTTTGTTCGCCCAAATTGGGATGGAACTTGAGGTCGTATGTTCCCTCCTCGTTTTTTTTGAAACTGAGAGGGAATCCTTTTTGCTGTTCGGGAGGGATTCCCGTGTATTCGAAAAAAGAATATTCAATATTATTGGCTCTCAGGTGTTCGTAAAACCGGTAGGGTTTGTCGATAAAGTGCGCAAAAAGGATTTTGCCGTAGGCGTCGGTCCCTCCGCCGTTATCCCGGAGATCGATGATGAGATTTCCGGTTTTTTTCTCTTCCAGCTCCTGGAATGTGTTTTTGAGGAAAACGGGAAAGTCGATTTTTGCCCTCTGATAGGCTCCTGCGCTGAAAGTTCTGACGGTTAGGATAGCGACATCGTTTTTGAAGTCAAGCTGGATGGGAGAGGGGTCTTCTAGTATACCTGGAAAGCGGCTGACTGCGATGCTGTTTAGATCAGCGGATTTGATCGCCTTGACGGTGAAAACTCTTTTATCGCTGGTTTCGGGGTCCTGGCAAGTAAACGTGCAGGAATCGGATGAAGCAAAGATCAAGTTGTACAGACGACCAAAATAGGCCGTTCCTTCGAGCTTCCTGTATTTGGATGTCTGGATATGGGCATCATTGGGAATGTACGGGAACATCTTTTGCAAGATTCGAGACATGGGATGACCGTTGATCGAAAGGAGCTCGCTTCCCATAGCCATGTCTTCTTGTTCGCTGTAATTCCGGAATAGATAGGCCTTTTTGTCGATTAGTCTCAGATTGAAGGGGAATAGATCGGGTGCAGATTCGAGGGTTTTTTCGAGGGATTGCGACAGACTGATGCCGGTGTGCCCGTCATGGATGTGGGCGATCAACGGGGCCAGCATCCGAAAGAATTCCAGCTCTGTCATGGGCCGGTCGAGGTTTTTTCCGACAGATTCAAAGTGTTCGTCCATTTCCTCCTTCGGTGTATACCGGTAAAGACCCGCATGCCCTTCTTCCAAAGCATTCCGGAGTATCTTGAAGTCCTGTTGGAGTCGTTCGGGGGGGTAAGTTTTTCCAAGATAATCTGTTCGATCCTGGCAATTCAAGGGGTGGCCACAGAGGACAGCGGCAAAAAGAGCGAAGGCAAAAAACAACGGTAATTTTCTTGTCATGAATTTTTTCTCCTCAAAGTTTGACCAGCATTTTGCCGAAATTGTCGCCCCTGAAGAGTCCGCAAAAAGCTTTAGGGGCGTTTTCGAGCCCGTGGACGATGGTCTCCTTCCAATGAATTTGCCCCAGTTCGAGCCATTGCCCCATGTCGTGCAGAAAGGGGATCATACGGTCGTTGTGGTCGTTGATGATAAAGCCTTTGAGAGTCAAGCGTTTGGAAATAGCCGATACGAGATTTTTTGGAGCACGGGGGGGTCTTGTGGCGTTGTAGATGGATATCATCCCGCAAAAAACGATTCGACCAAAATTATTCATGGATTGTATGGCTGCTTCCAGGTGGGTGCCCCCCACATTGTCGAAATAGACATCGATCCCGCTTGGACATCGCTTTTGGAGTTCTTCTGACAGATTATCGGCTGCCTTGTAGTTAAAAGCCGCATTGATTCTTGCTTTCTTTTTGAGCCATTCGACTTTTTCATCCGAACCTGCGCTTCCGATTACCCGGCATCCCTTGATCTTGGCGATTTGAGAGGCCAATAGACCGACAGCGCCGGCGGCAGCGGAGACAAACACGGTCTCTCCTTCCTTCGGTTGCCCGATATCCAACAATCCGACATAAGCCGTGAATCCCGGTATACCGAGAACACCCAGGTAGTTCTGGATGGGAGCGACATCCGGGTCGATCGGGTTGAGTCCGTGGCCGTCTGTTGCGAAAAATTCCCGCCATCCCAGGTTACTCAGGACATAATCCCCTTCCTTGTACTTTTTAGATTTCGATTCGACAACCTGCCCGACACACCCGCCATCCAGAGGTTTCCCCAGTTCAAAAGGTGCGATGTATGTTTCCCTCTCCCCCATGCGACCCCTCATGTAAGGATCGACGGAGATGTAGACGTTCCGTACGAGGATCTGTCCCTCCTCGATTTCAGGGATTTTGACCTCGGCAAGTTCGAAATCGTTTTCGGTCACCATGCCCATCGGGCGGTTTTTCAGCCAGATTTCGCGGCTCAAGGTTCCTGCCATCATGCTCTCCTTCTTCAATCCTTGACATACCTGGGATAAGACCGTTTGGCTTTTTCGGCTTTTCCGAGATCTAGATCCAGAGTGAGGAAAGGCTTTTCTTGGGAGGTTAGACCGAGCACTTTTCCGTTGGGGCCCACGATCCATCCTTGTCCTCCCAAGTCTGCTTCCTCTCCTTGCCGGTTGATTTTGTTCGAAGAGAGAGTGAAGGCGCCGGATACGACGGCTGCAGCCTGTCCCCCGATAAGCCATTTTTGCAATGTTGTTTTAGGCGTCGCACGCGGACAGAGGATCAAATGCGCGCCCTTTTTTCCATAGGACCGGGCGTACTGGAAAAACCAGAGGTCTGTGCAGATGACAAATCCCAGCACGGTATTTCCTGCTTGGATCGGTTTAAAATCCCCATCCCCTCTTTCATACCAAGAGGCCTCCCAGTACCCTTTTTCGTTGGGCAGATAATACTTGGTGTGGACGTAGCGAAATCCGGAGTTCGAATCCCAGATGAAGGCTTCGTTGTGGCGTTTGCCTTTATTATTGACAGGCAGGGAACCGCAAACGTAAGACGGAGAAAGTTTTTCGAGCAAGGGAGTGGCTTCCTGATGGGATCTGACTGCACTCTCCCAGATCTCCGGAACATACTCCGGTGACCACGCAAACCATGGGGAAAAGGGCATCTCAGGCAGGAGTACCAGGTCGCTTTGTTCGGTTTTCACATGCACCGCCAGTCGTTCCCAGTCGCGGGCAAAAGCCTTGGCATCGTCACTCAGTTGGCATACGGTTACTTTCATTCCATTCTTTTCCAGATCATAGTCTGCCCATCATATAAAATTCCATCATGACAATCAACTTAGAGATGGAAATCGCAGCAGATTTATCGCACAGAGCTTGACTTTACGCTAGATTCTAAGAATAATTTTTCCATCTTGAATCGTTCAGTACCTATTCATGGAGGACGGAGAATTAGCATGTTTAACAAATTTGCTCCCAATGTTTTTTGTATTTTTTTCCTAATACTGATGATGGCCTCCCATTTCGGTTGCGCGAAAAAGGAGCCGGCAGACCTGGTTTTGAAGAATGGAAAGATCGTGACTGTCGATGAATCTTTACCTGAAGCGCAGGCTGTAGCTGTCCGGGGCGATGTTATCGTGGCTGTGGGAACCGATAAACAGATCGATCCCTATATCGGAGACACGACCCAGGTGATCGATCTGGAAGGGAAACTGGCCATCCCGGGATTCATCGAGAGTCACGGCCACTTCACCAGCATAGGGCGATCGAAAATGCAACTGGGTCTGATGGACGTCAAAAACTGGGATGAAGTCATAGCTATGGTCGCGGATGCCGTGAAGGGTGCTGAGCCCGGGGAGTGGATTTTGGGCAGAGGATGGCACCAGGAAAAGTGGGATACCACACCCGATCCCAATGTCGACGGATTACCCTATCATCATGGATTGAGCAAAGTTTCTCCGGACAATCCTGTTTTCCTTTCCCATGCAAGCGGGCATTCCGGCTTTGCCAATGCCAAGGCGATGGAATTGGGGGGGATCACCAAGGATACTCCTGATCCTCCAGGGGGAGAGATCGTCAAGGATCCGCAGGGAAATCCCATCGGCGTTTTCAGGGAAACCGCTCAAGGATTGGTCCAGAGAGCCCAGAGCCATTACATGGACGAACGGACTCCCGACCAGGTAGATGCCGAACGGAGAAAGGTCGTGGAGCTGGCGGATCGAGAATGTATCTCAAAAGGAATCACCAGCTTTCATGATGCAGGATCCTCTTACGGAACGATCGATCTGTTCAAGGAATTCGTAGAACAGGGGAAACTCGGGGTAAGGCTGTATGTCATGGCGTCTGCCAGCAATGATCAATTGAGAGAAAGAATTGCCGAGTACAGGATAATCGGGATGGGAAACAATCACTTGACGGTGCGATCGATCAAACGCCTGATCGATGGGGCCTTGGGTCCTCACGGGGCTTGGCTTCTCGAGCCGTATACCGATCTCCCATCCAGCACGGGATTGAACACGTCACCTGTGGAGGAAATCAAAGAGACGGCCAAGTTTGCGATCGAAAATGATTTTCAGCTCAACATCCATGCCATCGGGGACAGGGCCAACCGAGAGGTGTTGGACATCTATGAAGAAGCATTCAAAGCTCATCCTGATAAAAAAGACTTGCGCTGGCGGATCGAGCATTCCCAGCACCTGCACCCCGATGACATCCCTCGCTTTGGCCAGCTAGGGGTGATCGCCTCGATGCAGGGGATCCACTGCACATCCGATGGTCCGTACGTTCTCAAACGATTGGGTGAAAAAAGAGCTGAAGAAGGCGCTTATGTTTGGCAGAAGCTGATGAAAACGGGAGCTGTTATCTGTAACGGTACGGATGCGCCGGTCGAGGATGTGGATCCTATCGCCTGCTATTATGCGACGGTGTCACGCAGGACAAGGGAAGGGGACCTCTTTTTTCCGGATCAAAGGATGAGCCGAATGGAGGCTTTGCGATCCTATACGATAAACGGGGCCTTCGCCGCCTTCCAAGAAGATATTTTGGGTTCCCTGACACCCGGAAAACTGGCCGATATCACAGTTCTCTCCAAGGACATCATGACAATAGCTGAGGAAGAAATCCCGGAGGCTGAGGTTCGGTACACCATCGTGGGCGGGAAGGTCGTCTATCAAAAATAAGCGGAAGATCTATTTTCGAAGCAGCCAAGGGCACGAACTTTGTGGGATTTTGTCCGATCCCTCCAAGGACAGACGTAGACCCCTTATCATTTTGTGTCACGGATTCACCACGAGCAAGGATGGCCGGACCTATGTAAGGCTGGAAAAAATGTTAAATAAGAAGGGATTTTCGACCTTCCGCTTCGATTTTTTCGGTCATGGAGAGAGTGCGGGGGAGTTTAAAGAAATCACCCTATCCGAAGCTGTGGATGATGTGCAGAGCGCGATTCGATTCGTGAAGGATTTCGGATACGAGCGGATCGGGCTCATGGGCTCCAGTTTCGGGGGATTTGCCAGTATCCTGGCCGCCGGTCAATCTGATGATTTGTTCGTACTGGCCTTGAAATCTCCCGTTTCGGATTATCTGGGCTTGTTGATCGCACGCGATCAGAATATCGATATCGAGGCCTGGAAAAAGGAGGGCTCTATTTTTATCGAAGCAAAGGATGAGAAAGACCTGATGCTGGACTATTCTTTTTATGCCGATGCGGAAAAGATAAACGCATATGCCTTTGCAAAAAAGATCAATGTGCCTACCCTGATCGTGCACGGGGATCAGGATAAGACCGTGCCGCTTGCACAGAGCCGGAAGGCCACCGATCTCATCCCCGATTGCCGGCTTGAGATCATCGAAGGAGCCGATCATACCTATTCCGAACCTCCGCATTTCGAAAAAATGCTCGATCTGATTTCTGATTTCATAATGAGCAAGGGAGATCCCAAAGAATAGTCAGATGAGTGATGTCCCCCTTTCGCCTCCTGAAAGTTTTTGGGACAAATTGAAACTGATCGGGCCCGGGATCATTCTGGCTGCTGCTGCGATCGGATCCGGAGAGTTGATCCTGACACCGAGAGCCGGGGCTCTTTATGGGCTTTCGATCGCGTGGATTATCCTTTTATCTGTCGTGTACAAGTTGTTCCTCACCTTGGGACTGGCCCGGTATACGATTGCCACAGGAGAGGATATTTTTGTTGGATTTTCCCATCTTCCCGGCCCACGTTTCTGGTTTGTCTGGATAATGGGGGCGATATATTTGGTCGGGGCCGTTGGGTACTCAGGCATCAGCCTTGCTTGTGGATCGGCCCTGTATGCTCTGTTTCCATCCCTGTCCATGGTTCAGTGGGCGGTTATCGTCGTGATCCTCGCTTACGTTCTTCTTCTCCGCGGATCCTACGGTCCTGTAGAGAAAGCGGCCTTTATACTTTCCTTTGTCCTGATCGCTGGAATCCTGTACAGCCTGGCGGCCCTTCGTCCGGATATTGCCTGGTTTTTCAAGGGATTGGCCCCAAAATTGCCCCCCGGTTCAGGACAGACAGCAGTCAGTTTGCTCGGATGGACAGCGGGGGGAACATCCACATGATCCTGATTTCCTTCGCTTTCCTGACGATCGGCGTTATGGTGCTGAGCACAGCGGGGCCCGGTGGTATTGATCGTCTTGATTTCTTCCGTTGAAGCTCCGGTGCTTTCCGTATCTGCCATCGTGCTCATCTACCTGTTGCACAAAAAACTGCCGCAGCCTATGCGTCCCGGATTTGTGTGGTATGTGGTCATTGTGTTGGGAACGATCGTCTACTTCGTTCTATCCAGTGTGGTTTTGGTCAAGACCTTGCTTGGGCAGTTTTAGAATTCACTGAACGAGGTGTTTTTCGATCAAGTTTTTGATCGTTTCCGCTGTTTTTTGGAAGGCCTTCATCCCTTGGCCGTATGGGTCTTCGATATCCCATAGGATAAAATCATCGGCTAAATGGGGATAGCGGTTTTTGATCGTTTCAAACACATAGGCATCCAGCACGATGATGCGTTCGAATAGATCGATCTGGATGTCTGCGACACTTCTTGCTGTGTGGTGTGAAATGTCGATGTCATACTGTTCGTGGAGAACTGCGATGGCATCGTGGGTTGCGCCTTCCAGTATGGGCGCCAGGCCCGCGCTTTCGATCCTGATCTGTTCTCCCAGGATCAGTTTTGCCAGCCCCTCGGCCATGGGGCTCCGGCACGCATTCCCATAACAGACAAAAAGAAAACTCGAGATTTTTTCGCCCTGTGAATTACTGGTCATGGGATATTCAGTTTAATCGTTCATTAACGATAAATCAATTCGGAGAGGGTTTATTTCTGATGCTCATCGCATTATAATTCTGCCTGTACCGAAATGGCATTACCCATCCAACGGAGGGAGAAAATGAGAAAACTTTGGCTGATGGCTTCCACTATTTTTGCCCTTGTGGCGGGAATGAACTTTGCCGAAACCGCTCAATTGAATAATTTTCATGATATCCTTTCGGCCCTGAAGTCTGGCAACCGTGTAAGCGCAGTATTTCATTATAAAGATTGCAAGCTTGTGATCGATGGGGAAACGGTAGAAGAAGTGCCCGACGCCATCGCCTCCTCTCAGAGCGTTTTGATCAGCCATCCCGTCCATGGTTTTGTCCTCAATTTTGTAAAACTCAATGTTTTCGATAATGGAGATGTCAAGATCGTTGCAAAGTATTTAACGCCTGGAGACCTTGAAGTCAAGATGGACGAAAGCTTCCACACGGTGATCCATGATGGGAAAAATACGGGAGCCGCTTGTTTTTTTCTGATAGACTAGCTGTGGACAATATTTATTGTCAATTTAGGATTCAAAAGTAATAAGGAAGGTATGAAATGAGACATCACCGAGTTTTTAATTCTGTCGTTTTTTTGCTGGTCTTTGGATTTGGCCTGACATTATCGTCGGAGGATAAGTATGAGCCGGTCCAGCCCGTCCCAGACCATATGGTAAAGGGCTTCATGAGCATCAAATCCATCGATTCCGCCAGTTATCTGGCGTTTATCGCAGCCGATGAACTGGAGGGGCGGGATACCGCAACCCGCGGACTGACTATTGCCCGGAAATATATCCAGAGTCTCTACGAGACTTGGGGAGTCGAACCGGCCGGAGATTGGTCAGGCGAAGGGGAAAAGAAGATAAGATCGTTCGAACAACGAATGGACATGGTCGAAGTGAAATTCGGTGAGGGCACGAGCCTGGAAATCCGATCTGGCCCTCGCCATGCTTTGTTCGAATGGGGCAAAGATTTCTCCGGAGGGAGCGGTGCTTCCATCCCTGGAGTGGTCGAGGCTCCAGCCGTGTTTGCCGGTTACGGGATATCGGCACCGGATCTGGGGTATGATGACTTCGAGGGTATCGACGTGAGGGGCAAGATCGTCATCACCATTGTCGGAAAACCCGGCGGGAATCGCCAGGATTCCCCGTTCAACCTTCCGGAAAACCTGGCCCGGTTTGCAGGCCGTTACACCCCGGCCGAAAAATGCGCCCGGTTGCTTGCCCGAAAAGGGGCGCTCGCTCTTTTGATCGTCGATGAAAAAAGCGGCCAAGTGGAGAATGCGGGGGGCTATATCCAGGGGGCAAGGATCCGTTCCGCAGGCAGACCTGTCGTGGCTCCATCTCTCTCGACAAGCGACCCGATGGTCCCTTTTTTCTGGGCCTCTCCCGCGATCGCCGAGGCGCTTTTCGCTGGGTCAGGCAGTGGTTATGCTGAGGTGAAAAGCCAGATAGACGGAACACTCAATCCCCGTTCGAGGGAATTCCCGGAGTCCCGGGTGCGCATCCATCTGGACATCACAAGAAAACCGACACTTTCGGCCAACCTACTGGGCATGATCCAAGGAAGCGACCCGGAATTAAGACAGGAATTTGTGATCATCGGTGCTCATCTCGATCACGTGGGGATGAACGATCAAGGCTATGTTTTTAACGGCGCGGACGACAACGGTTCAGGATCCGTCGGGGTTCTTCAGGCTGCAAAGGCCTTTGTCCTCAATCCGGTAAAGCCCAAGAGGTCTATCCTGTTCGCCCACTGGACAGGCGAGGAAAAAGGCCTGCTGGGAAGCCGTCACTTCGTGGCCTTCCCACCGGTTCCTCTTTCCCAAATCGTGGCCTGTATCAATCTGGATATGATCTGCAGGGACACTGCATTATCTTCCATACTGGAGGATGTCCATGACCTGGGTTTCGACCAGGATCAGCTCTCCCGGTATCCCGATGAACCCGATAAGCTTGTGGCCGCATTCGTGTCCAAGCCCTCCCCGTCTATAGCCGAGACTTCTGTCCGGATCGGCAAGGAACATTGTGGACTTATCGTCGTGCCTCTTTTGTCCTACCCGATGCTGGGGAACAGTGATCATTTCCCGTTTGCCCAGAGGGGATTGCCATCTGTTTTTTTCAACACAGAAGGACACCGGGATCTTCATCAACCCAGCGATACCGTGGAAAAGATCGATGCCGTAAAGATGAGCCAGATCGTCAGGCTCAGCTATTTAGTGGCTTTTTTTATGGCCGATGCCCAGGAAAGACCCGAGTGGAATAATCGCTAAAGATGGTTGGTTCATGAAACGGATTATGTGCTGTCGTTGGGGAGCAGGTATCTTTCGATCATTTTTTTTATGATTTCCGCTGCTCTCCTAAAGACCTGGTTGCCTTTACCATACGGGTCTTCGATATCCCACAAGGTGAACCGATCCGATATCATGGGATAGCGTGTTTTGAGAGCTTCCAAAACAAAGGCCTCCAGCACGATGATGCGTTCGAATGAGTCGATCTGGATGTCCGCAACACTTCTTGCTTTGTGGTGTGAGATGTCGATGTTATACGTATCCATGAGGACCCAAATGGCCTCGTGAGTAGCTCCGTTCAATATGGGCGTTAGACCAGCGCTTTCGATCCGTGCATTTTTTCCCAGCAGCAATTTTGCCAATCCTTCGGCCATCGGGCTAAGGCAGGCATTCCCAGAACAAACAAAAAGAAAACTCTCTGGTTTTTTATTGATTGGATCGTTATCCATCGAATTTTCGTTTTGCCAAATTAAACCGGGTTGATTCTTGAACCTGATTATGCCTCTACCCGTTGACTGGAAATAAAAAGGGAATTCCACTTTTTGGTTATCATTTTCTTTATAAAAAATGGTGACTTGCACCCATTGTCCGGCTTGCATCTGTTCCTTTTTAATCCCTGTGATCGGGTAGCCATTGGTGTCTCCCTCCCTGGTATAGAATGTGATCGCGTTTTTTTCTATCTTGAAGAAGGTGTCGTTGTATTTTATATCCGTTGACTTCCAGGTCCCGATGAGATCTTCGGAGGCGGATCTGCTGTTTCCGCAGTTTATGGCGATGAAGGCCAAAAATATAGCGAACCACACCACATGAATGTGGTTTTGTTTGGCTATTCGTTCGTATCTCATTTTAGGCTCCTAGAGGAATTTTCTTGGGAAAGTCCACCGATCTTCGATGGGCGGATATCATATTTTTTCTCCAGAACCTTTAAAAATGCATCGACCACAGCAGGATCGAGTTGAGTGCCTGAATTTTCCTTTATGAATTTTATCGCTTGCCGTGGATCGATAGCTTTTCTGTAGGGTCTTTCGGCGGTCATGGCTTCATACCTGTCGGCGACGGCGAAAATCCGGCTGTATTTGCTTATTTCCTCACCGGCCAGGCCTTCTGGATAACCTGTTCCGTCAAAATTCTCATGATGTTGCAGCACGATGTGCATGGTGTCTGTGTAGGCTGATATGGGTTCGAGGATCCGGGCGCCCATACGGGGGTGTTTTTTCAGAATCTGGATGTCTTCTTTGGTCAGTTTTTCCGATTTATCCAGAATTTCGTTGGGGATACCCAGTTTACCGATGTCATGAAGAAGTCCTCCTCTTTCGAGGGTGTCCATTTCCGCAGCCGATAATCCCAGCTCTTCTCCTATTTCCATTCCATATTTTGTCACTCTCTCGGAATGACCGGCTGTCCATGGAGATTTTGCGTCGATAGCGCGGGCAAGAGCCTTGAGGGTGCTCCAGTTGAAATCGCTCAATTCATCTATCAACCTGGTATTGGAAAGGGCCACTCCCACCTGATCGGAAAGCTGTCGAGCTTGGTCGAGGTCCTCTTTTGTGATATTCGGCGTTTTTTCATAACCGAAGCTGATGATGCCAGCTAGAACATTTTGGATAAAGATGGGGAAAACATAAAAGGATTCGATGCCATTTTGGATGAGAGGTTTGAGATAGCTCGGGTGGAAGTCCTTTCGCTCGATGATCATCACATTTTTGTGGTCATCCAACTCGCTGATATCCTTGACGGAAAGTGTCAACCTATGTTTCATCTTTTGTTTGCCTTGATGATCTCCTCCTGTATAGATCATGCCTTTTTTTGGGTCATGGTTATCGATAAGAATCACGCTAGCTGTGTCGCAGGGAAATACATCATTTATTCTTTTCAGCAGAGTGGTGACGATGTCTTCTGTGTTAATGGCCGAAAGGATCGCTCGATCGATTTCGGCGATCGTTGTCAAAGTATTAAATTGTTTTCCCAGTTGGTGGGCCATGGAGTTAAAGGTTTTTGCTAAATCGGCAAATTCGTCCCGGCTTGTGATAGTGATCCTGGCATCGAAGTCTCTTTTAGCGATGCGCTGGGCTCCAGCCTTGAGTTTTTCTAGAGGAATGAGACTTCTTCTTATCTGGTTGAAGCTCAAGAATAGGACGATCCATAAAGATAGAAGGATGATGAGAAAGAATGTTTTTTTAAAGCTCGCCATGGGAGAATAGATGTAGGATTTGGATTCACTCGAGATGATGGTCCAATGGTGTGTTTGAAATTTAGGCTGGAGAAAAATTTCTCTGTAACTCGCAAGGTATTCTTTTCCTTCATGGGTCCAGTCGAAGTGGCCGGAAGTTGACCCGCGTATTTGACTGGATATTTGTTCGGATGGGTTTGCGGAAGGCTGAAGAGTAGAGAAAAGCACCCTATTCTCTTGATCCAGGATAATAAACTCTGTGTCGGCAGGTAGAGCAGTTTCGTATCCCATAAACCACAGATAAAATGGATCTATCTCGGCAAGGAGTATATGGCTGTCATCAGAATCCGGATCGACGGCAAGACCGAGAATTATGAGGGGAGTTCGATCATCGTGAACACCGGTTTTCAGAAGAGATTCACCCGCGTGCATGATTTTTTTTTCTTCGGGTGTGAATTCGAATTTTTGGGAGATTTTTCCATACAAGGAAACCGGCTCCCCCATGTCTGAATAAACCGAGATTCCTCTGAACCTGTCTTTTTGAAACGCTCCGTCACCGAAAAGGGACATTGCAGAGGATCGTTCGGTGGGTTCTTTGAAATCTGACGCCACTCTTATCATGTCGCTTTCGAGAATCAACAGGCGTTCATAGATCGCCATCGACATGGTTTTGCTTATGTGGTGAAGCCTAGTCAGGCTCTGTTCCCGGAGATGGTTCGTGACCTTGTTGAAAGAAAGGATGGCCAGTGTTGCGATCGGGAGCAGCGCACACAGGACAAAAAGAGATGCGATGCGTTGGGCTACTTTGCTTTTGAGAAAGGTCTTTTTAATCTTCATGCTTCCGCATCAGTATTTGTGGGCAAGCCCGAAATAATCCCCATCGCTTGCGCGGACGATATCATCCCAACTGGCATGGGCTGTAAGGGGAGCACTGGATTCTTCGTCTTTTCCCAAGCTGTAAAGGTCATAATCTGTGTTTATGGGAATCAGAAACCTGTCTTTGCGCCACTTTCCCTGAATTTCGTTTTTTTTCTTCCCGAGAATGACCAGATATTCGTAGGGATTTCCCCAAGGATCGGTCAGATTTAATGGCTTAGAATTCTGGTTGAGTTCTTCGAGAGTCTCAGGAAGGGAACCGTTATCGGTGAGAAAGTCGTCCAGTTCCCGAGATATCTTGACGATGTCTGTTATGGCTCGATTGGTTCTCGCTTTTTCCAGCAAGTTGGTGTAGCTGGGAACCATCAGGGCGAGCAAAGTCCCGATTATTGCGACGATCAGGAGGACCTCGATCAAAGTGAAAGCTTTCCTGTTAGTTCCTCTCATCTATCTGAACCTATTATTCCTTTTTCTGGCTAGCTAGAATATTTTCCGCTTATACTAAGAAGATTTTGTCAAAGAGAGGGTGTGATAAAAATCGCCTTTTAAGGCTATTTGCAGGGTGAATTATGTGAGCTGTCCCTCACCCCCAAAGATGAGGGGGGAAATTCGTGAATTCTATTAATCGTCAGGAGTTTACTTTTCCTGTTGAATCCAGGATTTGATCTCCTCGAGAGAAGGGATCCGGCCATGGCTTTTGACTTTTCCGTTGATGACCAATCCAGGAGTGCCAAAAACGCCATATTTGGCGATCTCCTTGATGTCTTTGACCTTTTGAACGTCTGCAGCCACGCCCAGTTCGGCGAGGACATTCATGGTGCGTTTTTCGACTTCGTTGCAGCGGGGGCACCCGGTGCCTAAGATCCTGATATCCATTTTTTGCCTCCTGAGGAAGAATTCATCTGGATCGAGCTGTTTATTTTCATGCGATAACGCCATAGATCAATCCTGAAATGGTGGCCATGACGACCACCAAAAGGACGTACACAACTGTTTTTTTCGTTCCGATTACGCTCCGGATGACCAGCATATTGGGTAGGGAAAGAGCCGGTCCGGCCAACAGAAGAGCTAGAGCTGGTCCTTTTCCCATTCCCGCGCCAAGAAGGCCTTGCAGGATGGGAACCTCGGTCAATGTGGCAAAATACATAAACGCTCCGGCGACAGAAGCAAATAGGTTGGCGCCCAAGCCGTTTCCTCCGACCCATCGGGCCACCCATTCGTTCGGGATCAAGGCCTCATGGCCGGGTCTTCCCAACAGGAAACCGGCGACCAGAACGCCGGCGAACAGGAGAGGAAATATTTGTTTGGCGAATATCCAAGTGGACAATGTCCACTCCTTGCGCTCCGCTTTGTCGATCCAGGCAAATATCATCCAAGCAAGGTAGAGGAGCAATAGGGTGCTGATCACCCACTTTGCGCTGTAAACAAAGGCCCAGATGCCTCCTTCTGTTCCCGGTCTTGCCCAGTTGACGAACACCAAAATGGCCACCATTGTCGCAAAATACAGGGTCGTTTTCCAGAGGGGGCGTGATTCCGGCTCCTCTTCTACCACGATGTCTGGCTGGGTGTCCATGGCATCGGGTTTTTTCTCGAAAAGGATATGCATGATCCACCCGATGAGGACCGCAAATCCGATCGCCCCCACGGCTCTGGCAAAGCCTAGTTTGGCCCCTAGGACCTTGGCTGTCAGAATGATGGCCAGCACATTGACAGCCGGTCCGGCATACAGAAAGGTCGTTGCCGGTCCTATCCCGGCACCGCGTGTGTATATACTGGCAAAAAGGGGGAGCACCGTACAGGAGCAAACGGCCAAGATCGAGCCGGAGATAGACGCTACCGAATAGGACAGAATTTTCCTGGCTTGAGCGCCGAAATATTTGATCACGGAGGCCTTTTTGATAAAAACAGAAATGGCTCCTGCGATAAAAAAGGCCGGGATCAAACAGAGCAACACATGTTCACGGGCATATTCCTGAAGCAGGGAAAAGGCTTCAATAAGGGCCCTTTGAACATTCAGCTGGTCAAAAGGAATAAAAAAAGCCGCCAAAAACACGGCGACGAAAATCGACAGGATCCATCGGTCTTTCATAGGCCTGTCCTCCCGATCGTGTCCAGTGACTTCCGGATTTGTTTTTTAAGGCAAATTTTCAGATTGGCTTTATCTTGTTTGATTTTGTTCGATTGTTGCAAATCCTCCTCGAAGCATGGATTTAATAGAGATTCGAGTCTTTGCCTGATTCCATTCGGTAGAGTGTAAACGATCCATTTGCCATCTCGGATATCTTCGACCAACTCAGCATCCCGCAATATTCTGAGCTGATGCGATATTCTAGATTGTTCCATATCCAGAATAAACATGAGCTCGCAAACGCAGAGGTCTTTTTCCAGCAATAAATTGACGATTCTCAAGCGCGTGGGATCGGAAAGGGCTTTGAGTGTTTTGACAGTTTTTTTCATGTTAAATAAATATATGAACATATTATCATATAAAAAGCTTGAGCGCAATCGTTGCCGCCTCAAATAAAATAAATTGGTGAAAGGGTATCCTGTCCCCGATTTAAAAGATGTTTTCTTCGGCTTTGATGATGTCCAAGAGCATCTGGTTTTTATCTGAACGGCTTTCGCCGATACTGGTGACATAAATCGCCGGATCATCGACGACCGGGCATTTATTTTGGCAAATGCCACAGCCTGTGCATTGATCAAGATCTATCAGTGGCGCGAGGGGAGTCTTGATGATCCCGTCCAAACGTTCAACTTCGATCTTCTGGAATTTAATCGCTTTTGGAGAAACCGGACAATGTTCCTCGCACACGATGCAGGGATCACCGAATTTCCAAGGGATGCAGCGATTCCGGTTCACCCACGCTGTGCCGATCTTGAGCTCGTTTTTTTCTTCGATGGTTAGCTCTTTTATGGCTCCGGTGGGACAGACCTGGGTGCAGAGAGAGCAGTAATAATCGCAGTAGCCGATCTTTGGGTCGAGTCTGGGCGTCCAGATGCCTTCTGGGCCAGCTTCTGAAAGCACAGGTTGCAGGGCGTTTGTCGGACAGACCTTCATGCATTCCCCGCACTTCACACATTTCTGCAGAAACTGATCTTCAGGAAGGGCTCCAGGGGGGCGGATCAGCCTCTCCGACGCTCTCTGTCGCGCAGGAGTGAGGCGGAAAAAGGGCATGGCAAAAAATCCCAGAAAGGAGGTGAACAGGAGTTTCCGGCGGGAAAGATTGATGGATTCAATTTTTTCAGCGGCGAACTTGCCGGGAAATTGGATAGCGTTTGTCGGACAGATGGCGCTGCAGGTAAGACAATACACGCATTCCGAGCTTTTCCATCCCTCATTCGGAAATGGATTGGCCTGGGTCTGGCATTGAATCGTGCATAGCCCGCAATCGATGCACCTTTCTTTGTCGATTTTGAGGTCGAAAAGGTTCCACCTTGAGACGAGGCCGAGCAAAGCTCCTAGAGGACAGATATACCGGCACCAGAATCTTTCGCGGACCATGTTCAGGAGGATGATGCCGATGAATATGGAGCCGATAAAAAATCCCTGGAGAAAGATGGCGTTGATGTTCAGGTTCTCGAAAAATTGGATCATGGGATCGCCGATCCCGGTCAAGTTGAGCTGATAGAACAATCCGATAAACGCCGATAAGCCGTAGCTCAAGGCCGGCAATACGCCCACGACGATCGAGCGGTATAGAAAAGAGAATGGATCGAAGATACCCACCACATCTAGGGTGAAAAGGGCGCTTACCAGGATAAAGATAAGGATGTAATACTTCCAAACGGTGTGGTTATCCTGGAGTTTTTTCGGGCGGTGTAGCTTTGTTTTTTTAAACAGGAATGAGAAAAACTGGTGCAGAGACCCCAGGGGACAGACCCATCCGCATGCCACTCGCCCCAAGAAAAAAGTCACGGCAAGGGTTATGACAGCAGGCCAAAAGGCGATAAAGAAGGCTCGGGACGCGATGGTTGTCGTCAGGGCCAATAAAGGATCCCAATGAAAAAAACCTTCCACGTTGGAAATGTAATCCTCCCCCGGGAACCGGGTTTTGAGAAGAAGGATGAAAAATAATCCGAAAAAAAAGAGTTGAACGAGAATCCGGATTTTCTGTAAGAGGCGATATTTTTTAGAGCGTTCTTTTTTCAATTTTCAACTTCTCCAAATCGATGCGGCCTATTCCTCTTTCGCTGGCCAGCTTCAAGAAGGGAAGTTCTTCGGGCTGGATGTCAAAAAATGTTGCGCCCAAAGCGTCCACAGCCACATAGTCGACACCGGCCACAACGGTCTTATGGAGTTGAGCATCGGAGAGCCTTCCTCCCTGTGGCCCGTTCCTCAAAAGGATCCGGTAGGCATCCAGAACGGTCAGGGCGGGTTTGAAGAATTTAGCCAGATCTATCATGGCATAATCCAAGCCCTGGTGGAGCTGGTTTCTCGATCCCCCGACTGCTCCCAGCCAATTTTTAAGACCCATTGTCAACCGCGACAAACTGTGCGTCTTGGCGATTGGAACATTGATGATTTTATCCGCTTCCACAAAATCGGTATAAACTTCCCATTCTTTGAACCATTCACCGTTTAGAGCCATTTTTTTCAAGTGGTGAGGATTGACAAAGGGGACCTTTGCTCCGGCTTCCTTGGCTGCCTCGGCAATGCCCGATCGGGCATAAGTTCTCTGGGAAGGATTGATCGTGTTATCCATAACGATGACCTGCTTGGCATCCGCTTCTACACAAAGCTCGACAATGGCTTTGACCACTTCAGGATTGGTGCAAGCAGCCTGTTCTGGCGTCCGGTCCCATCCGATGTTGGGCTTGATGATGACCACATCTCCCTTTGCAATGAAACGCTTGATCCCCCCGATGGCCGCGATAGCCTCTTTGGTTATTTGGCCCGGAGAGTCTCCTTGGATCATAGCCAGATCGGGGAGTCCTCCTTCTTGAGCCAACAGACGTGACGGAACACCGGCGAGCAGGCTTCCGATAGCCACGTTCTTTAAAAAATCTCTTCTTTTCATTTCATATTCCTTTCCCCAGAGAATTCAGGTACTCCTTGATGCCGCTGTATATCCCCTGGGCGATGTATTGGCGATACTGGGCGTTTTTAAGCCTCGTTTCCTCCTTGGAATTGCTCAAGTAGGAGACCTCGACCAGGATAGAGGGCGTTTCTGCTCCTATTAGAACCCAGAAGGGCCCTCCTTTGTATCCCAAGTCTTTGACGTCTTTATATAGTTTTTGGAGGCTCAATACCAGGTTCTTCTGGATGTCATTCGCCAGTTCTTTGGATTCCATGATTTTGCTGTTTTTGGCGATCTTTTCTAGAATGCTTCGCATCTCGCTGAGGTTTTTTGACGATGTGGCGTTTTCCAGCGCAGCCGTTTCAATAACAGATGGATCTTGACTGAAATTGAGATAAAAGGTTTCCACTCCCGACCGTTTATTGCTCGGATTGGAATTGGCATGCACAGAAATGAACAGATCCGCCTGCTTCTGATTGGCAATCACTGTCCGGTTTTCGACCGGGACATAAATGTCCGTTTCCCGGGTCATGATGACTTCCAAGCCATCGTTAGCACCAAGAAGCTTTTTCAAGCGCTGGCAAATATCCAGAACGATAATTTTCTCCATGGTCCCGCTTCTTCCCATGGCTCCTGGGTCTTTGCCACCGTGTCCGGGATCGATCACGATGCGCTGAATGCCCAAACCCAGCTGTCGGGCCATGCTGTATCCTTCTTTTGTTGGTTGAGCGGGTTGAGGGGGTTTTACTGCTGGCGATCCTGTGTCGATCTCCATTGGGTATATATCGATGACGATCCTGAAGGGATCGAAGGCCGGCCAAACTTGGAAACGTTTGACCTTTGCGAGATCGAGGTCCACGACGACACGGACAGTGTTGGGTGTGCTTTGGGCGATCCGGATCTGGTTGATGTAATCGTTGTTCACTAAATAGGTTTTGTTGTGCAGGATCGGATTGAGCTTTGCCTGGAAGATGTCCACAAATATACGATCCGGCGAAGGCAGTTCGTGAGGGCTATACTCCCTCAGCGAGCCGATGTCCACAACGACCCGGGTAAATGTGGGATGGGTGAAATGGCGGAGGTCGTAGATCTCGACACGTGCGTCTTTTTGGAAGGAAAAAGACGCGGAGAATACGGCAAACAAAAGGATCGCTAGAGCCAGCAACAGTTCTTTTTTCATCATGCTCCAAACTTTTTTAACTTTCCCGCGTGAGCCAACATGAGGGGCATGGCATATATGGCTTGAAATCGTCCCAGATACCCCTGACAACAGGCTCTTTCGGTGAATCGGACGACATCATCTGGCATGGCTGTCGCAGCGTGCAGCAAAAATGGATTGGGATGCCAAGAGTGAGATTTGAGGAGGCAGGGAGTGGAGTGGTCTGATGTGACGACCAACACCTCGGGTTTTTTTCCGTGGAGCCGGGCTATGTACTTATCGGTTTCCTCGATAGCGGCCTTTTTTTTGTCGAAGTTCCCGTCCTCTCCCGCGGCATCGGTTTTTTTGACATGAATGTAGAAAAAATCGTGCTCATCATAGATTTTATCCAGGGTGATGAATAGATCCTCGATCTCGGGACCCACCTCCGCGACGTCCATTCCGACAAGTTTGGCCAATCCTTTGTACATCGGGTAGTTAGCCAGAGCGACTGGCTTGATTTTGTAAAGATCCTGCATGGAAGGAAGGGAAGGATGTTTTGAAAAACCACGAAGCAGCACTGTGTTGGCCGGAGTAGAATCCTTCAGGAATTCCGTCAGATCGTCCAGAAGTGAATTCACAACTTCGGCAGTATGTTGAGCACCTTTTTCTTGAGGTTGGGTGTAAGTCCGGGGCTTGTTTTCTTTTTGAGGGTCAGCATCGCTCAAAGCATCGCTGAGATTTTCGCCGCTGAATTTGACGACAAAACGGTGTTCCTTCCCCGGATATACCGTGATCTTCGGTCCCTCCCGAGAGCTTAAAAAAGCGTTGATCCTTTCACAGAGTGACTCATTTTCGGCTGTTGGGATCCTTCCTGCCCGCCTGTCTGTGATGATATCTCGATTGTGTGTGGCAAAGTTGCCCCGGGCAACCATGTCGTTCTTTCCGACTTCTACGCCCACGCCGAGAGCTTCCAGGATGCCTCTTCCCAGTGTGTATTTTAACGGGTCATACCCGAAGAGGGAAAGATGAGCTGGCCCGCTTCCCGGGGTTATCCCCATAAAAACAGGGTCAGACAGGCCACAGGCGCTTTTGGACGCCAGTTCGTCAAGGTTTGGCGTATGGGCATTCTCCAGTGAGGTTTTTCCATCTCGGGGAAGCCCTCCCACTCCATCCATCACTAGGAGGACGATCTTGGATGGGGTTTCCATGCTTAGATCTGCTGCGATTTTTTCCCAATTCATGTTTTCTCCTGGGTCACGCGTTCATAATTTTCCAGATGTATCATTATAAATTAAATGATAAGGATAGGAAAGCGCTCTCGGTGAAATTATGAAAATTATGAAAGACTGCCCCTAAAATGAAATTCACCCTTTTCATTCGTCCTAGCAATTGTTAGAATCGACGCATGGACAAGGTTTTTGTTCTCGATTTTGGATCCCAATACACACAATTGATAGCCAGAAAGATCAGAGAATTGGGTGTGTATTCCGAGATAATCCCTTTCAATCTTGCCCTATCCAGGATAAAAAAAGAAACACCGAGGGCCCTTGTCCTCTCAGGTGGACCTCAGAGCGTTTACGCTCCCGACTCCCCGAAGATCTCTGCGGAGATTTTTCAATTGGGCATCCCTATCCTGGGCATCTGTTATGGCCTCCAGATCATGGCTCATGTTCTGGGAGGAAAGGTCAATCCCTCGAAAAAAAGAGAATACGGCTTTGCATCTCTTGAAGTGAAAGACAAGAAAGGGCTTCTTTCAGGCATTGAAGATGGGAGCCAAGTGTGGATGAGCCATGGGGACAAGGTTGAGGATGTCCCTCATGGCTTCATGATCTCCGGAGTGACCTCCAATTGCCATGCAGCGGTTATCGAATCTAGAGAAAAGAAAATTTTCGGCGTTCAGTTCCATCCGGAGGTGATTCATACTACCCAGGGCTTACGTATTCTTGCCAATTTTCTTTATCGGCAGGCCGGTTTTAAAAAAGATTGGAAGATGGGCTCGTTTATCGAGAAAAAAGTCCAGGAAATTCGTGATCAGGTCGGAAAAGAAAAGGTCATTTGTGGCCTGAGTGGGGGAGTGGATTCGCTTGTGGCGTCTCTGCTGATCCACAAGGCGATAAAAAACCGGCTCACATGCATATTTGTCGATAATGGCCTCCTGCGTAAAGGTCAATTCCAGGAATTGCTCAAGAGCTTCAGGCATCGATTTGCGCTAAACGTAATCGGCGTGGATGCCTCGGAGTCCTTCTTGGAGAAGCTCCAGCGGGTCATATCTCCGGAGAGGAAGAGAAAGATCATAGGCAAGGAGTTTATTCGGATCTTCGAACAGGAATCCGAAAAAATCGGCAAAGTGAAATTCCTGGCGCAAGGAACGATCTATCCCGATGTCATCGAGAGTAATCCTGTCAAGGGTCCTTCCTCGAAAATTAAATCCCATCATAACGTCGGGGGTTTGCCAAAAAATTTACGTTTTCAGCTGGTGGAACCGTTGAAAGAGCTGTTTAAGGATGAAGTCAGGGAGTTGGGCAGGGAGCTGGGAGTGGAGAAGGATTTTATCCTTCAGCATCCCTTTCCAGGGCCAGGACTGGCCGTGAGGATAGTCGGGGAAGTAACACGAGAGAGGCTGAAGATCATCCGGGAAGCCGATGAGATCTTGATCCAGGAAATAAAAAAAGCTCGTCTTTACAATAAGCTCTGGCAGGCCTTCACGGTTTTATTGCCGGTCAAATCCGTGGGGGTGATGGGCGACCAGCGTACCTACCAGAGAGTGGTGGTGCTCCGGCTGGTTCGCAGTGTGGATGGGATGACGGCAGATTGGTACCCAGCCGAATCCCATGTGCTCTCCAGAATATCCAGCCGAATCGTCAATGAAGTGGATGGAGTTAACCGCGTCGTGTATGACATAACCACAAAACCTCCGGGAACTATTGAGTGGGAATAAGAATGGACTCGACTTTCATTCACCTTCACAACCATTCAGAGTTCAGCATTCTCGATGGAGCCATCAAGACCTCTACCCTTGTGGATGCGGCCTATCAAAACAAGATGCCTGCTGTGGCCCTCACCGATCATGGCAATATTTTCGGCGCGGTGGAGTTTTTTAGGCAAGCTAAAGAGAAAAAGATCAAGCCCATTCTTGGCTGTGAAATCTATGTGGCACCCGAAAGCCGGTTCGACAAATCACCCGAGAATAAAGGGCCAAGGCATTTCCATCTTGTCCTCCTTGTCAAGGATGAACAGGGATACGAGAATCTCTGCCGGCTCCTCACCAAAGCGTATTTGGAAGGTTTTTATTACAAACCTCGCATAGATAAAGAGCTGTTGGTTCAACACAGCGAAGGATTGATCGGCTTCTCGGGCTGTCTTAAAGGGGAGATCAGCTATTACCTGGGTCTGGGACTGACAGATAAGGCTGAGGAAACAGCGTTAGAATATGCTGCGTTTTTTGCTCCTGGGGATTTTTATATCGAGCTCATGGACCACGGGATCCCCGTGCAAAAGGAAGTCAATCCCCTTCTCGTGAGGCTGGCTAAAAAACTCAACCTTCCCCTTGTCGCAACGAACGATGTCCATTATGTTCACAAAGAAGATCATGAAAGCCATGATATCCTTCTGTGCATCCAGACAAACAAAAAAGTCACGGACCAGGATCGGATCCGCTTTTCCACCCAAGAATTTTATTTCAAGAAGCACGAGGAAATGATGGAACTTTTCCGGGAAATGCCGGAAGCCATCTCCAATACAACCAAAATAGCAGCCAAGTGCAACTTCGACTTTCCTCATTCGGGATATTTTCTGCCGAGTTTCACACCTCCAGATGACAGTTCCCTTGAAGAATATTTTGACAAGGTCATCCAGCATGGATTCGAGGAGAGGATGGCGGCATTGGCTCCTCGGATCGAAAAGGGAGAGCTCCCCGGGCGCAAGGCGTATAAAAAAAGGTTGGAGAAGGAAGTCCGCCTCGTTAAAGAGATGGGATTCGAAGGATATTTTTTGATCGTCTGGGATTTGATCCGAGAAGCACGGTCGAGGGGAATCCCTGTGGGGCCAGGAAGGGGATCGGCGGCTGGCAGTCTTCTCGCTTTTTCATTGGGGATCACGGCAATCGATCCTCTAGAGTACGAACTCCTGTTCGAGCGATTTCTGAATCCCGAGCGCATAAGCCTTCCTGATATCGATATCGATTTTTGTGGAAGACGAAGGGAGGAGGTAATATCCTACGTCACGGAGAAATTCGGGCGGGAGAATGTTTGCCAGATCATCACCTTCGGAACCATGGCGGCTCGCCAGTCCGTCCGGGACGTGGGGAGAGCTCTGGAGGTTCCCCTCCCTGAGGTGGACAGCATAGCCAAGATGATCCCCCCGTTCGGTCCGGACTCATCGATAGCAGGAGCCTTGAAAAACATTCCCCAGCTCCGAGAGAAGAGAGACAAGGATGCAAAGATCGCTCATTTGTTGTCGG
>Ga0307445_10000326_pt1 | contig 25055 bp, 25 predicted proteins | sample SalMarSW160330MG_FD_202147 | JGI IMG/M metagenome (GOLD analysis project Ga0307445, IMG submission 202147) | Salt marsh sediment microbial communities from the Plum Island Ecosystem LTER, Massachusetts, United States - SW1603-30 | ecosystem: Environmental > Aquatic > Marine > Intertidal zone >... | reverse complement strand
CATAGCAATGGCAATAGGCATTTTACTTTCATATCTCTTTCCTGGTTTTGAACAATTTCTCTCAATATTTCAAGTGGGTTATACGAACATACCAATTGCAATTGGGCTAATCTTAATGATGTATCCCCCCCTTGCTAAGGTACATTACGAGGAATTGGGGGATGTATTTAAAGATAAGAGAGTATTAGGTTTGGCTTTAATTCAAAATTGGTTAATTGGGCCTTTTTTAATGTTTGTGCTCGCAGTTATTTTTCTTAGGGACTATCCAGGATATATGGTGGGAGTCATTTTAATAGGACTTGCTAGATGTATAGCAATGGTCATTGTATGGAATGATTTAGCGGGAGGTAACCGTGAATATGCCGCTGGTTTAGTAGCATTTAACAGCATATTTCAAGTAATTTTTTATAGCATATTTGCATGGTTTTATATAACTTTTTTACCCCATTTACTCGGTCTTCAATCTAATATTGTTAGTATAGGAATAGGACCAATAGCAGAAAGTGTATTTATTTATCTTGGAATCCCATTTTTATTAGGATTTCTTACTCGCACGATATTAGTTAAAAAGAAAGGTTATGATTGGTATGCCAAAAAATTTATCCCTAAAGTAAGTCCAATCACATTAATTGCTCTGTTATTCACTATCATAATAATGTTTGGATTAAAAGGAGCTATAATTGTATCAATTCCATTGGATGTAGTTAAAATAGCTATTCCATTGCTTCTTTACTTTATTTTGATGTTTCTGATTAGTTTTGCTCTGAGTAAAAAATTAGGTGCAGATTATCAGAAATCAACTAGTCTATCGTTTACCGCAGCAAGTAATAATTTTGAACTCTCACTTGCTATTGCCGTATCAATATTTGGGTTAGGATCTAGTATTGCATTTGCTGCAGTCATCGGGCCATTAATAGAAGTGCCAGTAATGATTTCATTAGTTAATGTTGCAAACTTTTTCAAAAAGAAGTATTACGTCACATCGCTAAAAAATTAATAATCTGACCTTTTGACTTTAATTTTTATCTGAAAAAAGTGAAAATATAAATGATGAAGAAATAAGTATTAATTTAGGAATTTTCCATACACTATTTTTTGTATAAAACTGTCGCTTTTAAGAAGGGTTTCATAATCCTTAGTTAAAAAATCGTATGATATTTCTACTAACTTACCGAATTTGTGAAATTGATTTATACTGATGGTGTGATTTGAGTTTTGGAAGAAATTAGGAATGTTTAATTAATCTTTCAAGATTAACAAATTAAGTTTAAATGAATCACAAAATTTAAACTTCATAACCCAAAATTAACGATTTTGTGAGATATCTTCGCAAAGGTGCATTGACAATTAAGTTAAAAGGAATGGATAAATTCCGGGAAAAAATACCTAAATTTTCAGGTAAAAAAATAGCCTTCTTTGGACTATATGTTTTATTTATATTATCAAGTAGTCTCATGATATTGTTCTTTTTAGATAATCTCCCTCTCTTACTCAATTCAGAAGGATTATTAGGAATGATTAGTCCATGGCTTCCAGTTATTGGAGTAATAAGCGTTGAAATTGTTGGAATTATTTTGACGTATCAAATGTGGTTTTGGCGTGAGCGTTTAAAAGCTAAATATGGCGCCCTATCTTATCAAAAAGTATTTCTTGCTGGATTTGCCGGGATCCTTATTTTAATCGCCATCTCATTTCACATGTTCATTCCTTTCAGTGCTATAAATTCTCAATTTTGGTCAAATGGAGTATATGCGTTATTTACTAAAACCTTTACTTCGTATTTTCTACCAATTTCATTCATATTAGACGTTATTAGGATAGTAATTGGAATATTAGTATGTATCCTCGCAATTCTCATGATGGGTCGATCGCTTTCAACTTTTGGGTTTGATTACATGACAGTAATTTATTTATATTTTCCCGAAGAGAGCTCACTTCAAGAACATGAGATATATTCAGTAATACGCCATCCGATGTATTCTGGATTAATTTACTTATGTACTGCTGGTTTCATTTTGCAATTTAATCTCTACCATGTGTTGTTTTTTATTATATATTATCTTGGTTTTTCCTTCCACATCTATTTTATAGAAGAAAAAGAGTTAATTAAGCGATTTGGAGATTCTTATATTGAATACCAAAAAAAAGTTCCAGCTATATTCCCATATCCTACGAAATTGAAGATCTTTTTTAAGTTTATATTTGGCAAAAGCAAATAATTTTAATTTTATTTCCTATATCTCTATAACCTTATAGAAAGTAGGTTAATGAATAAAAAATAAGATAAAAAAGTTATTTTCCCCTACAATGGTTGTGCATCTGGACGGGATTCTGTAGCTGGTTTCCCTTCTATTCCCCAATGAGCTTTAGGAACTTCATGGATAAGAACTTCTACTGCTAGGGCAGGAATACCCATATCAGTAAACACTTTAGTTATTCCTGCTATTAATTGTTTTACATTATCCTCAGAAATTCCTTTCCACATGTTGACATGAACGATTGGCATATTTTATCACCTTAATTCTCCTAATAATCTTATTGTTAATAAAGTTTTTCCGAACTAATATAAGGTTTAGATTTACACGCTTTTTATGCCCCTTAGTTTTTAAATAAGTAATTTAATAACAATGAATAATTTTTTTTACGTAAGAATTGAATTAAAAAAAGTGGTTAAAAGAATGAGTTCTGAAAACAAATCATTAGAAAATGCTGTAATTGTGGATATGGAAAATCAGGATTTAAATGAAAGTATTTATAAAGCATTTGAACAAGCAAGAATTTTAAGTCTAATCCAAAAAGCTCAAGAAATATTTGTACACATTCCTTTAGGTGCTACCTTTTTCCGCGATGGAGTTCCCCTTGAGGCGACATATTTGAATGTTGAGCTAGCTGAAGCAATTATTTCAGTTTGTTCCGGAAAACCCATTACTTTTTACGAGGCACCAGCAACAGCCCATCGGGACGTTAAAATTCTATTTGAAAAATTAGGTTATCATAAACTTATCGAGAAACATTCACAAACTCGAGTTCTCTTTCTCGAAAAGGATACAATGGATAAAAATGATATTGTTTCCTTGAATTATGGATTTGATTATCCCCCCATTGAACTCCCTGGATTTCTTTTTGATAAAAAAAACTTAATTATTAGTTTTAGCAATCCAAAAGCACCGTTTTCCGAGAAAGTAGCCGGATTTAAAGGTTTACCATTCTCTCTCAGTGGAAAATCGCTAATAATGGGTTCTACCTTGTTCTCTAAGAAAAATTTATTGCATCTAGCTTTTTCAGATATTGGATTAGGATTAAAAGGCTATATCGTCGATGCTTTAGATAAAATTTATGAAGCAGGTGTTACGTGTGTTGGAATTAACGGTGGTCGTTATGCAGGAGCAATGATCGAAAATGTTAAAGTAACTCCCGTTGAATGGAACTTGCTCACTATATCTAAAAACACTGCTATTACAGATGCAGTATCCGCAGAGCTTATGGGATTTAATCCTCAAGAAATCGGTTATTTCATTGAATTGGCTCAAAGAGGTTTAATTCCTTTTGATCTAAGCACAATACCTGTGATTGAGATGGGAAATGGACGAACTCGTATTGAAAGTCAGTTAAAAGAAAATAATCCTTTTCTTTCACAAAAGTCTCCAATTTCTACACGACAGTGGATATTTGGGCTTTTAAGTCAAATGTCGTTCAAGGATAGGCTCCATATCATGAGGAAAATCATGCCTTCAGTTCTCCGATATCAAATTGGAAAGAAAAAAAAACAACCAAATTGAACCGAATTTTGTTTAATATTCAAATTCACCAATTATTTCATAATGCTGAGAGGATTGATCGTGTCGTAATAGAACATCCCTCGCTATTTGAGGTACATATGATTTTTCATACTCTTCTCCTGCAAACTCTTTTACTGCTTTGATATTATCAAAAATCATTATAGTAATAAACTCAACCTCATCTTTCAAGAGACGTTTCAATAAACTTATTTTCCGATATCCTTTTACGCCTTTTTCTTGAATGGAAGGAAAAATTTTAGTTTTCAACATTTCTTCATATAACTTAGCATTTTCAAAAGTAGTCCAACCATGCCATAATCTCGCAATCATTAATCTCACATTTAATTTTATCTATTCATTTTTCTATATAATGCAATAAGAGAAAATTAGAATTTAAAATATTTAAAAGTTGAATTTTTAAAAGCTATTTTAATATTTGCCCAAATTCCACACAATTTAAAAAATTGCTAGAGAAAGAAAAAATGATTTTTTTATCCATAATATAGGTAAGGTTTAATAAAAAATTGACCGTATTTAACCCCTAATCTGGTTTTGGAAATCCTTGGCATTTGATCTAGCTTTGTAATTTCATGGTAATTCAATAGTGGTTTGAGTTCTTTGAGATTCATAAGAAGCGAGAACGATTTCCAAACCAGCTCTACCATCTTGAATGGTTGGAATCCATTCTTCAGGAAATCCAACATCCTCATTTGATCTTCCTAATACTTGATTTATGAAACTCCGTACTTCTCGAGCATATGCAACGTTCCAACGATCCTTTGGGAAGGTTTTTTCTTCTTCTGAAAGTTTACTTGTCTTGGTGGCTCTAAAACGCTTTTTAATTGTCATCGGTTTAAGGAAGTATTCGTTTGGAACATTGAAAAAATAAGTACCTGTAGTCCCATGAATTCTGCCTAATTCCTCTCCATAAGTACTTCCGATAAAAGCTTCAGAACGCTCGAAAACTGAAATAACGTCACTCTTTTTAAAGGATAAAAGAACCGTACAATGATCCTCATTAACTCGATTTTGATTTATTCTTCTAATCTGAGCACTAACAGTTTTAACATCTCCAAACCACCATCTAAATAAATCAAAATAATGTGGTCCATGATCCAGAAGATCTCCACCTCCACATTTTTCATCAGTCATTCTCCATAAACCCGCTTCTTGAATTACATCTTGGCTTGGACTAGCTCCAAGATCTGGCATTGAATGATACCAAGAGATTGCCGTATGAAAAACATTACCTATCTCTTTTTCATTTATTTTTTCTTTAAGAAATTGAAATCCTAAATCAAATCGCTTCTGAGTTGCTGTTTGAAAAATTACATCGTGTTTCTCTACAGCTTTAATCATAGCATTTACTTGATCTAAGTTTATACCAATAGGTTTTTCACATAAAATATGTTTCCCATTTTCAGCAGCTCTAATTACTTGGTCAGCGTGGAACCAATGAGGAGAACATATGCTCACAGCCTCAATCTTGGGATCATCTAACAAATCCACGGGATTTTCATATGTTTTAGGGACTCTATAACGTTGTTGAGCATGCTTTAAGTGAGATTCAAGGGGATCTGAAAGAGCTACGATTTCAGCAAGCGGTGATTTATGGTATACAGGTAAATGACCAATATTCGCAACTGTTCCACAGCCTATAATTCCGATCTTTAACTTATTATTTAACATTTCAATTGAATTAATTAATTGATGTAAACTATATATGATGTATAAAATGAGAGATCTTATAATTTTTAACTATTCTGCAAGATTTAAGGAGTTTAATCTTATTGAATTTGAATCAATTTAACAATAAAAGTTCTCTATTGGAGAGACTCTCTTGATCTAAGAGAGCATATTACATGATCTCTAATATTAAAATCCTTGAACAATTTGGCTTGGAGAAATTCCGTGAAGTAACGCTTGATGAAGTATTTTTATATCAAGTGCATTTATATCGATGTTTTTTTCACATTCCTTGTATAGGTTTGACAACTTTTTCATTATCTGATTTGTTGAATTCTCAGAAATGCCTTTTTTGGAACCAAAATATCCTCCAAAAGCGGTTAAGATATTTGAAATTAATTCAATCTCATCGTCATTAAACTTGCTATCACATTCAGGACAAATTACTCCGTAATTCATTGCTAATTCTATAAATCGATGTTTTCCAATTATTTCTTGTTTGCATATAGCGCACTTCACAAAACTTCTATTTTCTTTCATCTTAATTTCTTGTTGATACATCATGAATCGTGATTATGTGTTTCTTTATAAAGGAAAAAAATAAATTCACTCTCATGAATTCTTGTTTTAAAATTATTTACTCTGGAAATAGTGGTTGAAATGCTTCATTTCTTGCCATATTAACGATGTTTTCTAGTTCTTCGGTATTTAGTTTCTTATATTCCTTAGCGGCATTTAATACTAATGACCATATCCTCACATCACATGGTAAAGAATAAGTGGTGACACCTTCTTGAGATAATGTAAACCATACGGCTAGATTTACTGATTCTTGTGAATTGAGAGGTTCATACCACGTGTTATAGGTGGGATCTCCTTTCCACCTTTTCTTGGAAATGGCTTTAATAGCAGTAACTCCAATATTTTTCTCACGAGCAATTTGAAGAATTTTTTTAAAATCATTAACGGGATCAGGATTTACAAGCGAAGCAACATATACTGGAAGAAGAACTGTGTCAAAATTATCTGATAACTTGAGAGCTTCTTGAAGAATTCTTAAATCATTGTGTCCTGTAATACCAATATGTTTTATTAAACCCGTTTCCTTAGCTTCCGTGAAAGCTTCCATGGCTCCATCCTTTCCGAGAATTTGATGTAACTCTTCCATTGAAGAGACCGCATGAAATTGGTATAAATCAAAGTGAGTCGTATCAAGACGCTCTAAAGATCGGTTAAGTTGTTTCCAAGCCCCTTTCTTAGTTCTTTTCATCGTTTTTTCTGCTAAAAAAAACTTGTCCCGGTATTCTTGTATCCATGGTTTCAACCGTTCTTCTGCTTTACCATAAGTTGGAGCCACATCTATCATGTTAACTCCATGATCCATCGCAAGCTTAACAGCATTGTCAGCCTCATTTTGATCGACATATCCGAGACCACATCCTCCCATGGTAATTATTGTAATTTTTGCGTTGGTTCTACCAAAAACACGAGTTTCCATATTTTCACCTTAAAATTACTGATTGATATAAAAGATTATGCAATCAAATTTAAAGGTTAGCCGAAGGGGTCTAATTAATCTAATTGGAAATTTTTATATAAGAGTTAGGAGTCATGATGAGATACTGTTCTCCAAGTCTAGCCATTGAACCCCCATTCTCTCTTAAAAATATCTTTAGATCTTCTATTCCTCGTTTTAATTTTGTAACGTCCACGTTTTTAAGAAGATCTTGTGCATTAATGATCAAAATCTTTCGGCTCAATAGCTCTTTCTTGATTTGCGCAACTTGATCAAGAGAAGAAAAATCAAATTTCTTAATTACAAAATTTTGTTTGAGTGATGTTAGTTCATTAGAGAATCCCATTGTTTCTTCTGGTGATCTTAAGAGATCATCCTCCACCTTTTTCCAAAATCTTGTCATTTCTACTTTCACAACTCCTTATAAATTATTTCCTAACTTAAATATTCGTTATAGAAATTTAGGATATATGTATTATGTAGACCATACGGTATAAAATTGCGAATATTATCCTCGTATTAATTCTAAAGGATATCGTATAAAAATAATATATATGCAATAGATACATATTAATAATCATATTAATCATCCAAAAAATGAAATTAAAATGAGTGAAGAAAAAGTTATAGTTGCAAATAAGGGTCTTGTTCGAGCAGATTTTGCATTTTGGGTTGGACAGTATTTAGATAAATTCTATGATGGATTGGAAAATAAAAAAATTATGGGAAATAAGTGTCCAAAATGTGGAGATGTGTTTGTACCACCAAGAAAAATTTGTGGCCAGTGCAATGTAGTGATTCCGTTAGAAGAAAACTGGGTTGATTTGCCAGATACGGGAATTCTCAAGAATTTCACGATAACTCCATATCGGATTAATGATAGGAGCTCGAGAAAAGCAAAAGATTGGATAATTGGCATAGTTCAAATTGATGGTAGCAATACATCAATAATCTATAGATTATTGAACATGGAACCTAAAGATGTAAAAATTGGCATGAAAGTTAAAATCGAATGGAACGAAAATACTAAAGGAGACCCTTCGGATATCAAGGGTTTCATAAAGGTTTAGGAGGTGCGATAGAATGCAAAAAGTTGGAATAGTAGGTTATTATCAGGTTAAATTATATTCAGACGCAAATTACGGGCGCTATGAAATGATTTTTGAGGCATCTCGAGGTGCTTTAGATAAAGCTGGACTAAAGAAAAAAGACATTTCAACAGTTATTTCTTGTACAAATGATTATTATGACGGTCGCACCATTTCTAATTGCTTTACCGTTGAAGTTGGAGGTGGATATATGGCTGATGAGAGTAAGGTTGAAATGGATGGAGCACACGCAGTTTTATATGGATTAATGCGAGTTCTCTCGGGTAACCATAATTTAGCTCTAGTATGGGGTGGTAGCATGGCATCTTGCTATCCTTATCATAGTGCAAGGCTTTATGAGACGGATCCGACCTGGGAACGTCCTTTAGCATACGTTAATGATATCACTTCAGCAGGGTTTCAAATGAGGGCTTATATGGAAAAATACGGAGTTACTGTGGAGGATATTGCGAAAGTTGCTGTAAAAAACAAAAAAAATGCTGCTAAAAATCCATTAGCACTGAAGGAGGCTCAATTACCAAATTTAACGGTTAAGGACGTTTTAGATTCTGGGATATATTCTGATCCAGTCACCGAATTGATGGCAGCTCCACCATGTGATAGCGTGGCAGCATTGTTATTAGCACCTGAAAAACAAGCTTTAAAGATTACTGATAGACCCGTGTGGATAAAAGGTGTAGGATACAGCCAAGAGCCTTATTATTTAGGGGATCGTGACTTATCTGGATGCAAATCAATGAACTTAGCTGGAAAAATGGCATATGCTGGTGCTGGCATTAAGGATCCAAGTTCAGAAATCGATGTAGCAGAACTATTTGAAGCATGTGCCCATGAAGAATTGATTTTTGCCGAAGAATTAGGATTTGCTAAGAAGGGAAAAGGAGCTGAAATTAATTCTGCAATAAATGGAGATTTACCAATAAACCCTTCTGGAGGTGCTCTTGGCGGGCATCCTCCCTGTGGAACGGGGTTAATCCGCATTATTGAAGCGGTTAAGCAATTAACCGGTGAAGCAGGGCAATATCAAGTAAAGGGTGCTAAAAAAGCAGTAGCATCGGGACAAATAGGAATGTGTGCCCAAAATAATATTTTATATGTATTGGAGGCAAATTAAAATGGGAAGACAAGTAGCAATAGCTTCTGCCGGGTTTAGCGAGCATGCTTCAAAACGATCTGATGTGAGCATGCCTGAACTAGTTAGTGAAGCTATAGAGGATTGTTTGAAAAATGCTCCAAGCGTGGAACTTGGTGACATTGATGCATTTGTTAACGGTAACATGCCCGCTTTTGAGGGGTCAAACATACCTGAATTATGGATGACTGACTGGATGGGTGCAAGAAATAAACCTTTATTACGCGTAACAACTGGAGGAACTACGGGTGGATCCGTCGCCATATCCGGTTATTATACCGTGGCTGCCGGATTACCTGGAGTCGATACGGTGTTAGCCGTTGCTTTTGAACAGCAATCTCAAGGAGACACCAGTGTTGGCTTAGCTAGTGTGGCTTATGGAGAAATTTCAATTCTTAACACACTTGGTATTCCATATGAACGAATTTCACGGTTACTTTCTGCAGGAGCAGCTATCGGGGTTGCAGCTTACCAAGCTACGACTTACATGAATAAAACACGAATCTCTGAAGAAGACTTGGCAAGAGTGGTTGTCCAAAATAGACGAAATGCTGCAAAAACATGGTGGGCGCATTTAAAAATGCCCAATCTCACAATTGAAGAAGTTTTAGACACGCCATACGTTCAGTACCCTTTACGTTATGGAATGGTATGCCCTGCAAGCGATGGAGCATGTGTAATGCTTTTCACAACAGAAGAGAAGGCTAAAGAGATGTGTGATATCCCAGTTTATGTCAATGGAGTCGCAAGCGTAGCCAATGAAAGCGCAGTATTAGGTTATGATGGTAGCGGTTCAGCCCAGATTGATCCTTCAATGCAACTTGGTGCGATTCGATCCTCTGAGTTAGCCTATAAGCAAGCCGGAATTTCATTTCCAAGGAAGGAAATTGATTATGCGGAAGTGTATGCACCATTCCCAAATCAACAACTTTTGTGGACAGAGAAGCTCGGACTCTTCGAGGAAGGTACTGCACCAGCTATGCACGAAGCAGGAATTACTGACTTTAATGGAGAATTACCCGTAAACTGTTCTGGTGGTGTGAATTCAACCAATGCAATAGGTGCTTCCGCAATGGAAAGACCAGCCGAAGCGGCGTTGCAGATTATGGGCAAGGCGAGCAATCAAGTTCCAAAGACAGTTCATACGTCAATTGGATCTGGATGGGGTGGCTCACTCAATCTCATAACTTTAATGGCAATGAGCGATCAGCCCCAAAGGAAGTGGAGGTAAAAGACAATGTCAAAAATGACTCAAAGAAAATCGTTAGATTATGTTAAAAAAGAATACGTGAGAACTCGTACCCAACCTGGAAGCTGGTATTTATCGAGTTATAACTACAAATTTAATATTACCCACATGAAACCGTTTTTAGCAAAATTAAAAGAGAAAAAGCTAGTGGCAAATCAATGTTCTTCATGTAATAGGGTCTTTTTTCCACCTCGATTAGTTTGTGGAAAATGCCTTGTAAAGCCCGATAAATGGGTTGACATAAGAGAAACTGCGAGTGTATCAACATATGCAATTTCATACTTGAAGGATCCAGAAACTGGCGAGGTTCAAGAAAGACCCATGGTCTTGGTTCATCATGATGGAGCTGACACCGTTAGCATTGCTGAGTTAAGTCCAGATGTAAATGTAAAAGATACGTATGTGGGAATGCCAATCATTGCTCATTGGAAGGACGAAAGGGTTGGCGGGTTAGTGGACATTGAATACTATGATAAATATAAAGACGATTCAGATGATATAAGATACAAAAAATAAATTCTCAATTTTTTAATAAATTAATTTTTTTTTAAACTTTTTCGAATTTAAATTTCATTTGATTTATACTTCCTAAAAACCAAATATATCAATTTGGAGAATGAAACAAATCAATTAAATAAATAAAATCAAGGATTAATTCATCAGCCGATATCTTTTTTTAGAAAGAAATCTACATTCTAATCATGAAAAGACAAAAAGTTAATGATGAGGAAAATGATTATGATAAAGAAGTTCCCGCAAACATACAAAATAATCTATCAGCAGATGAGATAATTTTATATAAATCTAAAGGCTTTAATAATCCCTCCAGTACTAAATTTATTAAGTTTGCTGTTCCAATCCTTCAAATCGCAATCATAATCGAATTATTAATCTTATTTCAAATTGTTAAAAGAGAGATAGATATGATTATCAATATTTTCATTTTTGGTTCATCAATTCTAATGTGGATATACTGGGTATTTTTAGTCAAATTGAATATTTTAAGTTCCATTAACTATTTCATATTTTCCAATAGAGCTGTATATGTATATCATCATTCAAGGAGATTTTTTTCTTCGAATAAATCTGAGACTCTTGAAAAGATCGAATTAAGTTCATTAAAAGCGATTTTGTTAAGAAAATTAAAAAAAAAGAAGGATTTAGTTCCCAACGGGTTAATTGATTTCATTTACCCTAAAGAATCTAATTTGAAATTCATAACTGATCCTACCAATAGAATGGCTATAGGAGAAACAAATGATGTTCTTCTAAAATATAACATTATTGAATCGATAATGTGGGTATATCAAGATGTTAAAGGACGAATAGATACTATTATCAAGGAATTAAATCTGAGTAAGCCTCCCGAGATTAGTCCTACAAGTCAAGAATGTATCAGATTGAAGAAGCGGGTCCGAAATCATAATATTGTACTTGGAATTGGGATTTTAAATTTCATATTTTGCACCATTTTTATTTCATTAGGTAATAACATTGTCTCTTTAATTTGCATATTTGGAATAATAGCAAGTCTTACATTAGTGATATTTATCGCATCATTCGATATTCATATCAGGCAAGTCGTACCTTCAAGTGATGGCATGATACAAATAACACCAGAAGGATTAAAATATATTAATGAGAAAAGAACCATCATCTTCAATTTCAATTCAAATATAGGATTCGATTTTAAAATCATTCCCAATAAAATGTCCGAGAACTTTACCTATATAGGCACGATTACCATTCAGTCCTTTGATAACCCCGATTTGAAAGTAAAGTTTGGACCTACAATAGAAATCATAAAAGTACTGGAACTTTTATACTTAAGTTATCTTTCATGGAAAAATCATCATCAACTCCTCTTGAATGAGGAGGAAATCTTAAGTTTAAGGAATCAGAAAAGTATGGTAAAATCAAAGGAATCCATAAAAAGAAAAATTGATTCCTCCCCCATTGTAGACACTATTTCTTCCCAGAAATTCGGATTATCTGAAGAACAAGAAGATAACGTTAAAAAAGTTCTTAATACTAATGAGAAAGTATTAACAATTTATCAACACGAGAGAAAGACATATATATTACTCATATATTTAATCATTTTTAGTGTCGGTGTTATTTTAATCTTGTTTAGTATTTGGAGCGTTTTAGAATTCTTATTTATGATGCCTAATTTTGTCATAACTTTTACATTTGGAATGACAATAATAATTTTTACTACAATATCCTTATATAATTACGTTTTCATTAATAGAATTTACATCTTTACCAATCAAAAATTAATCTTGAAAATCTTTAAAAAATATTACCAGGTACCTTATAAAGATATTTCAATAATTCTTTTAAATGAAGGTCGAAAATCGAATGTCATCCATGTTAATTTCAATGCCGATTCCGAGATAAAAGTAAGGCGAAAAATTAATAATATTAGCCTTCCAATTAAAAAAGAATCTGATTTATACGATAAAATCATTTCTTATAAGAAATCTTTCATTTGATTTACTTAGAAATAAGATTTCATCTTTTTTATTATGCTTACCTAATTTTATTTTCTGTTTCAAATATAAATTTCGTTTGATTTATATTTCCTAAAAACCAAATAAATCAATATGGAGAATGAACACAAATTAATTGAATTAATTAAATCAAGAAAAAGCATACGAAATTTTATTTATGAAAAAATAAGCAATGATACAATTAAAGAAATTCTTGAATGTGGTCGTTGGGCTCCTTCTGCTAACAATTGTCAACCTTGGAGAGTATGTGTCGTGATTCATCCTACTGTGAAACGAATGATTGCAGAGCTATCTGAGGATGGCGGGATCATTGAAAGTGCATATGTCAATTTCGTTATATTTTTAGATCTTGAAAAAGGGGTCGAAAGAGTTAAAGATACACAAGCAATCGGAGCTTTTATCGAAAATATTCTATTGGGCGTTCACTCAAAAGGTTTGGGGGCTGTTTGGATCGGTGGAATTTTAAAAAAGAAGGAACAAGTTAATGAAATCTTTAAATTATCTCCAGAGAAATTTGAGTTAATGGGTATCATTGCCACGGGCGTGATTGATGAACCGATGGAATCTCAAAAAGATAAAGGAAGAGAGAGATATCCATTGGAAGAATTTATGGAATTTTATTGAGTTATTAAGCTAAATCTTTTTCTCAAGCTCTTTTTTTTTCATTTCTTTGAATTCTTTAGAAAAAAATTCGTTTCCATAATGAGAAAACAATACTGCCGTAGGATCGTGGGGTGCAGATCGATCTTTTGCAATCAACGTTGTAACGGGAGCTTTTGAAAGATGCGTGAAAGTTATATCATGTCCAACGCATAACCCGACTATGATGTTCATTTCCGTTTTTGCTTCGTTTAATAATAGAGCTTGTGCGACGGGGTTACACGTGATCCATCCTATGGTATATCCAGTTTTTGAATACATGGTGTATTCCTCGGGGATTCCTACAGCAGTTTTTTTAACTCCCCCTGTCTTGCAACAGATTGAAATCACTTCAAATCCATAATTTTCCAATATTTCCGCGACCCTCTGCACTTCTCGAAGCATCCCCACGCAAAATGCCAGTCCTAATTTCTTATATTCCATGCCCTTGGCATATTCTACAGTATCTTTTAAACGTGGCCAATGGATGTATCCTTTTGCTTCCACTATGGATGCTTCTGCCGTAGATTTCTTAATATATTCATCAGATTCATATAATTCTCTTGCTTTCTTCTCAATTTCAGGAGATACTTTCATTGGGCAGTTATCTAATATCCTACTTGCCCGACCTACAGCACAATAATTAATTCCATTACATTTATGACAAGTTGGTCCAATCATCTTCATTTACCATATCATTTCATTATATTATAATGATATTGAGCATTTTTACCTTATATAAATATTGATTATCGTGATTACCATCGGAGACTCAGAGAAATTTACTACCGACTTCAATTCAATGCTAAACATCGTAATTTTTAATTCCATGGGATTTTTTTTTTTGGATTTTTTAATTCCTTTCATAGCGAGCCAAATCTTAAATGCAACTGGCATTGAAATTGGATTGATTTTTTCGGTTCAATTATTTGGTTTTTTAATCAGTTCTTCTTTTACGGGATTCATTACGGATAAGATAAAATCGAGAAAAAAGTTGATCTTGCTCGGATCTCTTGGAAGGGGTTGTGGCTATTTCATACTTTATAGTGCAATTATTTTAAACTCCTTAATTGGAATGAATGTTGGGACCTTTTCAATCGGATTTTTTGCGGGTTTTTTCTGGATACCATTGGATACATTGATAGCTGAAAAATCAAACAAGATTCACCGATCTTATGCTTATGGGAGAAGAGAATCGGCTATAGGGAAGGGAATGCTCATCGGTTCAATCGTCGGATTCACTATTTTTGGATTTGCAATTTCCGCAACTACTAATCCTTTTATTATCTACATGGCAATACCATTGTTTGGAATCGCAAATTTTTATGCTGGGATTCGATTCTATCGCAACGTTGATGAAAGCATTAAATTTAATCAAGATTTGATTAAAGAAACAGAAAAGAAGGATCTCTTGACGAAGATCCCAAGAAGAATGATTCTTGGGATTATAATACTGATGGTAGTCTTGATCTTGGCGAGCATTAATAGTTCTATTGGACGCCCTTTTTTTAATGTTTACATTCTTGATGAAATTGTTAATAATCCAACCATCGCGATGATAGCCTTTATTCCTAGTGGTTTTGTTCCACTATTTCTCTCTCCTAAACTTGGCAGAATAGTAGATAAACTTCACCCAGCTGTAGGGATCTCTCTATCAAGTGCGTTAGGTTCTTTGGTAACGTGGATTTTGATTAATTCTCCAAACGTCATAATTTTTTCCCTTCTTTATGTTTTAGATGTTACCATTGCCTCTGTTGGAAATTTGGTTTTTCAGAATTTTCTCAGTAGAATCTCAATCAAAAGTAGAGGAAAAGTACTTGGATTAAGATCCTTCTCATCTAATTTTGGAGGAATAATTGGACCAATTATAGGAGGGTTTTTATGGGATGTTTTAGGACACAAAGCACCATTTATTGTTTCCATTTTAGTGGAATTATCTCTCATTCCAATGTACATTTTAGCAGTATATTCATTAAAGAAATACTTAACAGAAACCTATAATATTAAGGAAAAAATTCAAATTGAAAAAATATAACAAAAGCTAAATTACATATTTAGTAAATTCCTATTTTTTTTCCTTATAGTTTTAAAAGTTTCAAAAATCATTTTTATCTATAGATCTGTATGACTATTTTTTGAAAGTTCAATCCCTCGTTGTTTTATGATCTCAGATATCGTTTCAACATCTTTATTTATCGTCCGTGTTGCTAACATCCATAATAAACCTCCAATAATACCTATACTCATTGTGATAATTACCGTTAGCTGGTAATTGCCAGAAAATAAAGATAAAACTGTTCCCGCAATAATCGGACCAGTTCCACTTCCAATATTCTCAAGAAACTGGTTTGCAGAGCTGATTACTCCCTGAGCCTCGGGTAAGTTGATAGCTTGTAATATAGGTGGTTGATTTATATTCCATAATCCTACTACTGCTCTAGCTATTAATGATATCATACCCAATACCCAGATTATAGGAATACCTAATAAAAATCCTATGTTATTACCTTGTGTTACAGATATATGGGGTAGAGGCATAAAGAATAAAGCTATGTAGAATGAAAATAGACCAACAATAGAAAATACAATCATATAAACTCGGTTCCTTATATTTTTTTTTGCTAACTTATCGGAGAGTTTTGCTAATGCTAAGGAACCTAATAGACCGCCAGGTAAACCAAAAATTATCATAAATATGCTAGTGGCAAATGGAGAGAGATTATGGGGCTCAGACTGAATATAAGGAACGAATAAGAAATCGGGAATCATCAGCATGACTGTAGTGAAAAGACCTTCCACAAAAGCAATAATATTTGTAGGTTTAAGAATAGTCGATTTAATAGTTGTCTTGTTCAATTTATATTCATATTTTATATTGTCATTTGCTAAGATAAGGCTTAAATCTTTATGCATTGAGGCGCGTTTAGGTTCTTTGCCTCTTAAAAATATTAGTAAACCGAATATAAAATATAGAATACCAATAATTATGAAAAATTCTCTCCAGAGGTAATTCTGGAATAAAATGGCTGAAATTAACATCCCAACTATCTGAAATAACTGAAATAAAGCTTGTAATAAGCCAAAAAAATGTGATTTTTCATCTTCCTTAGTAGAATCATTAGAATAAGAATTTAAAATCGGCCAAAAACCACCTGATGCGAATCCTCGTATTAAACTAAATATTAGAAAGAAAGCATAAGTCTCCAAACCCAATCCTTGACTAACAAACCCATTCAACATATAGGCTAGCCCAAAAATGATTTCCGTTATTGCCATTAATGTTTTTCTAGAATATCTGTCTGCCAATATTCCAAATAATAACCCTGAGAAAGCCATAATGTAGGTGGTAGTACCAACCAAAATTCCCATTTCAACTGAATGAAAACTCTCACCTGGCCATATAATGTTGGAGACAATCAAAAAATTGATAAAGATCGTTGAAACAGTAAACGCGAATGAATTATAGATTAGAAAACTAGGTCATAATCTCTTAATAAGATTAAGAAAGCTAGTTTGTGGGGATTCAGAAATTTTTTCACTATTCATATAAAGAAAAATGAATAAGTCATATTAAAACATTTTGAGACCGTCTACTTAAATTTAAAATTTAAAATAACGGATTTATTAAAATAGCTTATCTTCTTGATTGAAATAGCTCTAAAGAGAAATTAAGGAATCTAAAATCTTATATGTATGATATTAGATATAATTGGACCGATCCAATAGTAAAATTCTACCCAAAAAGGAGATGTCCAAGCCAAATATAAAAATGCATAAAAAATCGCAAAAATGAAACCAAATATTACATCAATCGGATAATGCACTCCTAAGATTAATCGGCATATTGCCATTACAACATCTAAAACAAGAAAAATAAAGAGTATTATCAAATTATTAAAATAGAAGCTAAAAATAAACCCAAAAAACAATAAAAAAGCCACATGGCCGCTTGGAAATGATCGATGCTCAGAATCAGACATTACGTATGGGATTCTAATGAAATCATCGTGTTTTTTAACACCTTCTTTTTTCAAAGTGATATATGGTCGATTTCGTTTGATAATTTTGTACCTGATTAGCGAATGAATAATGATTGATTGTTCGAATCCACCAGTGAACAAAACGAGTAGGTAATAATCCTTGGTGATATAACCATATATGAACCATATTAGCCAGACTATACCCCAGAAGTAGAGGCTACCAAAAAAGCTGAAAACTTTCGCAAAAATCATGCTACGCTTTGAGAAATCACTTTTATATACAACAAGAAATGTCTTTGTGTCCCAATCCTCTAATTTTTGGATATAATCTGCTAATGCTGACATTTATCATGATTAATGATGTAAAGCTATATATAGCTTTTCCGATGATATATAATATTGCGTGGTTGAACTTTTAAGAATATAATGAGTATTATTTAGTTTAATTTACCATATCTGATAATTTCGATGATTTGGTTTTACAACATCAATTTTTCAATTCTTTTCATTCCTTCCTCAATATTTTTTTCAGATATACAATAAAAAAATCGAACATATTCCTCCGGTGTTTTTCTTCCAAAATAATTGCGAGATTGCTTTTTTAAGTTCTGGAATTCATGCTGAGGGACTATAATGGGTAAAATTTTCCTCGATTGTTTTTATTCCTGCTTTTTTAATGTGATCTAGTGTAGGAAAATCTGGTTCACATTTCGCAAACGATATTATGTTATTTCTACGCTTTTCAGGAAAATTTTGAATTCTCTTGAGAACTTCCAAAGCAGTTTCAGTACCAAGATTATCTAATCCTTCAGCATAATGCATTATATTATCTCATTGTAATTTTTATATAATTTTTTTGAATGATTATATTATATTTTTAAGGTAATAAATATTAATAGAGAAGAATCCACTAATACTAAATATATCAATAATAAATATTTAAAAAAGGCGATAAAACTATTACTGATATTCATTACAATAGAGAAAAAGGCTCTCAATTATTTCTATTTACTCCTGGACCTGTTCAAGTACCAGCGAACCTTCTTAAGGAACTGGCTCTACCAAACGATACTCACCGCTCAACAGCTTATTCTGAAATGCATCAACTTGTTACAGAAGGATTAAAAAAAGTATTATATACAAAAAATGAATGTTTGCTATCGACATCAAGTGCGACTGGTTTGATGGAAGCTTGTGTAAGAAACCTCATAAAAGACGATGAAAAGGCTCTTTTTTTTTCAGTTGGGGCTTTTGGAGACCGGTGGCATGAAATTGGTCTTTTAAATGGTAAAAATTCAATAAAGGAAAGTGTTGAATGGGGAGATGCGATTACCCCTGAATTTGCTCAAGAAGTATTGGAAAAAGACAAATATGCTGTTGTCTTCATTCAATCTAATGAAACATCTACGGGTGTATACAATCCAATTGAGAAAGTCATTCCAATTATTAAGGAACATGATGCATTAGTATGTGTAGATGCCACGTCTTCAATGGCAGGAGTTAAACTAGAAGTGGATAAACTTGGAATCGATGTTTGCTTAGCATCCGTACAAAAATGTTTCACCGTACCCCCAGGATTAGCAGTTTGTTCTATTTCTGAAGCTGCTATAAAAAAAACAGCCCAAGTTAAAAATCGAGGGTTGTATTTTAATTTTGAAGATATGCTCAAGAAAAATAAAGTACATCAAACTCCAACAACGCCTCCCATACCTCAAATAAGAGTTTTAGAGTACCAAATTCATCATATCTTGAATAAGGAGGGCTTAGAAAATAGATTTGAAAGACATGCTAAGTTAGCTAAACGCACACAAGAATGGGCTAGATCTTTAGGCTTTGATATGTTCCCTAATAACGAGCAATATTATTCCAATACCGTATCTACGATGAAAAATTCAATCAATATCGATATATCCAAAATGGTTTCCGTTTTAGGTAATAAAGGATATGGAATAGTTAATGGGTATGGATCCTTAAAGGATAAAACATTCCGAATTGGTCACATGGGTGAAATTGTTTTAGAGGATTTGAATAAGATGTTAAAGGTTCTTTCTGAGATTATCGAAGGATTAAAGTAATTTTTTTTTATCTTTTTTTGTAGAATTATTTTAAAACAATAGTAACATTACAAATAATATTAAATCATTTCAACATGTATGTGATCCAAAATGAAGATTTTAATAAGTGACACTCTTGATGAAGCAGGAATCAAAATATTTGAAGATAACGGTTTCGAAGCCGTAAGAAAATTTACCCTTTCAAAAGATGAACTACTCAATCAAATTGCTGAGTATGATGGTATTGTTATCAGATCAAGAACTAAATTAACCGCTGATATTTTAAAGAATGCTAAAAACCTAAAAGTAATAGGAAGAGCCGGGGTTGGACTAGATAATATCGATCTAAAGAAAGCTGAAGAATTAAATATAACTGTATTAAATACACCAGAAGCACCTTCAATTTCTGTAGCGGAATTAGCTTTAGGTTTGATGTTTGCTTTAGCAAGATATATAACTGTTGCAGATAAAACTATGCATCAAGGTGAATGGAATAAAAATGATTACTTAGGGTATACTCTCAATGGTAAGAAGTTAGCATTGATTGGCTTCGGTAATATTGCTAAACAATTGGCGAAGAGTGCTATTTCATTGGGAATGAGTGTTGGCGTTTATTCAAGATTTAGTAAGGGTCAAGTTGCTATTGATGAAGCCAAAAATATGGGATGTGAGATTTATCAATCTATAGAAGATGCGCTGAAAGATGCACAAATAATTTCTCTTCACTTACCCTCATCACCGCATACCAACAATATAATCAATGAATCCACGCTTAAATTGATGAAACCTAATTCGATAATAATCAATACTGCGAGAGGAAAACTGATAGATGAGAAAGCTTTAATTAAGGCATTAAAAAATAAAAAAATTGGTGGAGCTGCTTTGGATGTATATAGGGAAGAACCATTAAAGGATGAAAATCTAATAAATTGCTTTGATAATCTAATATTAACCCCTCATATTGGAAGTCAAACAAATGAAAACCAAGATGCCGCAGCAACGATGATCGCAGAAAAAATGGTACATTTTCTGAAAAAATAAAGAAAAAAAATATTTTATTTATTTCAAATCGTGAAGAACTAACCCAGATAATACTTTCGGATCAAACCAAGTTGATTTTGGTGGCATTACTTCTCCAAGATCTGCAATAGCTTCCAAATCCTTAATATTCACGGGATATAAATTAAAAAAAATATCATTTCCTTTTTCTGTTACATATTTCTCCATTTCAAGAGGATTCAATACGCCTCCTACAAAAAATATATTCTCATCTGCTTTTGGATCAGAAATGTCTAAAATTGGAGTTAATACCTTATCTTGAAGTATAGCAACATCCAAGCTATCCCTTCTTGATTTGAAGTTTTTATTCTTGACATTTAATTCATACCATTTTCCCTTGAGACACATGGCTACTTGATTTTTTCTTTTTGGATCGAAAGCTCTTTCTCTTTGTCGAACTTCATATATTTCCTCCAACTTTTTCAGAAAATCTTTAACATCCATGGATAATTTTTTAATCACCCGATTATAAGGTAGGATTCGAATTTGATCATCAGAAGCGACATAAGAAAGGAGATATTGCCAAGGTTTTTCTAATTCTTCTTTATTCACTCCACTCAATTGCTTTTTACGGTATTCAGCAGCACTAGCAGCACGATGATGCCCATCTGCAATATAAACCTTCTCATTTTTAAATAACTCAATCAATTTTTCAATAATCTTCTGGTCTGTTTCTTGCCATAACAAATGTTTGTAATCATACTTTGAAAAACTGAATATGGGATCCTTCTTCTTAATTTTATCAATTATTTTGTCAATTTTTTTATTTGCTGAAAACACACTCCACACAAGTCCCGCAGATACGTTAGTTGCTACAATATGATTAGTTCGATCTTTTAGTGGTTTATCTCGAGTATGTTCATGTTTTACAATATTCCCCAACTCATAATCGTGTAAGGATAAACCCATAATCAGACCTTGATGACTAAAGAATTTTGATTCTTGCCTATAAACAAAAATGCTTGGGTGATATTCTTTGGTTATTATTCCCTCATCTTTATAACGTTGATACGCTTTAGCAGCATTCGCATATATTTCTTCATCTTCACCATCAGGTAAGATAAGATGAATTAATGAGTTTGAATTAAGTTTCAATTCTCTTTCTTCATCATCCTCAATCACATCATAAGGATTCGTAGTAAATTCTTCTGGATTGTTTGGCAAATAGGGCGTTAAAGGAGATATTTTAACCATAATATGCATATTAATGGTATCTGCTTAATAAAATAGATTCAAATCTTAAGTAATGATACGAGAATAAGCTAATTTTAAAATTATAATACTTGTTTTTTAAATTTAATATTCATATCGATAACTATTTAAATTCCTTCTATTATTTGTTTAATATCTTTTAAAGGTAAATTAAAAATAAAATTATTCCTTGAAATATTTTAACGATTAAGAAAAGGCCAAAGATTATAATGTCAAAAGATATAAAAAATATTCTTGATAATATCGAATCAAGTGAAAATTTAGTTGCCGAGGCAAAATTAAAAGCAGATAGGCTCCAAGAATTGGTTGAAAAGCAGAAAAGAATTATCAGTGATCAAGAAATTATCATTGAAGAACAAAAAGCGAAAATTTCTCAGATGTATGATATCCCAGAGGACATCTTAGAGTTAAAGGAGTTAATTGGTACTCAAAGAGCTTTACTTAATGAGAAAGAAATGAAATTAGATCATGCTAAAGGAACTGCAATTCAAATAGAACGGGAGTTAGATCAATATAAAAAACAATCGGAACCAATTCAAAAAAGATTGGATGAAACTTACGAGATTATTGGCACGATCAAGGCCGAATTAGCTGAAAAAAAATCAGAAGTTCTATTAAAGACCGAAAGGATCAAAAATTTAGAAAATAAAATTAGAGAGATTCAAACTTTTGCTGATAAATTACAAGATGAACAAGTAAAAATATTAAATGAAATGGATCAAAAATGGAAATCAGAAGTTGAAACGATTAAAAGATTACATTTGGAAGAAAAAAATGAAACTAATGCTAGATTGAGAGAAATGGATCAAATTTTACTAGATAGTAAGTTAGTTTCAACTGAAGCCTCTTCAGATGCGAAAGATATTAAATCACGGTTTGAGGAAATTCGAAATAAACAAGAAGATTTAATCAAGAAAAATGAAGAATTACGAGATGAAAAAAGAAAATTGGAAGCAGAAATAAGAAAATTCGACGAAGCGATGATAGAACTCCGAAATTTTAAGGAAAAAAATATAGCAAAAATCACCTATTATAACAAGCTCGCACCTTTAATGGAGCAAGAAGCTCAGTTCAAAGCATTTTTAATAATAGAAAAGGTCGGATCCATTTCCTTAGAAGATTTAAGAAATGCAATGGGATCTCCAATTGTTTTAGTAAAAAAAATAGTACAAAATCTTCAAGAAGTTGATTTATTGGATATTGATGATATTGGAAAGATCCACGTGAAAAAAATTGAACAGTAAATTTCATTTTTGAAGGATATACTTTCACTTATTTATTATTTCTTTTTGTGTTGGCAAGTAAAGTAATATCCTTTACGGTAAGAAATGAACTTAAATTTTTGCCAATTCCTTGTAAAGATCCGGTAATACTTTTTTGAACTTACCATCCGGAATTTTATCTAGAATTTCGGCAGCAATAGTCTTTAATATTTCCCGATATAAGGCAGGTTTTTCATCTCTTCGCAACAATAGTGCAACAACGTAATTTTCAATGCTAATATGATCTGCACCGACGCCTGAAAAGAATGAGACGACTTTATTGTTCTTTAAACTAATTGATGCAAAACCAGGTTTCAAACTTTGATATCGATGAGAAGAATATACTTGTGTTAATAAATTATTTGTAATCTTCAGATTTTCTGGATAAAATCCTTCGTTAATTGGTCCAATTTCATTATCCCAACGAATAATTAGTATTCCGACTGGCATTTTCTAATTCCTCAGTTATCCTTCTTTAAGAGGTTTGATTTTAAAATTTAATAAAAGCAACTTTCTTAATTACTAATTAACTAAATAATTAAAAATAGCATTTATAATATTTTTTATTTATTTAGTTTTATTTCTTTTAAATTTGTTATTATTTTCTTGCCAAAATATGGCGAAGTCTAATTTGAAAAGATCAAAAAAAAAGGAGGTAATTATTTTTTAAAGATTAACCCTAATAGACCGCCTAGAGCTATTAATATTGGATCTACTAACAAAAACGATGTAGATAGCGAAACAGGAATGCTTACATAGATTGTCAATGTCCCTACAATTATAAAATTACCTACAATTCCACAAATACCTCCAATCAACGCTAAATAGCCACCAATATTTTTACTCACTATTAAGATAATTCCACCAATAATACCTAATAAAGCCCAGAGAAATGTAAGTATCGATCTCAAATAAAAGATGAATGGAGAGATTCCAACGTCATCCCACGTAAGACCAGCAATAACCAAATTAGCTTCTATACCTGGTATAGTAAGAAGTGTCATAAACCCGGCAATAAGCATTATTGCTCCACCGACAATTGCTAAGATCCCACCTAACAATTTTCCTTTCATAATCACTAACCATTAAAAAGAGTTTTAATAATAAGATTAGCATGTTCTTATTAATAAAATTACAGAAAATTTATCACGTTTATAACAAAGAAAAGTTATATATCGCCTATGTATGGTTTTCCCTCTAACCATGCTAATTCTGTATCAAGTAAAAATCCCACATTGGCAATACCTCGAGTTTCCCACTTTCTAAAACTTTTAATTACATCATATAAAGCTTGAGCATTCGTAGAGTTTCTTTCCATTAAAACGTTTTCTATCAACTTTATTAACCCTTTAGGCTTATCAGGTGCAAATTCTAATGCATTCATGAACCATTTATGATAAGGATAGAGAATTTCATTATGCTCTAAAATCATTCTTCCACCAAAAAATACTAAATCTAAAATTGCGCGGTTTAATAAGTAAGGATCATTTCTTCTTTCTGCTTCTTTAACATACCAATTTGCTACTTCTAATTGAGCGTGGAATTTCTGTATTTTTTCAATTTTCTCCTCTTTTTGAAAAACAGGAATTTTTTTCAAGAGATCCTCAAGTTCTGGAATTTCAGAATATGATATCCACGCACCTCTAAACGCATCTCGTGCTGGCTCGGTCCCCCGTTCAGCTACAGTTTCTAAAAATTCAAGATTTACTATCTTCCCTTCAACATATCCTCCAGAGTAATCACAAAATGATGGATCATAAAATAAAAATCGATTTCTTTTACTTCTTTTGTTAAATTCTTCATCAGTAGCGATAATTATTCCATCGATATCGGAATCTTCACGCTCTAATCCCTTAGCTATT
>Ga0307445_10000325_pt1 | contig 25084 bp, 16 predicted proteins | sample SalMarSW160330MG_FD_202147 | JGI IMG/M metagenome (GOLD analysis project Ga0307445, IMG submission 202147) | Salt marsh sediment microbial communities from the Plum Island Ecosystem LTER, Massachusetts, United States - SW1603-30 | ecosystem: Environmental > Aquatic > Marine > Intertidal zone >... | reverse complement strand
GCCGATTTTGAAGCGAAAATTGCAGGTATTTACAAGAAAAATGTCAGTCCAGACACGACTTATATGCCGGAACTCCAGCCGCTTGCCCAGGTTCATATGTATGAACCTGGACGTCCAGGTCAGGCTAGAAAGGTCGCTATGTTTTCGGTCATCGCCGTGTTTATCCTGCTTATGGCTTGCATCAATTTCATGAATCTGGCCACCGCACAATCCTCCAAGCGCTCCAAGGAAGTAGGAATGCGGAAGGTGATCGGTGCTTTACGGCGCCAGATCATCCGGCAGTTTTTAGGGGAAGCCGTCTTGATCGCCTTTTTTGCTCTTTTTCTGGCCTTGATCGTGGTGGAAGCAGTGCTTCCGCATTTTAATCAATTTACGGGGAAGGCATTGGTTTTAATATCAAGAGCAAATTTTTCTCTTGTCCTCACGCTATTGCTCATTACTCTGGGAACGGGGATTCTAGCCGGGAGCTATCCTTCACTTTTTCTTTCTGCTTTCCAACCTGTCCAAACCCTCAAAAGCCAGTATTCCTTCAGGAATAAGGGAGGAGGGATCCGCAAGGCTTTAATAGTGGTCCAGTTCGCTATCTCGGTCGGATTGATCGTTTGCACTTTGTTGGTATCCAGTCAGCTAAGATATATTCAAAAACGGGACCTCGGACTTGATCGAGACCATATTATAGCAGCCTATGTTTACCCTCCCTTCATTCCAAGCTTTGAAGGATTCAAGAACGTCCTCCTTTCTCGACCCGGGATAAAAGGTGTCACTTCAGCCGCCCAGCCACCCTTCAGTGTCGGAGAAAATATCCAGATCGACTGGGAGGGAAATACGACCGATGCGACGATTTCTGCCGACTATACATGTGTTGACTATGACTTTTTCAAGACCTTCGATATGCAGATCCTCCAGGGACACACGTTTTCTCAGGAATTTACAACAGATGAGGCAACGGCTTGCATCATCAACGAGGCTGCAGTTCAGCGAATGGGATTGGACAATCCGATCGGTACGAGGATATATATGAATCACCCTGCCTGGCCGGAATCTTTTCGTACAGCCCGCGTTATCGGGGTGGTCAGAGATTTCCATTCCCGCTCTCTGCATACGGCCATCCGCCCGTTTGTTTTCCGGATGTACAAGCCCTGGCACCAGTATGCCTTCATCAAGATCGATGGATCTCAGATTCAAGAGGCACTGGCCAGTATCGAGGATGCCTACAAATCCTACTCACCGGGCATCCCCTTTGATTACTTATTCCTGGATGAGGTGTTCAATCGGCAATACACATCGGAGAGACAACTTGGTGAGCTGTTCAACGGATTCAGTCTGCTGTCCGTAATTATTGCATGTCTAGGTCTCTTCGGATTGGCCTCATACTCAACCGAGCAGAAGACCAAGGAAATAGGGATCCGCAAGGTTTTAGGGGCCTCGATTACCGGGATAGTGGCGATGACAGCACGGGAGTTTCTAAAATGGATTCTTATAGCCAACCTGCTCGCGTGGCCGATTGCCTACTTTGTTATGTCCAAATGGCTACTAGATTTTGCCTATAAGATAAGCATCGGGCCTTTAGTTTTTGTGCTGTCTGCAGGTCTGACCCTGATCGTTGCGGTGCTTACGGTGAGTTATCACTCCCTCAAAGCCGCTCTCGCCAATCCTGTAGATTCACTCCGATATGAATGATGCTTCCGAAAATGGAGACGTATCTTGAGAAATGTCTATGATGATCACTCATAACGAAGTGAATCGGCTGGGTTGGCGGTGGCAGCACGGATGGATTGGAAACTGACTGTGAGCAGGGCGATAGCCAAAACGAAAAGACCGGATAACACAAATATCAAAATATTGATATCGGTGCGATAAGCGAAGTTCTTCAGCCATCTGCTCATGATGTAATATGCCACGGGCCAAGCCACACAATTCGCCAGCAACACCCATTTGGTAAACTGCTTGGAAAGCATTACCGCGATTCCTAGTACCGAAGCGCCGAGGACTTTCCGGATCCCGATTTCCTTGGTCCGACTTTCCGCTGTGAATGACGCCAATCCCAGTAGTCCAAGACAGGCGATAAAAAGCCCCAGAACAGTGAAGATGCCGAATATCCTTCCGACCTGCTCGTCGGATCGGTATTGCTGATCAAAATCCGTATCCAGAAAAAAACTCTCGAAGGGATTGTTCGGATACAGCGATTTCCATTGGGACTCGACAATGGCCATGGTTTCTTGGATATCGGTAATATCAACGGATAGTGTGAGATACCGGAACAGCTGAGGATTACACTCCATAACAAGAGGTTCGACCTGGGTTTGCAATCCACGGTAATGGAAATTTTTCGTCACGCCGATGATCGGATTGACGCGCCCCCCGAATCCCGTTTTGAGGCGTTTTCCGATGGCTTCTTCAGGGCTGCTCCATCCGAATGCTGCAACAGCAGCCTCATTGATCAAAAAGGCTCCAGCAATATCTGTGCTCATCTCCTTTTGAAAAGCCCTCCCCGCTGCCATTTCAATCCCGTACAGGGGAATGAAGTCCTGATCGAAATACAAGTGAAACATCGATTGATTTTTCGTGTCTTCCTCTCCGACCAGAGAAATGCCAAAATTGGAAACACTTCTTCCCGGAACACTGGAGGAGACGGTCGCATTTTGTACAAACGGGTTCTCGGAGAAAAGATTTTTCACCGATTCGTAGTTTTCCAGGATCGAAATTCCCCCTCTTATCGGGATCACGAGTTTCTGTTCCTTTTCAAAGCCCAGGTGCTGGTTTTTCATATAATTGAATTGCCGGGCCATGATTAACGTTCCGACAATCAGCACGACTGATATGGCAAATTGAACGACCACAAGCCCATTCCGCATGGCAAAACCGCGAGATCCCCCTGCTAGATTTCCTTTAAGAGTAGAGATCGGGCGGAAGGCAGAAAGCACAAGCGCTGGATAGACTCCGGTGGCCAGACCTACCCCGATCGAGCCTGCGATCAGACCAGCTAAAACCACAGGATTCAAGATCTGGTCGAAATTCAAAACAATTCCAGTCACATTATTTATGAGAGGCATTGCGAATTTGGCCAAAACCATCGCTAATCCCAACGAAAAGATCGTGACAAGCAAGGATTCTCCTAGGAATTGCCCGATGAGCTGAAACCTTCTGGCTCCCACAACCTTACGCATGCCCACTTCCCTAGCCCTGTTGGCAGCCCGGGCTGTGGAAAGATTCATAAAGTTTAAGCATGCAATCAGAAGGATAAACAGACCGACAAAGGAAAAGATGGTGACATACAGGGGATTTCCGGAAGGTTCTGTTTCATAACGGAGGTGGGAATGGAGATGGATGCTGGAAACTGGTTGGAGAAAGTAATGATAGGAATCTTCCATATCCTTTAATTGTTCGCCCACATACTTATCTGCAAGGTTGCTGACTTGCTGGGAAAATCCTTCTCCATTCACATTTGGCTTGAGTTTGAGATAGGTGTAAAACATGGTGGAGTACCAATTGGACATTTCTTCCCAGTCTCTAAGGGTTTCTATAGAAGCGATCAGGTCGTATTTCAAGTGTGTGTTTTCCGGAGGATCGACCACTACCCCTGTGATTTCATAGATGTCGTTATTGATCTCCAGGGTTTTGCCGAGGGGATTTTCATGGCCGAAGTACTTCAGGGCCATCCTTTCAGTTATGACCAGAGTGTGAGGTCTTATCAATGCTTCCCGGGGATTTCCCTGACTAAAAGGAATAGTCAAGACATCGAACAGTTCCGGGTCCGCATACATGAATCTGTCTTCGTAAAAAAAAGTGTCTTCCCTTCTAACCAACCGGCTCTGGTATGCAAGCAACGCGCGTCCAGCCTGTTCGACCTGGGGATAGTCGGCCTTAAGGGTCGGGGCCACCATCGGGGAAATCATCGCAAAAACCCGGTTTGCAGTAGGAGTGCGGATGTCCTGGACGATCCGGTAAACCCTGTCCCCGTCCTGATGATATGTATCGTAGCTTTGTTCTTGGCGAACATAGATGAGAATCAGCAGACAGATGGCCATCCCGATCGCAAATCCCGCGATATTGATAAAGGAATATCCTTTATGGCGCTGGAAATTTCTCAAGGCGATTTTTAAATAATTTTTGATCATAATGCTCCTCCAGTATACTATGTCTCTAATAATTCCTGGGATCGATTCCAGCACCCGGAGCCAGAACCATAATTTTGCTTGGCGTTTTGATCCGCTTGCGCATTTGTATTGATAGATTTCATCGATGTCACCGGAAAATTCACGAAAATCTTCCCCCTTGAGGAACAACTTCATGAGCGCCCAGGGGATGAGCGGGGGTTTAGTCTTATGATTTATCATCTATTTCGCTTTTTTCTCTAGACTGAAGCCCTTGATTCCGCCCCATATCGCAGAATGAATGCAGAGGATCTTTTCCAAGGCTGAAAGGCCTTCAGGGGTAATCTTATAATAATACCGGGTTCTTCCCCCACGTTCAGAAACGGGATCGCTGGCTATTTTTTTCACGTACCCTTTGGCCTTCAATTTTTTCAGGGTTTTGTAGATGACACCGAACGGCCAATACCGCCCGATATCGTCGTTGACCTGTTCCCTAATGGATACGCCGTAGGCATTGCTCTGGAGCTTGTAGACCGCCAAAAGAATGATTTCTTCAGCCCTGGATAAAAGAATCATTGGCATGTCCTTTCATTTGTATTCAAATTGCACTCATATACTATGACGCAGCAAACACAAAAAGGTTTCAAAAACTTTTAAGGAACCTTTCTGTTCTCGTTTTCGTAGCAAATAGTGAATCGAATATTTCTTGGAGGGTAGAGTGTTTAAAAATTACTTCAAGATCGCAATCCGGAACCTGTTTCGCAACAAGTTGTATTCTTTGATAAACCTGACCGGGCTAGCCATCGGTTTGGCTGCCTGCCTGATGATATGGCTTTGGGTGCAGGATGAGCTGAGCTATGACCGGTTCCATGCAAATGCCGAAAGGATTTACCGCGTCGAGCGCAAATTCGATTTCAGAGATATGCACGGCCAAGCTCCGATCACCGGCGGTACTTACGGACCAGCCTTGGTCAATGACTATCCTGAAATCGAGAATTATGTTCGGTTGCACAAGAATGAATCGTCTATCAAAGACTTCCGGAACATTTTTCACAAAACACAACTGATCGTCGCCGACAATTCCATCTTCGAAATTTTTGATTTTCATTTGGAAAGCGGCGATCCGAAAACCGCTCTAACACAACCTAAGTCCATGGTTCTAACCCGCGAAAATGCCATGAAATATCTTGGGACGGAAGATGCCATCGGAAAATCTCTGACCGTTGATTGGGGTGGGACGTTGGCCGACTTTCAAATTACAGGCATCCTAGAAGAAATCCCCCAAAATTCTCATGTCCGGTTCGATGTATTGGCCTCTATCTCCTCATATCCTCCTGAGCAATTGAATGTTTGGTTCAACAATTTCCTTTACACGCATGTGCTGGTAAGAGAGGGGACGGATATCGAGGCATTGGAGGACAAATTCTCGAGCTTTTTAACCAAATATATGGCAGCGGACTTTGCCAAAATCGTTGGACCGGAAGTAGATGTGAACGATGTTTTTCAGCTCAGAATGTATCCTCTTTTGGACATCCATCTCCATCCTGCCGAAGAGTTCGAGATCGAACCTCAAGGTAGCATGACGTCGGTTTATATTTTTTCGGCCATTGCCATTTTGATATTGGTGATAGCCTGTATCAATTTTATGAATCTTTCCACAGCCCGGGCCAACAAAAGAGCCAGAGAAGTCGGGATTCGCAAGACCGTCGGAGCGCACAAACGCCAGCTCCGAGGGCAATTCTTGGGAGAATCCGTGCTGCTCGCGTTTATTGCCCTCGGTTTAGCCCTACTGCTTATTCGAGCGTTCATCCCGATATTTAACTCGATTTCTGGCAAATCTTTAGCAACCGGCATGCTTTTTCATGCGGGTAACGGGATCCTTCTTATCGGGATCGCTTTAGCTGCGGGAATATTGGCAGGCTTGTATCCGGCCTTTTACCTGACACGGTTCGATGCTGCCAAGGTGTTGAAAGGAGGAGCCCATTCGGGAACCGGGAAATCGATCTTCCGCAGGAGCATGGCCGTGCTTCAATTCGTTATATCCATCACTCTGATCATCGGCACACTTGTCATATTCAAACAAATGGACTATATCCAGAATAAGTCCTTGGGTTTTGATAAAGAGAATGTGGTCATCCTTCCTGCAGAAAGCAAACAGATCCGCCAAAATATAGAGGCCTTTCGTAACAAACTGATTGAGGATGTGCGTATAAAATCTGTGGCTGTTTCCTCCAATATTCCTGGGAGTGCCATGTTTTCGGACACAACTTATAAGAGGGGAGATACCGATGAGATCTTTCCGCTGATTTTTATGGAAACAGATTATGAATTCGTGGACACATATGGATTCGAAGTTACCCATGGCCGCCGATTTTCCAAAGAGTTTGGCACAGATATCGACGGGGCCATCATGGTCAATCAGGCCGCTGCCAGAGAAATCGGGTACACGCCGGAAGAAGCGGTCGGCAAAAAATTGCTCAGGTTCATTAGCTTGACCGAATTCAAGGAATTAACGATTGTCGGGGTTGTGGAAGATTTTCACTTTAAATCCTTGCACCGGATTATCGAACCCTGTCTGTTGGTGCTCGATCCCGAAAATTTCGACACCATCTCGATCAGGATCATGCCCGGAGATGTCAGGGGAACCATCGGCTTTATTCAACAAAAATGGGGAGAAGTATTCCCGGGAGAACAGTTCGAATACAGCTTTCTGGATAGCAGGATCGATTTATTGTACAAAAGCGAAGGAAGGATGCGGAGCATCTTTGTGATATTTGCTATTCTATCCATATTCGTGGCCTGCCTGGGGCTCTTCGGTCTGGCCACCTTCACGGCTGAGGAAAGAACAAAAGAGATCGGGGTGCGGAAAGTCATGGGGGCGTCTGCTACCAATATACTGTTGCTCCTGTGGAAAGAATTTACCAAATGGGTGCTTGTGGCCAATGTGATCGCTTGGCCTGTTGCCTACTTTATTATGAGAAAATGGCTGCAAAATTTTGCTTATCAAACAGGTGTTGGATTGTTGCCCTTTGTGTTATCGGCTATTATGGCCCTTCTGATCGCCCTGTTTACAGTGAGTTATCAGTCCATAAAAGCCGCTGTAAGCGATCCTGTCAAATGCCTCAGGTATGAGTGATTAAGTTTTTCTGATATTTTCCTCCCTTTAAGTCACAAGTTTGTCGCTTATCGTCTGCTGTTTAGGTTTTTTGGGAAGCATCTCTATTTGATAAATGGGGCTTTTGGGAATGGCGGAAGCGACTATTGAAGATTTAGGCATAAAGGAAGGGCGTTAAAAATCTTCATGGTAGTAAAACCATTCCCAAAAACTGATAAAGAGCCGTTTGGTACGCGGAAATAGAGGTACTTAGGTCTTTTTGAGAATAGTTTGTGAAATACAAAAAGATGTGATATGAGATATTTCTTTGCAAGGAGGAATATCATGAACAGCATGAGGAAAATTGTGCTCTCGATTATTCTGGTGTTGATTTTTGCTTTTTCACTTTCGGCTCAAGGCGAAAAAAAGATTTTGACTCTGGAAGATTATCCCCAATGGAAACATATCCTTTCTCCATCTATCAGCGCAGATGGCGATTGGATCAGTTACTCCCTTCGGCCTAATGGGGGAGATGCGATCCTTTATTTTAAGAACAACGTCTCGGAAAAGATTTATGACATTGCCTATGGATCGGGAGCAAAATTTTCGGAGGATTCCCGATGGGCGGCTTATCTGATCGGTGTGTCCAAAGAGGAAGCGAAAAAACTGCAAAAGGATAAGAAACCTGTCCCCAAAAAAGGCGAGCTCCTGAATTTAGCTACCGGTGAAAAATACACGATAGAAAATACAGAGGCTATCGATTTCCCAAAAAACTCGAAATATTTTTCAGCAAAAAAGGCGAAATTGGACAAGACAGCCAAGCATAACGGCACGGATCTTGTGTTGCGTAATCTGGAAACAGGCATTTCCCAGAACATCGGGAATGTGGGGGAGCTCCAGTTCAATAAACCTGGAACCATGCTGGCCTACATAGTCGATGCGGCTAACAAAGGAGGCAATGGTGTTTACTTGATGAACTTGACGACAGGGCGTTTTATTCCGCTGGATACAGGCGAAGCAGACTATGCCCAGATCGTTTGGGATGAAAAGGGTACCGCTCTGGCATTCTTGAAGGGAAAACTGGAAAAGGATCGTTGGGAAAGAGACAATATTCTTTTGGCATTCACTGGACTGGAAGGAGAATCATCAGTCCGGTATGAATACGATCCAACCAAAGACCCCGGATTTCCGAAAGAAATGGTGATTTCAGAACGGGTCCCGCCTCAGAGGGGGAGGGATTTTGGCCCAGCCAGGACAACAGAGAATCGAGCCCTTATTTGGAGCGAAGACCTGTCCCGGGTATTCTGCGGCATCAAAGAGCAGGAGAAAAAACCGGAAAAGAGCAAAGAGGATCTGCCCGATGTGGACATCTGGCACTGGAAGGACGAGCAGATCCAGTCCGTTCAGGCAAGACGCTTCGAGTTCGATGTAAACTTCACTTACCGGTCTGTTTTTCTCTTAAAAGAAAAAAAATTCTTGCAATTAGCCGATAAAAACATGCGGACGATCACCCTGACTCGCGATGGGAAATGGGGAATCGGCAGAGATGCCATGCCCTATCTTTCGGATGTGGAGACCATGATGGCCGATTATTATTTGGTCAATACCGCATCAGCAGAACGAACACCCATAGTCGAGGAGATTAAGCATACTTTGGGAGTATCCCCGTATAACGGACATTTTCTTTATATAAAAGATAAACATCTCTGGATTTATGACTTTGAAAAAGGTGCGACAACGAAAATATCGGCGGAAGCGCCGGTTGTCTTCGTGGATGAAGAGGATGACCACCCCGACGAAAAACCCCCTTTTGGGCTGGCAGGCTGGACAAAGGACGGAAAGGCCGTAATCGTTAACCATAAGTACGATCTCTGGCTTTTGCCTTTGGATGGGAAAAATCCCATGAATATCTGCAAGGGCCTGGGTGATCAGGAAAAAATACAGTTCCGTTATGTCCGGTTGGACCCGGAAGAAAAATTCATAGACACCGCTAAACCAATGCTTCTCACCGCGTATGGGGAATGGACAAAAAAATCCGGTTTTTATTCGCTGAAAATGGGGGATCAACCCAAGAGATTGATATTTATGGATAAAAGTTTCGGTTTTCCACGCCAAGCCAAAAAGGCGGATAAAATCTTGTATACGGTCGAGACCTTCGTGGAGTTCCCTGATTTGTTTGTGAGTAAACTCGATTTCAAAAATCCGATAAGGGTAACCGACGCCAATCCCCAGCAGAAAGACTATGCCTGGGGCCGCCGGATTCTGGTCGATTACGCCAACAGCATAGGTCAAAAATTGCAGGCCACTTTGACATTGCCGGCAGGTTATGAAGAGGGCAAAAAATACCCGATGCTGGTTTATTTCTACGAGAAGATGTCCCAGCGCCATCATGAGTATTCCATGCCGACCTATGATGACAGGCCCCACATGTCGGCCTATGCCAGCGACGGATATCTGGTGCTGATGCCGGATATCGTGTTCGAGATCGGACGGCCCGGCACCTCTTCGCTGGATTGTGTCGCTAGCGCTGTGAAAAAGGTGATTGAACTCGGGTATGCCGACCCGGAACACATCGGCCTCCAAGGGCACAGCTGGGGTGGATTTCAGACATCCTTTATCGTCACCCAAACCGATATGTTTGCCTGTGTCGTCTCTGGGGCTCCGCCGACTTGCATCGAAGGGGAGTTCAACCAGGTTTTCAAAAGTTCGGGAAACAACAACCACTCCTATTACTCGCGGAGTCAGGGACGGATGGGAACGGATCCCTGGAAGGACCACGAGTTATACCGCAGCCAATCGGCCATCCAGAACGCCGATAAGATCACCACTCCCTTTATGTTGCTCCATGGGACAGAGGATGGATCTGTCGACTGGATCCAGTCGTTGGAATACTACAACGCTGCCCGATATCTCGGGAAGGAAGTGATATTCCTCTCCTATCCTGGGGAACCGCATCATCTTGCCAAGGAGGAGAACCAGAAGGATTTTCAGAAGCGTATGAAGCAGTATTTCGACCATTACCTAAAAGGAACACCTGTGCCGGATTGGATGGAGAATGGCATTCCTTATATGAAGAAAAAGCGCCTCCTCGATGCACAAAAAGAACAAGATAAACGATGATGGTCAGTCTACTCTCATCGATTTTTTTTTAAATGGAGCGCCGAAGGTGTGACGGCTAGCCCGCCTAGGGAGGTGCAGCGCAATTCGGCCGGCAACATTTTTCCTGAAGAGAGTACAGCATCGACCGTTTCATCCAGCGGAATGGGATTTTGGTAACCTCCTAGAATAAGATCTGCGCAGATAAAGGCACTGGATGCGGCGACTGCATTTCTTGTATGGCAAGGAATTTCACAAATACCCTGGACCAAGTCGCAAACCGAACCCATCGTATTCTGGAAAGAAATGGCTGCAGCATCCAGAGCTTGATCTGCACGCCCACCCACGGCGTCGACAACAGCGGCAGCTCCCATGGCGCCTGCTGCGCCGATCTCGACCTGGCAGCCCGCGATCTCCGCGGCAAAAGTGGCCCTGAAAGCCAAGATGAGACCGACAGCACCGGCGGCAAACAGTGCCAGAGCGGCTTGTGTCTCATCCAGATCTTTTTCTTCGATCAGGATCGATAGCACACCAGGCAGGACTCCCGCAGATCCGCCTGTCGGAGCTGCGCACACGATGCCCATGCTGTTGGCGGTGTGCATCACGGCCATCGCCCTTGTCGCTGCCTCGGCATGAGGTCCGCCTATGGCTACAGCCTTTCTTTTTATGGCCTGATCGATCCGAAAAGCACTGGGATCAAGTAGCTGCATGTTCACTTTCGGATCTTGAAAACCGGAATGGATCGAATCCTGCATAATTCTCCATCTTATTTTCATCTCTTCAACACAATCTTCTTCGGAAAATCCGAGCAGAATGGATTCGTATCGAAGGGCGATCTTTCCCAGCGACATGTCTTCCGCGTCGGCGATCCGTCGGATCTCTTCAGCCGAGGAGAAGATCGGATCATTGTTTTTAGGGAAAACGAACGGAGAAGATACCCAGACTTCTTCTGCCGAAGTCAGGGCTTCGATTTGTGCCCGCATGGCTGGCGGGAGCTGATTTTTGAGTGTGGCGTTCAAGAGCACCTGATTGTCCTTTTTCTGGATAGAAATTTTTTGTGATAATGTCTCCAACAGCGCTCGGAGATCCGAAATATTCGATTCCGCACAGGACACCATGATCGCATAATTTTTCCCGTCCAGATCGACGTCCCACTCATTCAACCGGTAGATTTTGACTGCTCCTCCGCCGATGGATTTAGCAACGGCAATCAAGCTTTTTCCTTCTTTCGACCGGATTGTGATCTTTACACTGTTGGGGTGGTCAGCTTCTGGAAAAGGAGAAACCAAAAAACGGATTTGCAAATTTTGCTCTTCTGCGATTTGGAGAGCTTTGTGGAATCTTTCATCTATGATAGGCCATCCCATCATCCCTGCTGCAAAGGCCATATCGGATCCCTGGGCTTGGAAAACACGGGAATAGGATCCGTCAGGTGCAAATGTGAATTCGGCCTCAGACGGAGTTCCCCCAAGAAGTTCTCGGATGAGTTTTCCTATAAAGAAGGACCCCGCTGTGTGAGAGCTGGATTGCCCCCTCATCACCGGGCCGAGAACGTCATTGAAAATACTGATAAATTTCATATTGGAAGGTTCCATAGGAAATGCTTATCACAAATCCATTGTGTGATCAATGTGGAGAATAAAATCTATTGAAATAATCGATATAATAGAGTAAAATGAACACTCAGAAATAATCTTTCTGACGACACTTTAATCCCCCATTAAAAAGGAAATAAAGTACATTTAAGGATTGTAAGCAGATGAATACTCGTATAGAAAAGATGCGGAACATCGGGATCAGTGCGCACATCGATTCCGGTAAAACGACGCTGTCAGAACGGATCCTGTTTTATACCAAAAAAATCCATAAGATCCATGAGGTGAACGGCAAGGATGGCAAAGGTGCCACCATGGACTCGATGGAATTGGAAAAGGAGAGGGGGATCACCATCGCTTCGGCTGCCACGACCGTCAATTGGAAGGACCATGTCATCAACATCATCGACACTCCGGGTCATGTGGATTTTACGATCGAGGTCGAACGGTCCCTCCGGGTTCTGGACAGCGCTATTCTTGTGTTGTGTTCAGTCGGCGGTGTTCAGTCGCAAACCATCACTGTGGACCGGCAACTCAAGCGGTACAACGTTCCCCGCATCGCTTTTGTCAACAAACTGGACAGGGTCGGAGCCAATCCTTTCAAGGTGAAAGACCAGCTCAAGGAACGCCTCGGCCACAATGCCGTGCTGATGCAGATCCCGATCGGTCTGGAAGATAACTACCTGGGGGTGGTGGACCTTGTGAGCATGAAAGCCAACTATTTCGATGGAACTGACGGCGAAAATGTTCGGATGGAAGAAATCCCGGCCGAATTAAAAGACCAAGCGGATAAAAGCAGGGAAGAAATGCTGGATGCGGTGTCCATGTTCTCGGATGAATTGATGGAAGCTGTTCTCGAAGGACAGGAGAATGAAGACCTGATCAACCAAGCCATCCGCAATGGAACGATCACAGGGGCTCTAACCCCTGTTTTTATGGGATCGGCTTACAGAAATAAAGGAGTCCAGCCTCTCTTGGATGCCATTGTGTGCTACCTTCCCAATCCGGCCGATGTTGTAAATTACGCAAAAGATTTGGACCAGGATGGGAAGGAAATTCCCCTAGAATCGGATCCGGAGGCCGGGTGTGTGGCATTGGCTTTTAAGCTGGAGGATGGACCCTACGGCCAACTGACTTACCTCCGTATCTACCAAGGAGCACTGAAAAAAGGGGATCAACTCCTTAACAGCAGATCTCAACATACGATCCGTGTGGGACGTTTGGTCAAGATGCATGCCGACACCATGACAGATATTTCTCAAGCTGAAAGTGGTGACATTGTCGCGCTTTTTGGCATCGACTGCCGGTCAGGGGATACCTTTGTTACGCCAGGGTTGAATTACTCGATGACTGCGATCTTCGTCCCTGATCCCGTGATCTCACTGGCGGTCAAACCTGTGGATAACAAAAGCTCTGACAACCTGGCCAAAGCTCTGCAACGCTTTGTCAAGGAGGATCCGACTTTCAAGACATATGTTGACCACGAGTCCAAAGAGACGATCATCCAGGGCATGGGCGAGCTGCATCTGGATGTCTACTTAGAGAGGATGAAACGGGAATACAAAACAGAAGTGGAAACCGGCAAACCGCAAGTGGCCTACAGGGAAGCGATCAGCCAGCGGGCAGAATTCGATTACACGCACAAAAAGCAAACCGGTGGCTCCGGTCAGTTCGGCAGGGTGGTCGGGTACATAGAGCCTTTTTATGATAGTCCGTATGAGTTCGTGAACGAGGTCAAGGGGGGGAACATCCCGAAAGAGTACATCCCCTCCTGTGACAAGGGATTCCAGAGCGCGCTCAAAAAAGGACAGCTGATCGGCTTTCCTGTAACTTCTATCCGGACTGTTCTGACTGACGGCCAATCCCATCCGGTCGATTCTTCGGATATCGCCTTTCAGGTAGCTGCCAGGGAGGCTTTCAAGGCAGCATACGCGAAGGCAAAGCCCCAGATCCTCGAACCCATCATGAAACTCTCCGTTGAAGGGCCGTCAGAGTTCATCGGGAATTACTTTTCCAGCATCAACCAGAGGAGAGGGCTCATTGTCAGCACGGTAGAAGACGGCACTTTTGCCCGGGTGGATGCCGAAGTTCCGTTGAGCGAGATGTTCGGCTATGCCACTACACTCCGTTCATCAACCCAGGGTAAAGCGGAATTCACGATGGAATTTTTGAAATACGGCAGAGTTCCTTCCAACATTGCCGAAGCCCTCAAAGAAGAATATCGGGATTCGAAACAAAAAGAATCTTCTTGATAGATTAGGAGACATCAGAATGGTGAAAAAAGAGCTGATCAGAAGAAGCCCTTTGCGGATCCTCGAAAAATCCATCCATGGCGGTCTGAAGGATGGGAATATCGGTGTGCTGGCTTCTAGAAAGGGCGTGGGAAAAACCGCATGCCTTGTCCATCTATCGACGGATAAGCTGTTTCAAGATAAGCCAGTGATCCATGTATCGTATGCCAGTCGTGTGGATTACATCATCACCTGGTATGAAGACATCTTCAAAGAGATAGCCAAAAAACAGAACCTGGAATTAGCTGTCGAGGTGCATGATGATGTCATCCGGAACCGGGTGATCATGAATTTCAAGCAGGATGCAGCCCACACAGACCAGGTGTTGAAGACGGTGGAAGCTATGATCGATTGTGCGGATTTTGCTGCCAACACGATCATGGTGGATGGGTATGATTTCCGGAAATCCACAGCTGAAGATCTTCAGAAGTTCAAAGATTTTGCGCAAAAAATGGGTCTTCGCATCTGGTTCAGTGCCTCCTTGAAAAAGGATGATCCTCTGTTCGATGACAATGGGATACCCTATGAGCTCACAGGATATCTGGATCAAATCGATGTGCTTATTACCCTTGTATCCCAGGAGGAGCATGTGCGCCTCAGGTTAGTCAAGGATTATGACTATCCGCCTCCCGGCGACCTGAAGATCAAGCTCGATCCTAAAACGCTGCTGATTTCTGAGTAGGATTCCCTTCCTTACTTAGCTTTTTCTATCCAGGGCCAATCGTCATCTTTTTCCATCACGAGCTGGGTGACTTGGTAGGTTGCCCTTCCCTCATCGTCTTTTTCATTGGAACCCACGCTGTATACGATAAATCCGTCATCACGAAGTTTATAGATGTACGATTCTCCGGTGAATGGATCCACCGGTTCCTCTGCTAATATTCCGGGGATGAGCTCTGTTATTCTCTCAGGGAAATGGCCTTCCTGGTTTTTGTAGATTTTGCATGCCAGGGCTATTTGTCCTGTCCCCATGAATGCTTCCATGATCGCTTCTTTCAGCCAAGCGGAAGAGAAGTTCGGGAACAGACCCCCGGAAAGGCGGAAATACCAGGGAATGGATTCGATGTCTTGGGTTATGTCTTTGTGGGATTTTTTAACCTCGTAATAGGGGAGAAGGGATGCAGATTCGACTCTGTCGAACATTTTCTGAGCCCAGAGAACGTTTGCTTTTGTTGCAGGACGCATGATCCAAAAAAAGATCCTATCTGCCAGGTTATAGTCCAGGACGTCCATATCTCCTTCTAAAACGGCTAATGCATTCTCCAGAAGAAAGACCCTCTCTCCATGAATGCCCCGGGCGAACTTTTTGCGCCAGAGTTCCGGATCCAAATCATGGATGATCCTGCGCAAGGTGTCGGAATCGACATCCCTGCCGCGGAGGATGTGCATGAGACAAGTCTGAAGATATCTCGTGTTGGCTAGGGCAAGCAGTCCTGTGATGAGGAGGGGTTCATCCAAGGTCTTTTGAACCAAGTTCTTTGCCCAGCGAATCTGATCGATGGCCTCGTGCACATGGCTTTCTTCTGCCTTGAAGACGGCGTCGATCCCTAAAAGCCTGATGGCGTTGATCATCTTTATGGCATCGGGAATTTTCATATCGTACAGATTTTTGCTCCAATCCCCGTACCGGAAGCATGGTTTTTCCGATGCCTCTTCCATAAACTGGAAAACTCGGGAGTTTTTTTCGATCATGCCTTTCAATTCTTCCTTGACCGCCTCCTCCAATGGATTCCCATAAAATAATGCCTGCATGGAATCGCGCAGCAAGCTAACATTCAACCCTTCCTTTGAATACAGAGCTTCTGCCGCCCTCCACAAGTTTGCTCCATTGTCGGCATCGCTGCATTCGGGCATCAGTGCCTTTCTGCTGAGGGCTACGCCTTCGGCTTGACGGTCTCCGATATACGTTTCTAACTTTTCTCCCATTCTGTAGTTGAAGAATGCCCGGACCAGCAGCAATATTGTCAGCGCAGCCAAAGAATATAAAATGATCCTACCGAAAATTTTTCGTGTTTTCATGTTACTCGAACTCCTCTTTTAAAGATTCCCTCCATTCCGGCTGGCGCGTTTTATTTTTCGAGTTTTCCAATAAATCATAAAATTTCATTTTCGCTTCAGATCTGTTTGAACCCAAAGGTTCCCAAATGATGTCTTTCAGCATGGACCACTCTTCCTCTACATTGCCCGTCGATTCTTGGTGTCCATCCAACATCGAGGAAAAACGCTTGTTTTGGGCTTTTGTGATGGTGGCATCGACCGCAATAACGAAAATCAATATCATGAGACACCCCACAAATCCCTTCCACAGGAAGGCATTCATCACGTGATTCGAATTTTGTCTTTGCAAAGCACCATCGAGAATTTTTTCCTTGAGTCCTGGTGGCGTGGGTTTGTGCGAAAATGCGGCCAGCAACTTCTCGGTTTCTATGTCATTCTTTTTTTTCATCCATTTTCTCCATATAAAGGCGCAGTTTGGAAAGAGCATACCGGTAACGGCTGGCAGCCGTGTTTTGGGATACACCGCAGATGCTGGAAATTTCTTTGAAAGTCATTCCCTCGAAAACCTTCAACATGACAATTTCACGTTGGCCATCTGGCAACTGTGCAAGCGATTCAACCAGAAAACCTTCTGATTCTTCGTCAGGTCCTTGAATAACCGAAGCGATGGCATTTTTAAAGTCCGGATTCATCTGCAACGTTTTTTGCTGTGTGGTCTTCCGCTTGAGAAAACGGTTGGCCTCGTTCCGGGTGACTTTGAACACGAAGGCTTTGGGATTCTTGACCCATTTCCAGCGGACGTAATAGTGGCTGAAGCGGTAGAATACCTCCTGCAAGATGTCTTCGGCATCCTGGCAAGAGCCAATTCTGAGGACCAGATAATGATACAATTTCTCTCCATAGCGGTCGTAAAGTTCCTCTAAATTCATATTTTTCCGGATTGTGCCGCTCTAATACTTAAGACCCCATGCCATCGCTTTTTTGTCTACCTGAATTATTTATAAAAAATCGATTCCTGCATACGCTACCAAGAATACCATTCTTCCTTTTTAATACATACCTTTATGTAAGAAGGGGTGGGTCGGCATGAGCAATTTTTTTAAAAAGCCAGGTAGGGCATGATTCTTGGCTTTTGGCGAATTGTTCGCCATCGCACACTATCTGTGTATTATCGGACACTTATTTCTTCCTGTTTGCTCGATTTCAAGATATCGTTTCTTTTTAACCTAATTGGTATGGAGTTTGCATAGATAACAACGTATTGGGAGTGACTATGATTAAAAATTATTTAAAAATCGCACTGAGGAACATAAAAAAACACAAGGGATATTCTTTTATCAATATTGCCGGACTTGCCGTGGGGATGGCGTGCTGCATCCTTATTCTGTTATGGGTTCAGGATGAATTGAGCTATGACAGATACCATGATAATGCGGATCACATCTATCGGATAACCTATGCTGAAGAAATCGGAGGAGCCTTTGACCATTATGCCCTCCCCCCCTTTGCAGCTGCTCCGGCTTTCGCAGCAGAAGTGCCCGGAATTAAGGCATACACAAGACTGTGGCAGCGAACTGGCCTCATCAAGCATGGCGAGAACAATTTTGACGAACGAAACATCTTTTATGTGGACAAAGACTTTTTCCAAATCTTTTCCTATGAGTTTGTTGTGGGGGATCCGGCCACAGCGTTTGAAAATCCCGGCTCGATAGTTCTGACCCGAGATATGGCCCAAAAGATTTTCGGTGATAAAGACGCTTTGGGAGAAACATTGAACCTCAACGCCGATGGCGATCTGAAAGTGACCGGCGTGGTGGAAAACGTCCCTCACAATTCCCATTTCCACTTTAATTACTTAGTCTCCATCAATACCATACAAGGGAGAAGAGCCGAATATTTGGATGCTTGGCTCAGCATCGCAGGATGGTCCTACCTTCTTCTCGAGGAGAATGCAGATGCCAAAATAGTGGAGGAAAAATTGGCGTCCATCGTCGAGAAACACACCGGCGTGGATGCACGGAAGTACGGACAAAAAATGTTCTACTATCTCCAGCCGCTGACCGATATCCATCTAAAATCCAATCTCGAAGGGGAGATCGAAGGGAATGGAGATATCCGTTATGTTTATATTTTCTCATTCATCGCTGTGTTCATTCTCCTGATAGCTTGCATCAATTTTATGAATCTCTCCACTGCGCGTTCCGCCAAACGTGGAAAGGAAGTCGGATTGAGAAAGGTTTTGGGCGCGCACAAGAAGCGGCTTGTTGTGCAGTTCTTGACAGAATCCATCGGTTTCACATTCGTTTCTATGATCTTGGCCATTAATCTGGTCTGGTTCTTGATTCCGGCTTTTAATAGTTTCACCGGAAAAGAATTCACCGTGACATCTCTTTTCAGTTTGGCTGTCGTTTTTAGTTTGTTCATTCTCGTGATATTTGCCGGAATTGCAGCAGGAAGCTATCCTGCTTTTTTTCTTTCTTCCTTTCAACCCATCGACACCATAAGGCAAAAACTTCAAAGAGGATCCGGCCCCTCGAGCCTACGAAACGCCCTCGTTATACTGCAGTTTGCCATTTCTGTCGTTCTCATTATCAGCACATTTATCGTGATGAAACAGTTAAATTTTATGAAAAATCAAAAATTGGGATTCAAAAAAGAACAGGTACTTGTGGTCCGGATCAGAGGCGAAGGTATCAGGGAACAGCTCGAGGCGTTCAGGAATGAACTGAAAAAAAATGTCAAAATTCAGGAGGTTTCCTATTCCAACGGGATTCCAGGAAGTACAGATACTATACTTTCTGTTTTTCAAGAGGGGAAGCCGGAAAATGTTACCCACACGTTCGATTACATATATTCCGATTATGATTTTTTGAAAACTTACGAAATAGAACTTGTCCAAGGACGGGATTTCTCGCAGGAATTTGGATCGGACCAGGAAGGGGCCTATCTTATCAACGAAACAGCTGTGGCCAAGCTTGATTGGGGAGAAGATACCCTAGGGAAAAAAATCGGATTTTCCCGGGAAGTCATGCGGCCGATCGTGGGGATCGTCAAGGATTTTCATTACCGCTCGCTCAAAGAAGTTATCGGTCCCTTGGCTATTTTTCTCAGGCCGACCCAAGTGTTTTATTCATCCATAAAAATGAGCACAGAAGATATCTCTTCAACTCTGTCCTACATCGAGAAGACTTGGAATACATTCGAGAAAGAGAGAAGTTTCGAATACTTTTTTGTGGATGAGAATTTTGACGCCCTTTACAACTCTGAAGAGCGGTTGAGTCAGGTCATCACGTTTTTTGCTTTTATTGCTATATTCGTGGCCTGCCTCGGTCTTTTTGGCTTGGCTTCCTACACGGCAGAACAGAAAACCAAAGAAATAGGCATCCGAAAAGTTTTGGGCGCTTCGGTGGGTTCTATCGTGTTTCAGCTCTCACGGAATTTTATTAAGTGGGTTCTGGTCGCCAATTTGATCGCATGGCCGTTGACTTATTATGTACTTAAAATCTACTGGCTTTCCCATTTTCCCTTCCGGATTTCCCTTAGCCTGTTAACGTTCGCCGCAGCAGGATTGGTGGCCTTGTGTATCGCCATGGCAACTGTCAGTTTCCAATCCATTAAAGCCGCTCTCGCAGATCCAGTCGATTCGATAAGATATGAATAACTGAAACAAAAATTCACCCCCCATATCCTCCCTTCAGGTGATTGACGAAAAAAACCTCTGTTTGTAATCATAGGGGACCTGTGGAGGCGTATTCGGTCAAATGGAAAACATAGAGGCCTTTTTTCTTAGGTTCAATATCTTTGCCATAGCCCCTCTTATTGTAGGATTCCTGATGCTTGTTCTCGGCCTGGTGACTTTGATGAGGGATCGGGCATCGAAAGTTAGTTCATCTTTTTTCTTGGTCACCCTCAGTATTTTTGTGTGGTTGGGTTCTTTGCCCTGGCTTTATTCCGCTTCCAGTGAACACATAGCTCTTCTGTGGGCAAAAATCGAGCATATCGGGGTGGCCTTTATTCCCAGCTTCTTTTTCATTTTTACACTCGATATCATCCAACGATACAAAAAATACAGATATTATGGCTGGGCAACTCTTGTTCTTTCTGGGGGATTCTGTGCAGGTTTCTTTTTCACTCCGTATTTCATAAAAGGCGTTTCTTCCATGCCTTGGGGATACAATGCTCAATACGGGATACTTGGATACCTCTTGATCGTGTATCTCGCCATTTTCATGCTGATCAGCCTTGATTTGATCTGGCTTGAATACATGAAAAGCACATCTGACCGAGAAAGAAGCCGTCTGATGGGAATATTTCTCGGAGTGGCCGTCGGTCTGTTGGGTGCTGTCGATTTTGTGGGTGTTTTTGGAATCCAGGTTTATCCTCTGGGATACATTCCCATATTCGTTTGCACCTTGCTCCTTGGACAAACCATCATGCGATTCCGGTTGATCGATTTGACTCCTTCCTTTGCTGCTAATCATATCCTCGAAACCATGGAAGGATTGGTGGCCGTCGTCAATCTTTCTGGAAGGATATCCTTTGTGAACCGGTCATTGTGCGAGCTTCTGGGATACAAAGATGAGGAGCTGAAGGAACAGCCCATTTCTCTTTTGTTCGAAATCAACGACAAAAATTTCATTCCGAATATAAATAAAAATTGGAGCCTCCATGATGAAGAGATGGAATGGTATGGGAGGGATGGAACAAAACTCGAGCTGAGTGTCTCCGCTTCGCTGATCAAGGACAAAAAAGGGGCCCCGGCAGGGATCGTCTATACGGCCTCGGATATCACCGAGCGAAAAAAATATGAAAGAGAATTGATAGAGGCTAAAGAAACGGCTGAACAGGCAAATAAGGCAAAGAGCGAGTTCCTGGCCAACATGTCCCATGAGATCCGAACCCCGCTCAATGCCGTTATAGGTTTTTCTGACATTCTTTCGGACACGTCATTGAATAACGTACAAAATGACTATGTGGATACCATTAGGGAAAGCGGAAAACTACTCCTGGCTCTTATCAGCGATATCCTCGATTTCTCCAAGATCGAATCGGGAGAAATCCAGTTGGAGGAGATCGACTTCAACCTAAAGAATTTGATAGAGGATGTGTTGAGGATCGCCCGGCCGAAAGTCACCAATACGAGGGTCGAGCTCTACTATGATTATGACGAAAGAGTGCCGACTAACTTTGTCGGAGATCCTACACGCATAAGGCAAATCATCCTGAACCTGTTGAACAATGCGATAAAATTCACTGAAAAAGGAGATATCGGCGTTTGTGTCTTGCCGAGTGCAGGGAAAAAACCTGGCGTGAACTCGAAAAATAAGCACTATTCAGTGCAAATTTTGGTGCAAGACTCCGGGATTGGGATTCCTCCCGAGAAACAAAAGCTGATATTCGAGACATTTACCCAAGCTGATTCATCCACAACGCGGAGATATGGTGGAACAGGATTAGGACTGGCCATAACAAAAGCTCTGGTTGAAAAGATGGGCGGTTCGATATGGGTGGAATCGGAAGTGGGGGAGGGGAGCGAGTTCACGTTCACATTAAAACTCAATGAATCCGATCCTTCGGCAATTGCGGATATTTCTCCTCTCAACACCGATGATCTCATCGGCAAAGATGTGTTCATTGTCGATGACAATGAACACGCAAGACGTTTGCTGCGGGCATTCTGCAAGAAAGCAGGTTTGAATATCGTCGCAGAAGCCCACACCGCCATTCAAGGTCTTGAGGAACTGGAAAAAATTAAGGAAATGCCGGATCTTATTCTCTCGGACATCATGATGCCAGGGATGGATGGTTATGAATTTGCCCGCAGAGTGAAAAGCATGAACCACAAAAGGATAAAGCTCATCGCCGTATCGTCGGATGCCAGACCGGGCTCGGCTAAGGAAGCAAAAGATGCTGGATTCGATGCTTTTATCACAAAACCAGTCACAGAACGCGGGGTTATAAACGTCATTAAAACGGTCCTCGGAGATGAACGGCCTGATGGGCAGATCGTCACAACCCATATGGCCGAAGAATTGTTGGGCAAAAAGGTTAAAGTATTGGTAGCAGAGGATAATCCTGTCAACAAAAAACTGATCGAAATATTGCTGCAAAAACTTGGCTACGAGGGAACAATCGTATCGAACGGCAAAGAGGCCGTAGATATTGCACTGACCGAAGATTTCGACATTTGTCTCATGGACATTCACATGCCGATAATGAGCGGCATCGAAGCGACCGAAGAAATAAGGAAAAAGGGGAACACGACACTTCCTATCGTCGCCCTGACAGCCGACGTGTTCAAAGAAGGCAAGGAACGATGCTTAAAAGCCGGGATGAACGATTTCTTATCCCGGCCTGTCAGGCCGGAAAAACTCGAACAGAAAATCGCAGAATGGACTGATTGACACTCCCTTCCTAAATTGCTAATCTTTTCCCGTTAATTATAGTGAAATAAGTAAGTTGTTGTGTTCTTCTGTTTAGACATGGAGTTCGGCAAAATTCTCTTCGATTATCTCGCGAAGATGAAAAAAGAGGAAAAACCAAAAAAAATCACAAAGGGAGGATAAAATGCCGACGATAGACGATTTTATCCGGCCCAAAGAGTGGGTGTCGGATTTTGTAAGTGATCTGGGTCGTGTCATAAGAAAATGGGGTGAGGAACGTTATGTGCCGATCAGACAACAAGTAGATGAGGATTGGAAGGATCATAGGATTGTCGAGCCGCTTCTTAAAGAAGTCCTTGTGGATTTGGGGATAAATGCCGCTTTTTTTCCTGCAGAGGTCGGTGGCACGGATATACCTGATCCCCTCACCTGTGTCACGGTCGTCTGCGAAGAATTGGCCCGTATCGACGCTGGGTTTTGTGTGGCAACGGTATGTTCGATCTGGGGGATGGTTCCGATTATTTGGAAACCGCACCGGAACATGGAACTCTGCCAGGAGTTCGGGCCGAAATTTTGTGGCCAGGAATTGTATGTCGGTTGCCATGCCATGACCGAACCGGACAGCGGTGCGGATATCGAGAACTATGGCCGCATACAAGGAAAAACGATAAAAACAACCGCAACCCTCGATGGTGATGAATGGATAATCAATGGCCACAAATTGTGGGCTTCGAATTCAGGCAAAGTGGCCGATCTTTACACAGTCATCTGCACGACAAAGAGGGGATCATCCGATCCGAACGATTTTGCACTGATCCTGGTACCGGCGGATGCGGAGGGAGTCTCTGCGGGAAATCCCTACCAGAAGTGCGGGATGGCGGCGGATATGAACACAGATGTGTGGTTTGAAAATGTGCGGGTTCCAAAGAGATACAGGATGCATGGCCCGAGCGATGATCTCAAGTATTGGCGGGAGGCGATCACTTACGGTAATATCGGATCTGCGGCTATGTGTGTAGGTATCATGAAGAATGTTTATGAGATAATCAAAAAATGGACGACGGAACGAATCGTGGCTGGAAAGCCGCTAAAAGAACACAGCATCGTGGCTGACATGTTAACGGAAGTCGCAACGCTGATCGAATCTTCATCAGCATGGCTGTGGACCCATGTTCGGGAAATTACTCGCCCAGATATCTATGGCTGGGATGCTTGGGATGAAAGGTATCTCCTCAAGACAAGAGGCCTCTCTCTTTTTGCGAGCAATGCGGTGGAGCGGGCATGCAGCCGAGCGATGGATTTTATGGGATCTTATGGGTACGCAAGGGAGTTCGACATCGAGAAACACTGGCGTGATCAGAAGGTCATCGGGCTTTGGATGGGCGGGAAAGCATTGAAGACTCTCGAGAACGCAAGGTATTGGTATGACTTGGAGAAATTGTAAAGAAAATATCACGAGTTTTGAAAGGAGGTAATCATGGCTGTGTTATACCCCTCTAATGAGTGGTGCCAAGAATGGAAAAATGCCATAAACGACAGCGAAGCCATAGAGGAGTCAGGAAAGAAGTGGGGGGTCGATTTTAATGGGAACTTCCTCTTTGAAGTAACTCCAGGAGGGGGGCTGGACAAAACGACCTATCTGTATTTGGAGGCCAAGGAGGGAAAATGCACAGATTCCCGGTTGGTCGATAACCCTTCAGAAGTGGACACAGGATTTTTCTGTACGGGGCCCTATGAGGCATTCAAACTTGTCATAAAGGGAGAAAAAGATTTTATCGAGGGAGTGGTAAGAGGAGGCTTCAAACTGAAAGGGAATATGATGAAAATAATGATGCACGCCAAATTCATTAGGGCTGTGGCGAATTCTTTAAGTACATTCGAGTCCACGTTTTTGGGCGAGTGAACCTCTGCTTTGATAAGCCGACGCTAAATATCTTATAATCATGACTAAGAGAATGAGTTTTTGTTGAAATGAAAAAAGAACAAGAGATACTGAACGACATCCTGAAAGAAGCGCAGGAGACCAATCGGCTTCTCAATGAAGTGAAAGAAACGATTTCCTCACTGACGAAAAAAATGCTTCCGGAAAACAAACAAGAAGAAGTGGTGCTAAAGGGGGGACCTGTGGCGGAAATCACGGTCTATTCACCCGATAAACTGAAAGAATGGATGAAAATATTCGAAAGCAAGGGACTTCGGGTGGAATTTTCAGAGCCTTCTTCGGGAGAAACAAATTATTTTGCCAAGGTTTGGGGATATCTGGAGAAACCGAACAAAAAAGAAGATCGAGAAAGCTGATTTCACGTTTAAATAGTTTTTCGTTTCCTTTACGTTAAATCCCCCATTTCCCTACGAACTAAAGTGATTATTGACATTCTGCGAAACTATGATATAATTACGTAAGTACTTACATAATAAGCTAGAGAACATGGATTTTATCGAAGAACTCGGATATCTTGCTGTCGCCAGCCGGATGAAGAGGCTGACGGATAGATTTTTACGGGGGGGGCGCGAGGCGTACAAATCCCTTGGC
>Ga0307445_10000324_pt1 | contig 25109 bp, 18 predicted proteins | sample SalMarSW160330MG_FD_202147 | JGI IMG/M metagenome (GOLD analysis project Ga0307445, IMG submission 202147) | Salt marsh sediment microbial communities from the Plum Island Ecosystem LTER, Massachusetts, United States - SW1603-30 | ecosystem: Environmental > Aquatic > Marine > Intertidal zone >... | reverse complement strand
CCGGATATTTCACCGCCGGGTGCGGCAGCGACAAAACCCTCTGCCGGTTGGCCATGGAATTGACTGCTCGAAGCGATGACCACACAGCCCGTCGCCAGGATAAAGGGAATGAACAAGCCGGTTGACAGGTCGAAGATAGCCAGCCCGCGGAAGTATTTGTCCCATCCCTTGCGGAGCATCGAGTAGGGCAGCAGGAACGTCATGTTAATGCCCACGGCCGTCGCCGCGGCGCTTATCATAACGTCACGCTGCTGGCCGACAATCATATTGGTCCAGAAGGGCTGGAACTTATCCGCCACTTTTTGTATATGAGGCATTATTATGTCGGTCGGTTTCATGAACAGGCTCAGGTCGGGAACCAGGCCGTTGAGAATTTCACTCCAGAAAATCTTTCCTTCGATGCTGAGCTTGATGACAACGCCGAGAAAGCACAGTACTATCATACTGACGATTGTCTTAATGAGGATTTCGAATATCTTCGTACCCTTGCCGCCGGCCCCGTATGTCATTGTAAAAGTCAGGCAGATTGCGAGAAAAATTGCACCGGCGATCATCTTGCTCGGTATCTCCGGCATGACTTCAGGCCCCAATAACCTGGGCACGATGTTCTGTCGAAGTGCCGCCGTTCCCAGAGCGAACTGTGGAAGCGACCAGACGAGATTTGCCATCATTGAGGCAATCAGCCAGCCCCATCCAAGGACAGGATTGACATGTTTGTTAATTGCATGCAGGGGGCGCTCACCGGCAGAAAGTGTGACATACGCGATGGCGCTCATCATAATAATACCTAAAATCATTGCCAGCGGCTGCAGCCACATAAAGCTAAAGCCGACCAGCACGCCCAGATACAAGCTCGAAGAAAGCGAGCCGCCGCCCAAAGTGATGCCGCTCTGCAGCCAGCCGGGGCCTGATAACTTTACATACGTCTTAAAAACAGCTCCTTTGCCTTTCTTCTGCGCATCCAAAATCAATTGGCGGTCCTTTTCGATGCGCGGATTCATGTGCATCACCTGCTGCTTTGATTCGCCGTTTTCAGCCATGTTATAATCTCCTGTTCAAACGTTTTATTGGACGTTTTTTAGACAAAATATATTCTCGTGTTTTCAAAACGACTTCCGGGTCTGTTTCGTATGGCAGGCAGCCCGTACCTATACAAACCTTCTCCCTATTATTTGCCAATTCAAAGACCCTGTCAACTTCCTTTTCTATGGCTTGTGGGATGTCCAGGAAACATCGTCACCCCGAGCGCAGTCGAGGGGTCTATTAAAAATAGATTTCTCGACTCGCCTTGGGCGGTCTCGGAATGACGGTATGTATAAAATGTTATAATCGCTTTTTAGAAACGGCGCTAATTCTTTTTCTGTGCTCTGCCTGTTAGAAGTCCGCCTATGCGGATTACCATCTCAGCGTTCTCTGCGGTTAATCCGCCTATGGCGGATTTTTCTCCGTTTAATTTCCCGAATTATCGCCGCGTTGTCGCAATCTGCATCGCCTGCTTCTATTGCCTTTTCCAAAGCGCCTAAATGTACCCGCGACAGGGGCAATTCCTGACCGGCTTTTTCCGCATATTTCAGGATAAGTAAAACATCTTTGTGGTGCTGGCGGATCCTGGACTCGGCGGTAAAGTCGCCATTGAGCATCTTTTTACCTTTTGTGTCCATAACAGCCGAGTAGGCGGCAGTTGCTTTGAGCATTTCAAGGAGGGTTTCCAGTTCGAGGCCCAGCTTGCCGGCAAATACAAGCCCTTCTGCCAGAGCGACGCGGTTCAGTCCGAGGATGAGGTTGCTTGCGAGCTTGGCTTTTGAGCCGTTGCCGGAAGGGCCCAGGTAAAATACCTTTTCGGAAAGTGTTTGGAAGATATCCCCACAGGTCTCGAACGCAATCTTGTCACCTCCTACCATAAAAACAGCTTCTTTGTCCCTGACCTGCCGGCTGGAACCGGAAATAGTCGCGTCCAGAAAGTGGATTTGGCGTTCTGCGAGCCGCTGCGCCAACGCTATGGTTTCGTCGGGGTCACCGGTGGTCGTATCGATAATGTAACTCGGCGGTGTTTTCGCCTCCAGAATTCCCGAGGGACCTTCAACGACTTGCTTTACAATGTTTGTATCCGGGAGTGAAAATATGATGCGGGCGGCTTGTTGGGCAACCTGGGCCGGGCTGCCAACAGCATTTCCGCCCAATTCTTCCAGATGTATGTGCTTCCCTGAATCGATATCGAAGCCGACGACATCGAAATCGCCGGCTAAAAGACGCTCGGCTATCGCCGTTCCGACAAGGCCCAAACCCACAAGACCGATTTTATCTTTCATCCTTTTTGTCTCAGAGATTTAATATAGCTAACATAACTAAAACGCATGCCAGGCAGATTCCAAGCGCTACCAAAAAACCCACCCAGGACTGTCGGGATGGCTTGACAATAAAGAGGCCGCCGGTGGTCAGCCAGCGCCTGGATTGCGGTACCGCTTCTTCGAGAGATAAATTTAGTTTCTCTTCCCGGCCAATTGGTACATAAATCTTTGTGAAGAATTTTTCGATTTGCTCAGCTTTTGCAGGTTGAGTAATTAAGCTGCCGACCACGCCGCCCAGCAGGCCCGCGCAAATCGGGGCGCCGATTGTAATCGCGCGTATATCGCTGGTATACTCAATCACGTATCGAGTCAGGATGAAGGTTGCAACGGCTGAAATGGTGCTGCAGAACATCCCGGTCGTATTCATTCGCCGCCAGAGGATGCCCATAGCTGTGGAGATGCCGACCAGGCTCAGGATATTGAAGTAGTCAAGAATCGCTTTCACAAGACTGCTTCGCATCAGGATTGCTCCCACCAGTGACAGAATGGCAATAACAATTCCTATCATTCGGGTCATATGGACCAGTTGTTTCTCGTCGGCCTTGTGATTGATGTAAACGCGGTAGAAATTTTGAGAGAAAAGTCCGGCCACTGTGACCTGGACGGCATCGCCGGAGGACATTGCCGCCGCCATTACACAGGCAAGCATCACACCTTGGAGCACAGGCCCCAATAGATGGCTGATTGCATCGCCGAAGGCGGCGTCCTTGTGGATTGCCGAACCCGTGTTGACCAGATAAACCAGCCAGCATAGTCCCAGCACCGCCCAGCCTATTGTGCAGATTCGCTTAAGAACATTGCCGTATGTGAAGCCGACCCGTCCCTCCCATTCTGTTCGACCTGCTCCGCAGACACTCATCAAGTGCGGGAAAGCGAGCGCAGTTAACGGCGCGTTAATAGATAACAAAAGCACCGTTAGCAAATTAAAACTTTTTGGGTCAAACAAACTCAAATAATTGCCGTCTGCCGCTGCCAATGTGGTCCGCATACCAGTCAGGCCGCCAACTTCTTTGAGGCCAAGTGCCGCCGGAATAGCGATGAATGAAAGAGCGATAATCATCAGTCCCTGAATCATGTCTGTCCGGATCGCAGCAATTATCCCGCCCCAGTAGCTGTAGATTATGAACACCGCCGTGCTAACGAATAAGATACCGAAGAACCAGATTCCGCTGTCCTGCGTCACAGCCTTTCCCATCATGCCCTGCACGGTACGTGTTGTCGCAAGCAGGACACCCGCTAAAAAAACAATCATCCCCGTAGCGGCTACGATTATGTATAGAACACTGGCGGACTTACCAAAGCGCTGCTCGAAAAAGTCAGCCAGTGTCAGGCAGCGCATACGTCGAACTATCGGCGCGATAATCCAGTAGAAAGGTGTTCCGAACAGCCACATCCAGGAGACCCAGATTCCGGACGCTCCACTTACAACGGACTCGCTCATTACTCCCGCCACATTGCCCGGATGAGTACCGGCACCGAAGGCGTGCATTACCATCATCGGCCAGCCGAACCGGCGGTTGCCCAGCAGATAACCCTCCTGGCTTGCTGTGCCTCGCCTGCTCCACCAGCCCATCAGCAGCATTCCGGCGAAATATAATGCCAGTACAATCCAAATCGCGTAGTGTAATCCAAGAAATTCCATAGCTGCTCCCTAACGGTTGAGACTGTATATCGTTGGCCTTGTGGGCGCTAATACGTTTTGACAGGGACCTCTGCTCCGGCCTTTTCAGCCGAAACGTATGCGCTGTATATCGTCGAGATACAGTCTGCCGCCAGTCTGCTGTCGCTTTCCACCGGCTCACCATACGCTATGGTCCGGTAGAACGCCTCGATTTCCTGTGGATAACCCGTGAACCAGTCCTCGTCGGGTGACGGGTTCGACCAGCCCTGTTTTGTGCCGATCTTTTCCACAACATAGATGTCTTTGAAGTTTTTGTCCACCGGATTGTATGTCTGTATTGCCGTGTTCGGATTGATGTTGCAGATGGTCCGGTGGTTGTTGGCTGCGACCTCGAGCCAGTTGTGGACGCCGCCCAAAACAATTTCGGAGGCGAAGATATCTGCAATCGTGCCGTCCTCGAACACGACGTGCATTATCGAGAAGTCCTCGATATCGCAGTAGTCGGCGCGAAGGTGTCCCTTGTCCTCGAAATTTTTCAGCCGTGTCAGGGCATGTGTACGGCAGGAAACGGCCTTGGGGCGAATCGGCCTGTTGTTTCGTGTTTTTCCCTCCACACGCTTTAGATAAAGCGCTCCCGTCAATGGGTGACAGCCTTTTCCTATTGCCGAGCCGCCTCCGGAGAATTTCCAGAAGGCATAGGTTGCGGCGTGCGAACCGGAGTGTGCCTCTTCGCCGTGAATCCAGAGTATCTGTGCGCCGGTCTTCTCTATTATCTCCCGCTCCTTTTGAATCGAGGGTGCATAAACCCAGTTCTCCGCATAGAGGATTTTGCCCTGGCTCTTGGATTCTGCGTCGAGCATCCGTTCGATACTTGCCAGTGAATTATCGAGTGCGGTCTGCTTCGGAAAGGTGTCTCCATTAAAATCATCCGAGCCGTCTCCGAAGTAACCTGTGAGCGGCTTTTCCACGATGGCGAACTTGTTTTGCTCCAGCGCCGCGACCGCAATCGATTCGTGAACGACCGGGGGTGTGCAGACGTGGATTACGTCCACTTTATCGAGTAGCTCCTCCAGCGTCTTATAGAACTGAATCCCTCGTTTTTTGGCGTATTCAGAGCCTTGCTCCGTGTTGGTATCAAAGATTCCGGCGATTTCCGCGTTCGTGCTGTGTACTCTCTTTATGCATTCAAAATGAAATTTCGCGGCAAAGCCCGACCCGACAATGCTGGTACGAATGGTTTTCTTGTCCATGCAATGTCTCCTTTCTTGCTATTCGTAGTTTGTGAATTGTCTTAGTAGAACTTCTGCTGTCCATTTTGCTGCCCGTGCTACGACTTCCGGGCAGTTAGAATTTATTTTCTTCCTGACATCCGTGCATAACACAGTTCCGTATTCGGTTTCAAATTGTTTGTAAACCTGGCTAATCAGTTGGTGAGATAATTTTGTGTTTCCGAAATTATCTGCACCGCAGAGCCAGCCAATGACCATCCCCGTACCTGTAAAGGCCCCGCAGTTTTGTATGCCGGTCGGAGTGGCACCGCCATCAAGGCAGCTTGCTGTCCTAAACAGGTCCTTATCTTTCGGAATAAAATCAATAGAATTCTGCAGAGCAGCAACAATGCATCGGCAGCATCCACCATGGGTTTTCTCAAAGTCATGCCCGAGCTTATACGCTTTCTCTATGATTTCCTGTCCCTTATCGCCGATATCGAGATGGTCTTTCTCGCCTAACACCTTGAACTCAGACGGATGTTTAGCTTGACCTTTAGCCTGGCCCGCCAGCAAGCTGCTGAACAAGCCTATGCCAGCCAATTGAAAAAGTTCACGTCTGTTTTTGTGCAGTGTCCCGTCTGGGTATCTTTTGCCGAATCGGTCCATTTTTTTTTCATGATTTTTCATTGGACTATCTCCATTTGCATGGTTCATAGATTTCTCAGTTGGCCTAATCCTCACGCTTGTGTTTCCGAATAGCACTCAACGAGAGAGCTCCTTGAGGTTCAATTCGGCTGCCGAAGACCTGTATGCCGCGCATTTTTCCGCGAAATTGACGGTCCTTTCCGTGCCGCTGAATGCTTTCGTTGTAGTAGAATATAGGGTAGGCTTTAGCCCACCAATTTTTTTGTGGTGGGGCAAGCCCCCATCCTACAAAAGGTGCTGTACCTTCCATCGGACTGGCGGATGCCTTTGCTTCTGGCCGTATTTTCTCACCAGGTCCGTAAAGAGATAAACGAAGGAGGTAGTTGACTTTCGGCGGTGTGAAGCTGAACTTGCCGGGTGATGCGCTTCCCATAGAAGTAACTGTCATATTCCAGGTGTCGATACCATCCACTTTATAAGCTTTGGGACCTAAAAGCTCAAACGTTGTTGGAGTCGGGCTGGTGAAGTAGACAAAATAAAGCTCTCCCGGCTTGGAAAGGATGTAGTTGCCGGGGGAAAGCTCGGCAGGCACCATCTCTGCAAAGGGAGTCGGCGCCATGATTTGTTTCAGGAAGGCGATTCTTGCAGGGCTTTGCCCGCGAAGCACGCCGCCCTTTGACCACCACAGTAGGTCTTTGGGGTGCTGGTAAGTTTCACCGTGTCCGACATAGCAGCCGCCAATGGTTCCTAACCAGAATCTGTGGACCAGTTCCTGGGCGGTGATATTTCCCCAGCCCTGGGGGATGTTGCCTTCGTATTTGCATTCATCGTATATAATCGGTTTTTTATATTTGTCGCGCCATTCTCTGCCTTTTGTAAGGTCCGAACTCTGGATACTGGCGTGTGTGACCCAGGCTTTGGTGTGGTCGTAAAAGACGCGGCAGTTGTGGATACCGCGCATGTGATTGTATGGGTCGTTCTTTTGAATGATTTGGAAGAAGCGGTCCCAGTCCGCCATTTTTTTTGACTTCATCAAATCGTACTCGTTTGCAAAGGACCACCATACGTTGCGATAAGCCGCTAATCGGGCCACGATATATCGCAGATAGCGGTCGTCAGTTTTGGCATCCATCTTCGCAAAGCCCCACCGGTCGTAGGGATGGAAAAGAATAATGTCAGCCTCAATCCTCATATCACACAGGTTGCCTACACGCTGCTCGAAGTGACGGAAGAATTCGGGATTGAAGCGGCTATAATCCCAGTCTTTCAGCGGTGTACCCTCAAACGGGTAATACTTCGGCTCGTTCTTGTTATAAGTATAGTCCTTGGGAAAAACGCACATTCGCATTTTATTAAATGGTGCTTTTTTCAGCGTGGCAAGCGTCCGTTCTTCCATCGCAATTCCCTGGTGGGCCCAGGCGTAGCAGGTCGTGCCGACCTGGAAATAGGGTGTGCCGTCGGCGTATGCAAAGTGCCGGGTTTTGTGCACGCGAACGGGGCCGTGATTGCCCGATGATGGTTTGATACAGGTGAATTTCCCCTTTTGGCCGTCGAGTTCTCTGCGGCTGCTCTTTGTCACGTATGTCCATTCGCCGAGCGCATCCGGCATAAAACGGATGCGATATATACCATCTCCATCGTAGAATCCTTGCGGCTCGAAAACTCGCCCGTTTTGTTTGAATTCAGCACTCAACTCTACGTCAACGAAAGGATTCCCTCCGGATGGTCCGCTCAAAGATAACTCGAAAATCCCCCAACGCTCAATCTTATCAGACGCGGTTTTTCCTGTCGCCGCTGTTGCTAAAAACAGCGCTACTACTGCCAGGAACATTAATCTAAATAATATTCTATTTAAGCTTATAAAAGTCATTTACCGGCCAGATGGTTTTTTCCTTTAAGGACTATACGCCCGGAAAGGTAACCGTCCGGACTCCGGACGGTTACGGAGTCCGGTTCATCATTGTTTAAAGTTTTATCGCCCAGCTATCTGGTTGTACTTTGATTTTGACGGTCCTTGAACCAAGCGAAGAATGGGTTGCCTCAACTGTAATTTCGCCGGAACTATCCGGAAGCGTCTTGACCCAAACTGCGCCGACACCGCCGCTGGCTTCCAGCATAAACGGATTATCTCCTACGATTACTCCAGGACCTTTTAGTTTTAATGTGACTTCACCGCCGGCAAAAAGACGCGATTCGCCAAATTTATCTCCAACCCTAAATTCAAGCCGAGTTGCATCTGAGCCGTCTCCTGTTAATCCCGTGTCGTCCGCTTTCAAATATAATTTGTCTCGGGCAGAATCGGACGAAAATGATTTCGATAATGCCAGTTTGTTATTTACATATCCGTCAATGCGAAGTTCGGGATTACCGGGTACTTTTATTTCAAGATCAGCAAAAAACGGAGGATGTTTGAGATGAGGATAATTCTTCGAATCCGGTTGAAGTTCTGCATATTTTTTTCCGTTGATAAACAATTCCAAGCGGTCGCAGTTGGAAAAGATTGCAGCATTTTTTCCCGGCCCGTTTGGTGTTTGAGCACCGCAATCCCAATAGAAATTGGGTATAATAACGGGACGAGTCTTTGGATCACCTTGTGCTTGATAAAACGAAGCGCCGAGTTTTGGAATTCGGAATATGTCGGCTACTCCCGGACATTTAACACCATTATAGGAGTTGATCAAACTGCCGTAATCGAACCCGCACCAGGCAATTACGCCACAGATACGTGATTTGGTCGCTGCTTTGCTGTGCGCTTCTGCATGCCAAAGCGCTTGATTCTGCTGTAATACTACATCCCCGGCGCGTCTGTATTTATTATCGAACCCCTTGCCTCGATCGTAATTGAATTGTCCCACCGCCTCTGCCAGCATATATGGAATGCCGGGTAATGGTTCACGTATGCCTACTCCGCCATTGGGGTCCGCATGGTAATCATCATACGCAAAGACGTCCTGATTCCATTTCTCCTTCAAGGTTTTTATGGAACCGCCTGTCATACTTCCTGATGTGGCACGAGAATCGTCAAGTGATTTTGCCAAAGCTTTTGTCCGCTGATAGAGTTCGGGGTCATTTTTCGATTCATTGACCCGGACGCCCCAGATAAAAATGGAAGGATGGTTGCGGTCGCGGATTATCATATCATTTACATCGCGTACCAGAAGTTCTTTCCAGGTATCATCACCGATATAGCCCCATCCGGGGACTTCCTCCCATACCAACAGACCAAGTTCGTCACATGCATCTAAGAATGCTTCGGATTGAGGATAGTGTGAACACCTCACTACATTACAGTTTAATTCGTGACGCAGTATCTCCGCATCCCGGCGAATTATCCTTTCCGGCATTGCATAGCCTACATAAGGATACAATTCATGACGGTTCAAACCAAAAAGCTGCAGACGTTTTCCGTTTAAGAAAAAGCCGTCCACTTCAAACCGAGTTTCACGAAGCCCGGTGCGCGTACGGAAATCATGCACCGGTTCTCCATCAACAATAAGAGTGGCTACAACATCGTAGAGATTCGGATGTTCTACATCCCAAAGTTTTACATTACCAAGGTTTGTTAAAGTGAAAGATGCTTCCGTTTTACCGCTTTTTTCAATTTGTACAGTTTCCTGTGCACGCGATATTACTTTAGTACCCTCTCGTAGTTCCACCTGAATTTTAACCGGTTTGGAAACACTTCCGGCGGAGCCTATAGAACACTTAACCTCGACCCTGCGGCTGCTATCCAGCACCTGGACAGGCTTGGCAAATACATCATCGATAAAAACGTGGGGTACAATTTCAAGATTAACAGAGCGGAAAATTCCTCCCGGTTCGAGATAATCGATACGCTTTGCCCCTACTTTTGCTCCCTGAGGCGGTACGTTACTCCATCTTGAATCAACAGCCACAGCCAGCACATTGCCAGTGTCTCTGACCCAGTCGGTAATCTCATAGCGGGCAGGAAGATATCCGCCCAAATGTTGAGCTAAGATATGACCGTTGATCACCGGCGTTGTTCCTACCATTACGCCTTCAAAATTTATAAATACGCGTCTTCCCTTGCTCTCATTAGGTAGATCAAAATGCCGGCGGTAAATCCAAACATCCTGCCAGGCTGCAGGATCCCAATTTTGCCACGAAAGTTCAGTTACACAGTGAGGCAGTGTTACTTTTGAAAACGCCTGATCGGCAAACATTGGTTTTACTGCATTGGTATTGTACTTGCCTCCGAAAAGCCAGTTCTGATCCAATGAGAATTTATAACTCGCTGCGCCGGTTTGGAGAAGAGTCTGTGTTTTCTTCATGTTACAGCCCAGAATGGAACCGGCTGCCAGAGCGGCTGAACCTATGGCGCATGTCTTTATAAATTGCCTCCGTGATAAATCTCTTGGTTTGGTCGTTTCTGTAAGCATTGTCTTATTCTGTTTCACCTTACATTTCCCATATGCATATCTTTATAACATCATTACGTTTCCTTACTGCCATAAGTTATCAAATCGCTCCCAAAATTACATGTATTTTCTGGTGTTTCGTGCGGTTATTATCAGCAAATCCCGTAAGACACCGTAGTTGTCCCTTGCAAACAGGCGCTGACTCATTGTCTGTACGTACCTCACCATAGCCTCCCTCTCAAAAACATATTGCCCGGCTGGCAGCAATACCACCCGCACGCCTTCCTTGGCCGCACGTTCACACGCTGCTTGCACGGCCGTGGGCGTGCGCCTTTCCACGACGACGCGTTTGGCGAACTGCTTCTTCTCAGCTTTGCTCAATGGCACATCCGGACCGACAGAACCCCGTGGGCCAAACGATGGGATGCTGGCTCCTTGGCGGTCATCCTGCGCCCCTGCGACGATTCCTAAAATCAGACTGCTTACCACAACCAAGATAGCTAAAATCCAAAACTTTTTCGCTTTCATAGTTTGTCTCTTTTCTAAAGTCGCGGTAAAACCTTCTCCAGAATCCATAAATCTGCGGGAAGCAACGGTTACGAACGTTATTTTGTTCTATCCTGCATTACTTTATATTGGTTGACCGGGATAATCAAGTCCGCTCTGGCGGATTTAATCTTGTAAAAGTGTGTTCAGGCTGCTATATTCGTATGTACTAATTGTTTATAAGAACACGAAGGAGAGTTTAAAATGAAGCCTAAACTGATAGTTTGTGGCGCCGCCGGACGGATGGGCAAGCGCATTATTTCGTTGGCAGTCGAGGCGGACGAGTTCAACATAATTGCGGCAATCGAAAATCAGGACCATCCTGATATCGGCAAAGACGCCGGGCTTGTGGCGGGAATGCAGCCGATTAACGTCGAACTCGGCAGCATTTATCCTGATGGTGGTGATGTTGTAATTGACTTTTCACAACCTGGGGCGGCAGATAAGACTATTGACTATTGCAGTGAGAGTGGCGCTGCACTTGTATTGGGCACAACCGGGCTCAGCGATGAGCAGCGCCAGAATTTAAAAGCCGCTTCGGAGAAGGTTCCTATCATATATGGAACCAATATGAGCGTGGGGATGAACGTATTGTTTTCGCTTGTCGGAAAAGTTGCAGCGTTGTTAGGTGACGGATACGATATAGAGATAATCGAGCAGCACCATCGCTTCAAGAAGGATGCTCCGAGCGGAAGTGCCCTTACTTTGGCTGAGAATATTTGTACTGCGACTGGCAGGGATTTTCCAGGTTCTCTTGTCCATGGCAGAAGCGGTAATGACGCCCTGAGGGAAAAGGGTACTATCGGCATGCATTCTATTCGGGCTGGTGATATTACCGGCGAGCATTCGGTTATCTTTGGCACGCTCGGCGAAAAGCTTACTCTAAATCATACCGCCCACAGCAGGGAAACTTTCGCGCGAGGGGCGCTGCGTGCGGCAAAATGGCTCATCGGGAAAGAGCCGGCGTTATATTCAATGACCGATGTCCTGGGTATCAGGTAGTAAAGCTCGTTTCAAAGTACCGTAAAATATGAGCTTTTTGTGATTGTGTTATACGGAGAAATGGACAATTGTGAATCGTTAGAAAGGAGCATTATTATGCGTAAGTTAATTGCAGTAATGATGGTAGTTGGTTTCATTTTAACGGGGGACATTTCGGTAGTACAAGCGGCCCAGAAGTTTCGCCGACTGCCGGTGAAAGAGTATGTTGACAAAATGAAAGCCGGTTGGATAGGACAGATGGCCGGCGTCGGCTGGGGAGGCCCGACAGAATTTCATTTCCAGGGTAAAATTATGCCCACTGACGAGATGCCGAAGTGGCGTCCGCAAATGATCAATCAGTTCCACCAGGACGACATCTATGTCGAGATGACCTTTCTGCGGACACTGGAACTCTATGGAATGGATGTTTCTATCCGCCAGGCCGGCATCGATTTTGCCAACAGCCGCTATCCCCTTTGGCACGCTAACAACGCAGGCCGAACACTTTTGCGAAGTGGTGTTGCTCCACCGGATTCAGGCCATCCTCAATTTAATAAGCATGCCGATGATATCGACTACCAGATTGAGGCCGACTTCGCCGGCCTGATTGCCCCCGGCCTGCCCAATGTAGCCATTAGGCTCGGCGAAACATTCGGACGCCTGATGAACTATGGTGATGGCCTTTATGGCGGCCAGTTCGTCGGCGGTATGTACGCAGAGGCCTTCTTTGAAGATGACCCCGTCAAGCTCGTCAACGCAGGCCTGAAGTGTATTCCCCAAAAAAGCCAATACGCCGAATGTATCCGCGACGTCCTCAAGTGGTATAAACAGTATCCCGATAACTGGGAAGAAACCTGGCAGCTCATCAACAAAAAGTATCACCTCAACCCTGCGTATCGTCGTTTCTCCTGTGACAAGGGCAGTTTTAACATCGACGCAAAGATTAACGGCGCCTACATAGTGATGGGCCTCTTGTATGGTGAAAGGGACCCTGACAAGACGATTATTATCTCGACTCGCTGCGGACAGGACTCTGATTGCAATCCGTCGAGTTCAGGCGGTGTGTTCTTTACAACAATCGGCTTTGAAAAACTGCCGGATAAGTTCAAATCTGCTCTGAATCCTGAAGGAAAATTTAGCCACACGCCTTATAACTTTCCGATGCTGATTGAGGTTTGCGAAAAGCTGGTGCGCGAGTCGGTAGTTAAAGCCGGTGGACGAATCGAGAAAGACGCAGTCGGCCAGGAGGTTTTTGTTATTCCAGTCTCAAAGCCCAGGCCGACCAGGTTTGAGCAGTGCTGGCAGCCCGGCCCTATCGCTAAAAGCCGCTTTACCAAACAAGAGATGGCCAGGATTACGGCTATGGCCGGAAAGGACTTGTCTGAGGCCGTCTCGAAGTTTGCGCCCGGATGGAAGGTGGCCAAGTGCGGTGAGGATATGGATCCAGGGCTTCGAGCCGAGTGGGCAGGCAAAAAGAATGTTTTGATGACACATCCGTTGGACCGCAATACGGGCTGTGTACTCTCGAAGAGAGTAAAAATCCCTGATGGTAAAAAGACAACGCTTCATCTGGTTGTCGGTCATCACCCGGAGGGCGACTGGACGCTGCTCGTCAAGGCCGACGGCAAAGAATTGTTGAGAAAGTCGGTCGGCAAAGAAACGGCTGAGAACGGCTGGATGCAGACAGATGTGGAACTCTCGGATTATGCTGGTAAAGAGATTAACCTTGAACTCGTGAATCAGCCGAGCGACTGGGTGTGGGAGGCAGGCTACTGGGCAAAGATTGAGCTGATAAGCGAATAGTGTGCTTCCGGGTGGCAGCCTCAGGCCCGAAGGGCTTGGGGATGGCTTTTTGATAGAAGAACGGTGGGCTAAAGCCTACACTACAATCTATTTTCGTTGCTTGGCTATTTGCCATTCGTAAATTGATGGAATGGCAGGTTTAGGTCTCGGTGCTTCAGCAAGTGGAAGAGCTTGGTTTCCTTGAAGCAATACGGGCCTGGCACTGCCGGCAGCGATTTTTGCATTGCCGCCGTATAAGAGGTTGCCGGTTATCTCAACGCCGATACAGTCTGGAGATGCCAGGAAAACCATAGGAGAGGATTTATCTTTGAGTATGAACACATTATCTTTGATGATATGGTCAAAGCTGGCGGTTTTAGCGAACACGCCGTAGCCTTTTTGAACCGTAAAGCGGTTGTGAAGAATCAGCCAGTTTTCATTCATGCCGCCCATCCACAGGCCTGTCTTTTGTGAGCTGACATCACAGTTGTAAACAACATTTCGGGGCCCATTGGGCCCATGGGCGGTGTCCTGCGGCGGCGAGGCCCACATTCCGAAACCGTAGCCGCCGTGGCCGGTAACTGATTTTATGACGCACTGCTCGATGAGGTTCTCATTCGTCCATCCCGCGTGCCATTGACCGTCACTGTCGTGAAAGACGCTTTTACGGATGACATTTCCACTTGCCGCCCATTGGAACAGGGGTGCATGGCGCATCTTAAATGTTTCGATGTTCTCAATCAGGCAGTCCCAGCATCGGTCCCAGCCTGCGTATGCGGTGCCGCCACCGCCTTTGAACCAGGCATCGTCGAAGATGCAATCGCGAATCTCACACCACTTGGCCATCTGGCCGTAGACGGGGAAGCGGCCGCACATCTTCACCTTCACGCCCCGCGCCCAGCAGTTCCAGGCGTTATGGAACAGTACTGTGCTAATCCACAAATTTTGAGTCTGCTCAATCGATAAGTCCTCAATCCCGCAGTGCTGGATGGGTACGACTTTCCGGACGAAGGCACCGTCAATAATCGGAAAGTCGATGCGAAGCGGCTGGTTGATAGTGATAGTATTGCCTTTTATATTTTTGATGGAAACCTCATAGCAGCGATACAGGCCCCACTTGCAGGCGTTTTTGGTGAGTTTTTTCCAGCGAGCTGTAGCTGGAGCTTCAAGATAAATACAGTCACCGGGTCTTAGTCCTTGCGCGCTCTGGAGCGTAAGTGTCAGGTCGCCTCGTTTGCCGTTTTGGTTCAACAAGATTTTTTTGCCGACCTGTCCGCGTCCCTGAATTGTGATAACGGCCAGGCTGCTGGGGACTAAGCGGCGGTCATTAAAAGATGAGTCCGGAACAACTGCAATCTGGCCTGTAAGTTTAGTTCCATCTTTATATTCTGCAATGCCCTTGAGGGTATGTGGGCCATTTGCGAGTTTACCGATGATTTCCCTGCCGGTTGCGGCGAGCGCGAACGTATTGCCCGAATGTGTGCTGCGCTGCCATCTCTTGATTACCACATCGTCGGCCATGATTGTCATTTTCATAAGCCCGGCAGGCCGACAGTGTATCTCGATGAGGGTGTCTTTTCCCACGCTACTTCCTGGTGCAGGTGTGAAGAAGCCGACTCCATTTTTGGGTATGGCATAACGAAAAACCAATTTGGTTTTATTCATACCACTGCCTCGAATCACGACATTATCTTGGCGGATAGTCACCGGCCGGTCGAGGTAATATGTCCCTTCGTCGAGTAGAACGGCCCCGCCCCCATTCTCACCGGCTGCTTGGCAGGCCCGGTCAAGGGCTGCGGAATCGTCGAGATTATCGTTTGCTTTACCGCCGAATTTTTCGATAGTTGTGAAAGTTTCTATTGAGGGTATGCCGCCCTGGACGCCGCATTTGGTCCAGTTGGGATATACGAGACCATCGGGTCCAACGACGTCAGCGGGAGTGAGTCGGTCTTTCTCTTGCGGTTTGATTTTGTACTGACCTTCCCGCGGCGGCTTCAACTCTTGGCCCGCAGGGGCTGCCACGGCACAAACGCCAACAATGATTATCAATCCGATGAACCAATTGAATCTTGACCGGGCGGGGGATATGTAAGAAAGCATCTTTATAGTTACCTGTTTCCTGTCTTGTTCTCCATTTTTGACAGGAGAATTTTTTTGCCAAAGCGATTCGCTCAGATACTTTGGCGAGTAATATTTGCACCTACGGGATTTAATCTTTCTTCGATTTTTTCATAGCCGCGGTCAATGTGATATACCCGGTTAACAATAGTAGTGCCTTCGGCGGCCAGACCGGCAAGAACCAGTGCAGCAGAAGCCCTCAGGTCCGAAGCCATTACGGGAGCGGCTATTAACTTTTTGACGCCGGCTACGATAACAGCCGGGCCTTCCTTGCGTAGATTTGCCGCCATTCGATTTAATTCGGCTACGTGCATAAATCTGTCGGGAAAGATTTTTTCAATGATGACACTATTGCCCTCGGCCAGTGACAGAAGGGCCATAAACTGGGCCTGTAAATCGGTGGGAAAGCCGGGGTATGGCTGGGTTGTGATATCCGCAGTTTTTATGGGATTCTTGCGAGTAACAACACAGCCATCGTCTTCAGCATCAATTGTTATGCCAACATTTCTGAACTTGTCGACGACGGCCATCATATCATCGAGCCGGCAGTTTTGCAGGCGCAGCTCGCCGGCCGTTATGGCGGCGGCGACCATAAAGGTACCCGCCTCAATTCGGTCTGGAATAACTTTGTGTTCAGCCGGCTGCAGTTCTCGCACTCCTTGGATAGTCAGTCGAGGTGAGCCGATACCCGTTATCTTCGCGCCCATCTTGTTAAGAAAATTCGCCAGGTCGGTTATTTCCGGCTCACAGGCAGCCGATTCGATAACGGTTTTGCCTTTTGCCAGTGTTGCAGCCATTAGGATATTTGCAGTACCGAGTACGGTCGAACCAAACGGTCCGCCCAGAAAAATTGCCTTGCCTTTCAAACCCTTTGGTGCCTCGGCGATGATGTAGCCGTTCTTGAGATGAATTTTTGCGCCAAGCTCTCGCAGGCCCCTTACGTGAATATCAATTGGTCGGTCACCGATTGCGCATCCGCCGGGCATAGACACTTCAGCTCTGCCGCAGCGGGCAAGCAGGGGGCCGAGTATGCAAATGCTGGCCCGCATCCTGCGCACAATTTCATACTCGCCGACCGGGTTGTCAATCACCGTCGAATCTATGCATAAAGTATCGTCCGGGCTTCTGCTAATCTTGCAGCCCAGTTGGCTCAGCAATTGCCCGCAAACGGTAATATCAGAAAGATGGGGCACGGATGAAAGAACTGATTTGCCCTTCGCTAAGATGGAGGCGGCCATTATCGGTAGAGTCGCGTTCTTTGAGCCGTTTATGCTGACGCTGCCGGAAAGCCGGACCGGTCCTTCGATGTGAAATATATCCATAATCTATTTTCCTTGAAAAGAGGTCCCCATTTTGCAATACTTCGCACAATAGGATTCCAGATTGAACTAATATATTACAAAACAGCTTTGTTTTCAAGATTGCGAAATATATATCAATGATTACTTCTGAGATTATCATGAAGTTTATTGTCCTGGCCGGCGTATTATTATTCGGCCTCTGGCTTCTGAAAACATCTCTCGGCAGAGAGGCTTTAACCGATTCGAGGCCTCGCCGGAATAATATGCCTCTGTATCTGTGCTTTATCCCGCCTTTCATTTTATTTGGGCCTATTCCAGTCATAGTGCTGATTACCGGCCGACTGTCGGCTGATTTACAGGACTGGCAAAGAGCGTTCCTTGGCAATCTTATCTATTGTATTGGTTCGGTAGTGGTGATAGCCGTAATACTTTTTATGGTAAGGGCCGGTTTCGCTCGGCGGTTGAAGGGGTTCGGCTTGAATATAAGGTCAATCCACAGGGATTTTTTCTTTGCCTTTGTAAATTTTCTAATGGTTTGGCCTCTTATGGCGGCAGCGATAATACTAACGACGTTTATTGGCGAACTTTTTTACGGCCCCCAATACCAAATGCCGCAACACGAGCAGCTCCAAATGATAACGCTTTACCCACAGTGGCAGGTTCAAATTTTGGTTTTTGTTGTTGCCGTAGTGATAGCCCCTGTACTTGAAGAGATGTTATTTCGGGGCCTTTTTCAAACGGTCATACGCTCTTTGTTGGAAACTCGGTCTTCAGGACTTGACGTTCGGCATCATGCCTGGGTAGCTATCTTTATAAGCTCGGGATTATTCTCAATGGTGCATGGCAATATCCCCCATTGGCCGGCTTTATTTCTGTTGGGCGTATGCCTGGGCTATGCGTATGAAAAGAGCGGCTCTTTGTTTCGGCCTGTCTTTATTCACGCACTTTTCAACGTGGTCACCATAATATTCGTACTGCTTGAGGTTTAAGGTGAGTTATTAAACTGGCGTTGCGATTTTTGTATCACGTATTTTGCAGGTTCAATTTTATATTGATGGTACTGAGTATTGGAACTTCCTGCATCAGAAGATGATTGAGTTTTTGAGTGTTTAGTTTGCCCTTCTGCGTTCGCTGGGCACCGGGCATTTCTGAGTTTCTATCATATTTGCTTGATAGTGAGGTCCAAGAATGTATAATTGTATCGGTTCTGTTGGTTTTAGATAGCAGAAAGTGGGAGAAAGTCCTGAATTTGTCATTCGAGTCTGTGAATTGTAGTTTGTTTTCGGGGTTTTTCAGAAAAGATATGAAAATTTCATTAAAAGCAAAGTTGGTCACAAGTTTTCTCACGGTGATATTGATATGCGGCCTGGTTGCTACCTTGGTAGCTATCCGGTTAATCGGTGCAGGTATATTGAGTCAAGCCCAGGACAACGTTAGAATCGACCTGAATTCTGCCAGGCATATATATCAGGATGAAATCCAGGAGGCTGAAACCCTGCTGCGTCTTTCTGCTCAACGATTTTTCATAACGGATGCTCTTGTTAATAAGAATATAGAGCCGCTCAAAATAGTGCTGGAGCAGATAAGAGAAAAGGAATCCCTGGATATATTGACGCTTACAGATGAGAACGGCAGCGTTATCGTTCGAACGAGCAATCCTTCTGTTATTGGTGACGATCAGGCACAGGACGAGTTTGTAAGCCGTGTTTTGTCTGGAAGAGAGATTGTTGCAGGTACGGCGATAGTGCCAAGAGAGGAACTCTTAAAAGAAGGTTCTGACCTGGCCAATCAATCTTATATAAAAATTATCCCCACTCCTAAAGCCAAGAAGAGCCTGGAAACTGAGCAGACTTCAGGAATGATGATAAAAGCCGCGGCTCCTGTTCTTGGCAAAGATGGCAGCGTACTTGGTATTTTATACGGCGGCAATTTGCTAAACCGAAATTACAAGATCGTTGATGAGGTCAAAGATACAGTATATCAGGGAGTCAAATATAAGGGCAAAGATATTGGCACAGCCACTATTTTTCAAGGGGACCTGCGTATCTCAACAAATGTTATGGGAGCCGGTGGAAGCCGTGCAATTGGTACACGTGTGTCTGAAGAAGTATACGACCGGGTGCTTGTCAAAGGACAACCGTGGACAGACAGGGCCTTCGTAGTGAATAATTGGTATATTTCCGCCTATGAACCCATAAAGAATATCAAGGGAGATATCATCGGTATTCTCTATGTTGGAATTCTTGAAGAAAAATTTACGGATATGAGAAACAGCGCCATACTGGACTTTCTTGCAATAACAGTGGCTGGAATGGTTATCGCTCTCATTATATCTTACTTCCTGGCCAGGAGTGTCCTAAATCCAATTGGGCAGTTGGTATATGCCTCCCATCAATGGGCAAAGGGCGACCTCGAATACAGGATTAATACTACCCGCGAGGATGAAATGGCGGAACTTGCGGAAATGTTCAACATTATGGCTTCATGCCTGGAAAATAGAGATGAACAGATAAAGGAACATACCCACCAGCAGATAATGAAGTCGGAAAGGCTGGCCACTCTGGGACAATTGGCTGCAGGTGTGGCACACGAAGTAAATAATCCACTCGGTGCTATCTTACTTTATTCCCACCTGTGCTTGGAGGAGATGGAAATAAGAGATCCCCAGCGTAGGAACCTGGAGAAAGTTGTGAGCGAGACAACGCGATGTAAAGATATTGTAAAGGGATTGCTGGACTTCGCACGCCAAACCGAGCCTAAAGTCGAGGAATCAGATACCAATGAAATCTTAAACCGTACATTATCTTTGGTGGAGAATCAGGCATTATTCCAAAATATTAAAATAAACAGACAGCTTTCTCGTTCTCTGCCAAAGGTAATGATGGATGGCAGTCAGATACAGCAGGTTTTCACTAATATCATTTTGAATGCGGCTGAGGCAATAGATGGTGAAGGTGAACTGGCTGTTGTTACGAGAGTAGAGCATGATGGTGAATTCATAGAAATTATATTCAAAGACACAGGCTGTGGCATACCTGATGAGGCTATAGAGAAGGTATTTGACCCGTTCTTCACCACAAAGGAAGTGGGACGTGGAACGGGGCTTGGCCTGGCTGTCAGCTACGGAATCATTGGAAGACATAAAGGCTCTATACATGTGAAAAGCAAACCTGGCAAAGGAACTACTTTTATTGTTAGATTACCTCTAAGGGCGGAGGCATAAATGTCCACTCACGCCAATATCCTGGTCATTGATGATGAGGAAAGCATTAGGGATGCCTGCGAACAGGCGCTCTCCGGGGATGGTATCAGAGTAGAAGCAGCTAAGAACGGTTCGGAAGGGCTGTCCATGCTGAAGGAAAAATACTTTGACATAATAATCCTTGACTTAAAGATGCCCGGCTTGAGTGGAATGGATGTGTTGAGGAAAATAAAAGAAAATAATCCTGAGACGATAGTCATTGTTATTACAGGGTACGCGACTATCGAGTCCGCAGTCGAAGCCATGAAATACGGAGCTTATGATTTTATTCCTAAACCTTTCACACCTGACAGCCTCAGAGCAATAGTCAAGCGCACATTAGACAGAAGGGAGCTTGCTTTTGAGAATGTGCTGCTGCGAAGTGAGCTAAAAGAAAGCTTGGGGCCCGAAGTAATTATTGGACAAAGCCAATCTATGAAGAAGGTCGAAGAATTGGTCCAAAAGGTAGGCCCGACCGATACTACTGTTCTTATTTCAGGGGAAAGCGGTACGGGTAAGGAGCTTGTCGCCAGGGCGATACACCGCCATAGCAGCAGAAGAGATAAACCTTTTGTAGCGGTAGATTGTGGAAGTTTAGTGGAGAATCTTTTCGAAAGCGAATTGTTTGGACACGTTAAAGGCTCTTTCACCGGTGCCGTGGCAACCAAGTATGGCCGGTTTGAGCTGGCAAATGGCGGAACACTTTTCTTCGATGAGATTGGAAATATCAGCATAGATATTCAGACCAAATTGCTTAGGGTATTGCAGGAAAGGGAAATCACGAAAGTCGGAGGTTCACAGATTATCAAAGTAGATGTGCGAATTGTTGCCGCCACTAATAGGGATTTGAACAAGGCCATAAAAACCGGAACATTTCGCGAAGACCTGTTCTATCGTTTGAGTGTTGTTCCCCTTACTCTTCCTCCTTTACGGGAAAGGAGAGATGATATCCCGTTGCTGGCGAATTTCTTTTTGCAGAAGTACAATAAAAAGCGAAAGAAGAATATAAAGGCTATTTCCAATCGAGCGATGAAGGCCTTGATTGAGTACGATTGGCCCGGGAACGTCAGAGAGTTGGAGAATTCTATTGAGAGAGCTATTGTGTTGGCCGAAGGTCAGGTAGTCAATCCCTCCGATTTGTTTTATTACGGTGTAGGGATTGAGTTACCTTCAAGGTCAGATGCTGCTGAATCTCAGCGTCTTGTTGATGTGGAAAAAGCGCATATCGCCAGGATTCTTAAAATGTTCAACGGACACAGGGGAAAGGCGGCGGAAAAGTTGGGGATAGACCGCAAAACTCTCCGCTTGAAGCTGAAGAAATATGGAATAGAGTAAAATTCGGTGGGGTAATCCTCTCCATCATTGGGGCAAAATGTCCTATCTTAAGAGCTATTCAGAAAGATGTTTTAAGAATACACAAAAAGTAGAGGGGCCCGATATATTCTTTGTGACAAGCCACTTAGCTAAATCCTAAGCGGCTTTTTTTATTATCTGGCACAAGGATTGCTCTACTATTTTGTGTAGAGAATTAAGTATTTGCTATAATTCTATTAAGCGCGAAAGATGTGGTGAAAATCGACTTGTTGCAGATGAACGCAGGCAAGGCTCGTTATAAGACAGAGAATATGGAACTTGTTACCAGGAAAATTCAATTTTCTACTAAAGGAAACAGTGAAGTTATTAATCTGACTGATTTGGTCAATGCGCATCTCGGAGATGCTAATTCAAAGTCGGGTTTAATACATTTATTCATTGGGGGAGCTACCGGTGGATTGACCACTATGGAATATGAACCGGGATTAGTAAATGACCTCCGGCAGGCCTTTCAACGCATAGCTCCCGAGGAAGCAGAATATTGCCATAATTTGACTCATGATGACAGGAATGGCCATTCCCATATCCGTGCCTCTCTTATAGGCCCTTCTTTAAGTATTCCATTTGAAAACGCTGAATTGCTGTTAGGTAAATGGCAGCATATCGTATTTATCGATTTTGATAATCGGCCCAGGGAAAGAGAAGTTATTGTGCAAATAATAGGCGAAAGATGAAACCAATATTACAAGTAGCTTTGGATTTTGTCGACTTGGATCGTGCACTCAAGTTGGCTGAAGAAGCGGCTGAAGGCGGAGCGGATTGGCTGGAGGCCGGCACACCTTTAATCAAAAGCGTCGGACTTGATTGTGTGCGGGCAATAAGGAAAAAATTCCCTCATCATACTATTGTGGCTGATATGAAAACAATGGATGTGGGACGGATTGAAGTGGAATCTGCTGCCAAAGCAGGGGCAGACATAGTCGCCGTATTAGGCTTGGCCTCAGACTCTACTATCAGTGAGTGTATTCAGGCTGGTAGTCACTACGGCACGAAAATCCTGGTGGATCTTTTGGAAGTGCCTGAGTTCTTAAAAAGGGCCAAAGAAATTGAACAGATGGGCAGTGACTATTTAGGCCTGCATACTGCAATTGATGAGCAAATGAAAGGGAAAATATCTTTTGAAAAGGTTGGACAGCTTACTCGGCAGGTGAATATACCTGTTGCCGTAGCCGGTGGAATAAATTCGGAAAATGCCTGGATGGCCGTGGAAGCAGGGGCAAGTATACTTATCGTAGGTGGAGCGATAACCAAGTCTGAAAATGCCCGGAAGGCAGCTCGAAAAATAAAGAAAGCTATGGACCGGAAAATCAGCATAGAAACCAAACTCTTCAAAAGGGTGACTTATGAAAATATTAGAGAAATCTTGGAGAAGGTTTCAACGGCGAATATCTCTGATGCAATGCACCGCCAGGAAGCGTTACGACAAATTGTTCCTGTTACAACGGGAGCAAAAATGGTTGGCCGGGCGGTTACCGTGAGAACCTATCCGGGTGATTGGGCCAAGCCGGTGGAGGCAATCGACCAGGCCGCAGAAGGAGATGTAATTGTGATTGATGCCGGCGGGGCAGGTCCTGCCGTGTGGGGAGAATTAGCCAGCCATAGTGCAAAAGAAAAAAAATTGGCTGGGGTAGTGATAGATGGTGCGGTTAGGGATGTGGCAGATATTCGTCGAATGAAGTTCCCTGCCTTCGCAAAAATGGTTACACCTTCCGCCGGTGAGCCGAAAGGATTTGGAGAAATCGGTGTACCTGTGAATATTAGTGGAACAAAAATTTTCCCCGGGGATTGGGTAATTGGAGACGACGATGGAGTGATGATTTTGCCTGATAAAAAGGCAATAGAGTTTACCAACCGGGCTATGGATGTATTAGAGAGAGAAAATCGTATAAGAAAAGAAATTAAAGAAGGTTCAACATTAGGAACAGTAACTGAACTTTTGAAATGGGAAAAACACTAAATACAAGGAGAAAAAAATGGAACTACAACCAATCGACGAGAAAAATCAGGAAATAGAAAATATCTATTCGAGATCTTCGGAAAATGGTCCCGGCAGACGCGGGCAGGCCACTATCTTGGTCGTTGATGATGAGGAAACTATGCGGGATTCCTGCTGTCAGATACTGAGTAAAGACGGGTACTTGGTAGATGCAGCCGAGGATGGAGATAGAGGTTTGCAGAAGATAAGGGACATCAAGCCTGATTTGGTTCTTGTTGACCTCAAGATGCCGGGCATGAGTGGAATGGAGCTTTTGGAGAAGATTGGGGATGTCGACCCGAACATTGTTTCTGTAGTTATCACGGGTTATGCAACCAGGGAGTCGGCAATGGAGGCGAAAAGACGCAATGCCTTTGATTTCCTTCCAAAGCCGTTTACACCTAACCAATTAAGAGTTGTTATTAAAAAAGGGTTGGCACAATTGATCGATGAGAAGAGAATAGCAAAAGGATTGGTTATCGAGAAAGAAAGCACGGCACAGTTAATTGATGGCAGAGCGGTAGCAAAAAATTTGAAAGAAGAACTAAGGAAAGAAATCGTCGATTTGAAAGAGAAACACAACTATTCTCCTTCACTTTTGGCGGTTCAAGTAGGTGAAAATCCTGCTTCGGCGTCGTATTTGAAGAGTCAGAAGAGAGGTTGTGACGAAGTCGGAATCGATTATCAGGTTCAGCAGCTGCCCAAAGATATTACTGAAAAGGATTTGATTCAGTTTATTCAGGAAAAGAACCAGGATGACAAGATAACCGGGATTATCCTTCAGATGCCTTTGCCCGAACAAATCAATGCAGAAAAGGTTCAGGAGGCGATTACCCCTTCAAAAGATGTAGAGGGAGTGAATCCTCAGAATATGGGGCAGTTAATTTACGGCTGGCCCGGACTTGTTCCCTGTACCGCTTTGGCGGTAATGGAATTAATTAAAAGCACTGGTACTTCTATCAAGGGAAAACAGGTTACCCTTGTAGGCCATAGCTCACTTGTCGGAAAGCCGTTAACTCTTCTTCTGTTGTCTTCACCGTTCGATTCGGCTACTACGACTGTTTGTCATATTGCTACTCGAGATTTGGCTGCGAATACAAGAAGGGCCGAGATATTGATTGTAGCTGTAGGCAAACCTGGTTTAATCACAGGTGATATGGTTAAAGAAGGAGCTATTGTTATTGACGTGGGAATAAACCGCGTTGAAGGCAGGATTGTTGGCGATGTTGTCTTTGAAGAAGCGAAAGAAAAGGCCTCTATGATTACACCTGTACCGGGAGGGGTTGGGCCGGTAACCGCTGCCATGCTTTTGAAAAATACGGTGGAGGCATGCAAGATACAGTTGGGATTTGATCCCATGAGGAACGTCGAATGGACAATGGATTGAGACGATTAGAGGAGAAAATCCTGGATGAATACCTGTTTTTAGTTCAAAGAGTCCGGCCCGAATTAGACAGACGCTTTTTCTATGATGTGATGCCGGCTTGGCAATATTTCAGAAAATACAGGTTGGAAGAATTAGCAAATAACAGATAAGGGTGTGTGCTATGAGAGATGGGTAGCTTGCAATAGTAGTAATGGCAGGTA
>Ga0307445_10000323_pt1 | contig 25115 bp, 24 predicted proteins | sample SalMarSW160330MG_FD_202147 | JGI IMG/M metagenome (GOLD analysis project Ga0307445, IMG submission 202147) | Salt marsh sediment microbial communities from the Plum Island Ecosystem LTER, Massachusetts, United States - SW1603-30 | ecosystem: Environmental > Aquatic > Marine > Intertidal zone >... | reverse complement strand
TAGTTGTAAAAAAGCTGCGGTCGAAAAAGTTGCCCGCTCATTGAAAAAACCATCCCATGCCCCCTCTCATCAAATGATGTATATTTTGACCTGGATGTTTTATCCATACAGCGATGGAAGGATTGCTTTTTCCCAAGAGATATTTGGGTTTTTGGGCAAAATATATTAATATTATCAGCGATGGAAAAGGTCAGAGTCCGTTTTGCGCCCAGTCCCACAGGATTTCTGCATGTGGGAAATGCACGGACAGCCTTATTCAACTGGTTGTTTGCCCGCCAGCGTAATGGGACCTTTATTTTGAGGATCGAGGACACGGATATCGAGCGGTCTACCCTGGAGTACGAGGAAAAATTGAAGGAAGACCTGCGATGGTTAGGATTGGATTGGGATGAAGGTCCAGAGGTAGGGGGTTCTTTCGGCCCCTACAGGCAGTCTCTCCGGTTGGGGACTTATCAGGATCATACGGATAAGCTTTTGGAAGAAGGAAAAGCCTACCCTTGTTTTTGTTCACCGGAAGAACTAGAAAAAGAAAGAAAAAAGGCGCTGGAAAGGGATGGGGTGGCCATTTACAGCGGAAAATGTGCGAGTATTCCCAAAGAGGAGGCCTTCCAGCGGATTCAAGGCGGGGAAAAAGCTTCTGTGAGATTGCGAACTCCGGATCGGGGGGAACTGGTTTTTCAAGATCTAGTGAGAGGTGAACTCCGGTTCGACCTCGGCTTGATAGGAGACGCGATCATTGTCCGGTCCAATGGTCTTCCTGCGTATAATTTTGCCGTTGTGGTGGATGATTCCCTTATGGAGATCACCCATGTGATAAGAGGGGAGGATCATCTTTCCAACACGCCCCGCCAGATTCTTCTCTACCAGGCGTTGTCTTTGGCTCCCCCGAAGTTCGCTCACCTGTCGATGGTGATGGGAAAGGACAATGCGAGGTTGAGCAAACGGCATGGAGCCACGGCCGTTGACCAGTTCCACAGGGACGGCATCCTCGCGCCTGCCCTCTTCAATTATCTGGCCCTTCTGGGTTGGGCGCCTCCTGAAGATAAGGAGGTTGTATCCAGAGAGGAACTGATCCGCTTTTTTAACTTGAACAAGGTGAGCCGGTCAGCCGCCATTTTTGATTATGACAAGCTGTATTGGATCAACCGCCAGCATGCTAGAACTCTCCCCGTGCGGGAAGTGGCAGAGATGGTCTATCCATACATGAGGGCCGCAGAACTTTTGCCGGAAGAGATGACTAACGCCCATTGGGATTGGCTGGTAAAAGTAGTCGAAACCTTCATCGAACGCGTGGACACCCTAGCGGACTTTCCCTCTCAAACGGCCTTGTTGTTCCGGTTCTTGCCAGAGGAAATGAACGAGGAAACCAAATGGGAGATGGAAGGCGAGTGTGCATCCACAGTCGTGGGCCGATTTGGGCAAAAGATCAAAGATATCGAACGGTTCGATTATGATCAGTTCATTGTTTTTACCCAAGATATTAAAAAGGAGACGGGCTGCAAGGGCAAAGACCTGTACCATCCTCTCCGGATAGCCTTGACGACCCAGAGTTCTGGTCTGGATCTGGATAAGTTTATTCCGCTGGTGGAAGAGGGGGCCAGGCTGGACCTGCCCCGACCTCTGTTGAGTTGTTCCCAGCGGGTTTCAGGAATGCTGGACTATTTAAAACGAAACCCTGTGCAACCAAACGGGAGTAGGCATCGAGGAGAAGAAAATGAATGAGGACGACAATATAGGCAGCAGAGACTTTATCCGGACCATCATAGACAAAGACCGTAAAGAAGGAAAAAATCGAGGGCGTATCCATACCCGATTTCCTCCCGAACCGAACGGTTATCTTCATATCGGACATGCCAAATCCATTTGTTTAAATTTTGGGCTTGCAACCGAATACCAGGGGCTCTGTAACCTGCGGTTCGACGATACGAATCCGATCAAAGAAGAAGCGGAATATGTGGAATCCATCAAACAAGACATCCGCTGGCTGGGATTCGATTGGGAGGATCGACTTTTTTTCGCTTCCGATTATTTCGAGACGCTGTATGATTATGCCCTCCGCCTGGTTAAAAAAGGAAAAGCCTATGTGTGCGACCTGAGTGCGGATGAAATCAGGGCCTACAGGGGCACCTTGACAGCGCCAGGGAAAAATAGCCCTTACCGCGATAGAGATGTCGAGGAAAACCATGATCTTCTAGCGCGAATGCGAGCCGGCGAATTCCCGGATGGCTCGAGGACTCTTCGAGCCAAGATCGACATGGCCTCCCCGAATTTGAATATGCGGGATCCTGTCATGTACCGGATCTTGCGGGCAACGCACCACAGGACCGGAGATGACTGGTGTATCTATCCCACCTACGACTGGGCTCATGGACAGTCCGATTCCATCGAAGGCATCACCCATTCCATCTGCACGTTGGAGTTCGAGGATCATCGTCCTTTGTACAACTGGTTCCTAGAGCAACTGGAAGTCCACCATCCACAGCAGATAGAATTCGCCCGCTTGAACCTGACATACACGGTTATGAGCAAAAGGAAGCTTCTGCAACTTGTGGAGGAGGGCCTTGTGAACGGCTGGAGCGATCCCAGGATGCCGACCATCTCGGGATTACGCCGACGAGGTTACACCCCGGAGTCCATCCGGATCTTTTGCGATCGTATCGGATTGGCAAAGAGGGAGAGCATGGTGGACATCGCTCTTCTGGAACACGGTCTGCGCGAGCACTTGAATAAAATAGCCCCCCGGGTCATGGCCGTCTTGCGACCTTTGAAAGTGATCATCGAGAACTATCCCGAAGGCCAGGTTGAAATGCTGGAGGCAGAGAACAATCCTGAAGATCCTGGCATGGGGACCAGGATGATCCCGTTTTCACGGGAGATCTACATCGAGCAGGATGATTTCCAGGAAGATCCTCCGCGAATGTTTTACCGGTTGGCCCCTGGCCGAGAAACCAGGCTCAAACATGCCTATTACATAAAGTGCGAAAAAGTGGTGAAAGACACCCAAACCGGAAAAGTCATCGAATTGCGGTGCACCTATGATCCTGAAACGAAAGGAGGATGGTCAAAGGATGGCCGTATGGTCAGGGGAACACTTCACTGGGTTTCTGCTCCCCAGGCGATCACAGCCGAAGTCCGGCTTTATGATCATCTTTTTTCCAAAGAGAATCCCACCGAAGAAGACGATGGGGGGAATTGGCAAAACGCACTGAATCCCGAATCTCTCGAGATATTGAACGCTTGTCAGGTGGAGCCCCGTCTTGCCGATGCCGATCCGGGAGACTGGTTCCAATTCCTCAGAAAAGGATATTTTTGCCTGGATTCCGAAGATTCCTCCCCGGAAAAACCTGTGTTCAACCGAACGGCAATACTCCGGGACACCTGGGCTAAGATAGAAAAAGCCCAAAAGAAAGTAACATCTTAGGGCATCGTAGGGGAAAAACATTCAAAAAAAGGATAAGATCAGCCGCCTGAATTCCCTGTTGGAAGCGGTCCGACACTCTCCGGAACGTGTGAACAAAATTCTCATCCAAGATGGCACCACCAAGGGAAAGATCGCTGAAATTGTCCAATGGGCCAAAAAAAATCGTATCCCGTTTTTTTATTTGCCCCAGAAAAAGCTGAACGCTATCGATCGCCAACATCAGGGGGCGATCGCTCTGTTGGCGGCCAAGGCATACACAAACCTAGATGCGCTCTTAAAATCGGCCGACACGCCTTTTTTTGTGCTTTTGGACGGCATCGAGGACCCGCAGAATCTGGGAGCGATCATCCGCACGGCAGAAGGAGCGGGTGTGGATGGAATCATCATTCCAGAACGACGGTCTGTTCTCTTGACCGAAACGGTCGCCTCGGTGGCGTCAGGAGCTCTGGAACATGTGAAGGTGGCTCGGGTGAAAAATATGGCCAGAGCCATGGACGAATTGAGAAACTTGGGGGTGTGGTTGATCGGTGCAGAAGGAGGGGGAAACGACCTCTGGCATGATTTCGATTACTCTCTTCCTGTGGGTCTTGTTTTCGGATCGGAAGGCAAAGGTATGCGGCAATTGGTCAGGCAAAAATGCGATAAGGTTCTTTCCCTCCCCCATTTCGGCGAAATAGGCTCTCTCAATGTAGCAACCGCTGCGGCCATATTTATGTATGAAGTTGTCCGGCAAAGAAAGGCCATCCATGAATGAATAAAATAAAGAACGAGCCCGTATATAAAAAGAGGAAAAACGAAATGACAGAACAAGTTGCCTTGCAGAAAGACCGGATTTTTCCCGGCGGAAAAGCCCAAGTTCGAGTGAACAAAGATGTGCCGGAAAAAGAACTTCTTGTAGTGGCACAAAAGGGAGATAAAGAAGCCTATGGCGTGATCGTGAAAAGGTATATGCATTCGGCCTATTATGTTGCCTTGGGTCTTGTCCATAATCAGCAGGATGCCCTGGATGTTTCCCAGGATGCCTTCATCAAGGCCTACCGCAAGATCAAAATGTTCGACACCAGCATGCCCTTTTTTCCTTGGTTCTACCGATTGCTGAGGAATCTCTGTATCGATCACCTGAAGCACAAAAACCGGACGCGCGCGATTCCTTTAGAAAATGTCCACATCCTCGCTGAGGAAAAAGAAGATCGGGAGCTGAAAGAAACCTTGTGGAAAGGCATAGAAAAACTTCCCTTCGAGCAGAGAGAGATCGTTATCCTCCGTTATTTCCAGCAGCTTTCCTATGCAGAGATCGCTGAGCTTCTCGGGAAGCCCCTCGGTACGGTGATGTCCTCTCTTTTTTATGCGAAGAAAAAGCTCAGGGAGCTCATCGGAAAATACTTGGGTCTTGAATAGAGGTCAAATGAGGAGATATTCATGGATCATAATAAAATAAAAGAGCTCATTTCTTCCTATCATGATGGGGAGTTGAACGATAAGGACAAACGGGTCGTGGATGAACACCTGAAGGTTTGCAACGAATGCCAAAAAGAGTTTGAAGAAATGGGAAAATTCGAGGAGGTGATGGGAAAAATGCAATTAAAAAAACCTCAAAAAGAAATGTGGCAGGTTTACTGGAATACGGTCTATAATCGTCTGGAACGCAGGATCGGGTGGATTCTTCTTTCGATCGGTGGTATGATTTTATTGTTTTTTGGTGGCTATAAAGTCCTGGAAGGAATCATCCAGGATACCTCCACTCCGCTGCTGCTTAAGATCGGAATCCTCGCCGTTTTGGGTGGGGTGGTCGTCCTGTTGGTGTCCCTTCTCAGAGAACAGATCTTTGTCTACAAGAGGGAAAGATACAAGGAGGTTGAAAAATGATACTTGTCACGAGTGATTTTGTCACGGGAAAAACCATAAAAAAAACGTTGGGGCTGTGTCGAGGAAATACCATCCGGGCCCGCCATATCGGACGCGACATCTCTGCAGCCCTCAAGAATATTGTCGGAGGGGAGATTCGTGATTACACCAAGATGATGGCCGAATCCCGCGAACAGGCTTTGGACCGGATGGCTGAAAATGCGAAAGGGATGGGCGCCAATGCCGTCATCAATGTCCGGTTCAGCACATCGATGATCATGCAGAGCGCTTCAGAAATCCTTGCGTACGGAACGGCTGTTGTCGTGGAATAGTAAAACAATTCGAACAAGCGCGGTCTTGTGCATTATTCTTCTGCTGTCCGCTTTTTCCCCATCTCCCTCTGGCGGGAATTTTGCCCGGACTACTGAGACAGGGACCCTTTCCATCTATTTTATGCAGGAGCAAGTGGGATATGAAGAATATTCTTGGGAAGAAGACGATACAGGATACACCTTAACGGTGAGGGGGCGAATGACCAAGCCCATTGCCATCGAGATAGAGAGGCTGGTTATCTGCCTGGACAAAAGCTTCATTCCTGAAAATTATCTTTTCAAGGGGCGAGTCAGCGGTGTGATCCAAGATATCCAGAGTGTTTTAAAAGAAGGGATGGTGGAAAACACCCAAATGATAGCGGGTCAAGAACGAACGGACAGGGCTGAAATTAAAAGAGACGCCTTTCTTTTGCCCAATCCCATGTTTTCCCCGTATATGGTGTTGACAAAAAAATATCTTTGCCATCTTCAGGATACGACAAATATTTCTGCTTATATCATCCCTCAAATGGAAGTTTCTGCCACCTTAGAGCCAAAACAGGATTTCCCCTGTCATCTCCTTCTTCACCTGGGACCGACAGAGATCGAGATCGTGACCGATGAAGAAGGGGTCCTTGTCGGACTGGACATTTCCTCCCAGAGCCTCAAAATCGTGCGAACAATGGTCGGGGTGCCTCTTCGATAATTCCTGAGAAATCCAGCGCATTGGAAGCATCCTCGAAGTCGTTTTAGAGAAACAGGCTGGCAAGCTGAAACGTCAGCTTGCCAGCCTGCTTTTTTTTCTATAGAATAATCGAGGTCATTCAAACGTTCTGAGCCGTTTGTCATGAAAGAAAAAAAAGATTTTTATCAAATGGAAAAGGGGATCGTTGCCCTCAAGGAAGAATTAGACCGAGTCCAGGAATCCAATGATTCGGATAAAAAGCAGAAGATCGAGGAACTGAGAAGAAAGATCGAGGAAGAATGGACCCGGATCATACCCAAGCTCTCTTCTATCCATATCGTTCAGATCGCCCGGCACCCGAAAAGACCCTACACCTTGGATTATATAGAAGCCCTCACGACCGATTTCATCGAGCTACATGGGGATCGCAGGGCTGGTGATGATCCGGCCCTTGTGGCTGGCATGGGTTTTTTCCACGGGCGGACAGTGGCCTTTATCGGCCATCAAAAGGGACGCACCACAAGAGAAAGATTGGCGCGAAATTTCGGCCAATCCAACCCGGAGGGATACAGAAAAGCCTTGAGAGTGATGAAGCTTGCGGAAAAGTTCGGCTTCCCGATTATTACGCTTATCGATACGCCCGGCGCTTACCCTGGAATCCAGGCAGAGGAGAGAGGACAAGCGGAAGCCATTGCCTACAATCTAAAGGAAATAGCAAAACTTCGGGTGCCGGTTATCAATGTCGTTATAGGGGAAGGAGGCAGTGGGGGTGCGCTGGCTGTGGGCGTGGGAGATGCCATTTTGATGCTCGAATATTCCTTTTACTCGGTGATTTCTCCAGAAGGTTGTGCCGCCATTCTCTGGAAGGATCAGAGTGCCGTGGATCTGGCCGCCGAAAATTTGAGGTTTTTATCCAAGGATTTAATGGAGTTCGGTATCGTCGACAAGGTCATTCCTGAACCACCGGGTGGAGCCCATGTTGACTATGCACAAACGTTCAAGAATGTGAATAAACACCTGCATGCGGCACTCAAGAAACTGGAAGAAAAAAATCCAGAAACCAGGATCGAGGAGCGCTACCAAAAGTTCCGGAAGATTGGGGTTTTCACCGAAAAATGAGCCCAAAAAAGAAACAGGTTGCCGCTATCAAAGGCACGAAGGATATCCTGCCACAGGAAGCGAGGAAATGGCAGAAAGTGGAATCCGAGGCCAAGGGGCTTTTCGAGCTGTACGGGTACAGGGAGATCAGAACGCCGATCTTCGAAGCCACCGAGCTTTTCGAGAAGGGAACAGGTCAGACGTCTGATATCGTGACCAAGGAGATGTACACGTTCGTGGATAAAGGAGGCCGTTCCCTGACCTTGCGTCCCGAATACACTCCATCGATCGTCCGTTCGATCATCGGAAACAGGTTGCATCTCCAGCCACAACCGCTGCGTTTTTACTTTATCGGACCGATGTTCCGGTATGACAAACCCCAGAAAGGAAGATACCGGCAATTTCATCAGATCGACATCGAAGTTTTCGGAGAGAAAGATCCTGCTATCGATGCCGAGATCGTGGAAATGGCAGATTTCCTGTGCGATAGCCTTCATATCACGGATAAAGAAATACTCGTGAATTCGGTAGGATGCCGTGAGTGCCGCCCGTCCTATCATAAAGATTTGAAGGCATCGGCGGAAAGCTACAGAAACGAACTTTGTCCGGATTGTCAGCGAAAGATAGACACCAACCCGCTGAGGATTTTTGATTGCAAGGTCGAGTCTTGCCAGATGATCGCACGAAAATTTCCGAAAATAATGGACTTCCTTTGCCCAGAATGTAACGAACACTTCCGCCAATTTTGTTCCTATCTAGATTTGTACCAAATTAAATATCGCATTGACCCCCTTTTGGTCAGGGGTTTGGATTACTACACCAAAACTGCATTCGAGATTATATCGCCAGAACTGGGTGCACAAGATTCTATTTTGGGAGGAGGAAGATACGACGATATGATGAGGGAGTTCGGAGGACCCGATATCTGCGGCATCGGATTTGCCGTGGGGATGGAGCGCCTGCTTTCTCTCGTTCCTTTCGAGGAAAGGCCGGACGTGTTTGTCTACGTTGTCACTATGGGAGAAGAGGCTAGGAAAGCCGGGATGGAACTGGCAAGGGCCATCCGGAGAACCGGCGTGGAATGTTTGATTGAATACAAGGATCGCAGCCTGCGCAATCAGATGGCCCGGGCGGACAAACTTGGGGCAACGTGGACGTTGATCATCGGCGAAGAGGAAGTCCGGGAAAAAACGTACCAGCTGAAAAAAATGGATTCGGGGGACCAAAAAACACACTCTCGGGATGAAATCCTCGAAATAATCTCGGAGTCGGCATGATGCGATATGACCATCTCTCTGATTGGAAAAGAACGGATTATTGCGGAGATTTGCGTATCGCAAATGAGGGTCAAGAGGTGACGCTTTTCGGGTGGGTCCATAAACACAGAGACATGGGAAATCTTGTTTTCATCGATTTGAGAGACAGACAGGGAGTGGCTCAGGTTCTGGTGGGGTCCGAGGATGAGGATCTTATAGAGAAAGCGAAAAAACTCCGGATGGAATATGTGTTAGGCGTAAGAGGGATCGTAAGAGCTCGCGCGGAGAATATGCGCAATCCCCAGCTCCCCACGGGCGATATCGAAGTCCAGGCAAAAGAATTGAAACTCTTGAATGCCTCTGCTGTCCCCCCATTTGTGGTTGCAGATCCACCGCAGGCCACTGAAGAATTAAGGTTTAAACACAGGTACATCGACTTGCGGCGGCCTTCCATGCAAAGAAATTTCAGGCTCCGCCATCAGGCGGCCCTTTGTGTCCGGAATTTTTTAAACCAGAAAGGCTTTTATGAGATAGAAACACCTTTTTTGACAAAATCCACTCCTGAGGGGGCACGGGATTACCTTGTGCCCAGCCGAATGTACAAAGGAAGATTTTTTGCTCTTCCCCAATCTCCCCAGCTCTTCAAACAGATGTTGATGATGGCTGGATTCGACCGATACTTTCAGATCGTGCGTTGTTTCCGGGACGAGGACTTGCGATCCGACCGACAACCCGAATTCACACAGATCGATATCGAGATGAGCTTTGTTTCCAAAGAGGATGTGTTTAGTCTGGTGGAAGCCATGTTGGCATCCGCTTTTGCCTTGATAGACGTGGAAATAGACCGTCCTTTTCCCCGATTCACATTTGAAAAAAGCATGGCCACATACGGGACGGACAAGCCGGATCTGCGCTTCGGTATGGAATTGCAGGACTTGAGCGATCTCGGCCAAACCATGGCTTCCTCGGTTATCCAAGGCGTTCTTTCCTCAGGAGGGGCATTAAAAGCCTTTTTGGTGCCTCAAGGTACCGGCCTATCCCGCAGCCAGCTGGATAGGCTCGGGCAAAAAGCGAAAGAACTAGGAGGGAAAGGAATCATCTGGATAAAAAAACAGGATGGATTCAAGTCGAGCCTGAAGCTCGAAGAGCGTGATTTCATCTCGGTTTGGGAAAAGCTTCATGGCTCGGATCAGGATCTGGCCCTGTTGGTTGCAGATGAATCCTACAAGGCCCTCAAAATCTTGGGAGAACTCCGCCTGGCTTTCATGCCGGAAGAGGCCAAAAATCCGGGAATTTTTAAATTTGCCTGGGTGACGGATTTTCCCCTATTCGAGTGGGATGAAAATGAAAAACGGCTGTTTTCCATGCACCATCCTTTCACCTCGCCCCATGATGAAGATATGGACCTCCTGGAGGATCAACCGTTGCGTGTCAAGGCAAAGGCCTATGATGTCGTTCTCAACGGCGTGGAGATCGGGGGAGGATCGATCCGGATACATGACCTGGCAATACAGGATAGGATTTTCCGCATTCTGGGCTTGAAACCGGAAGAAATCACTGCCAAATTCGGGTTTTTCTTGGAGGCTTTGCGTTTCGGTGCTCCCCCTCATGGAGGGATCGCCCTCGGATTCGATCGTATCGTGATGCTATTGGCAGGGCAAGAATCAATCAGGGATGTTATCCCGTTCCCCAAAACAACCAGTTCCCTGTGTTTACTGACTGGCTCACCCGCAGATGTTTCAGAAAAGCAACTTCAAGAGCTCGGCCTTCAAAAAAAAGGGAATAACTGATCATACCTGGCAGCCACACTTCTTTTTTTTTAGGATATTTCTCTGAATTTCAGGATGATCCACGTATTCCGTTTGTTTGTCCTCTCCGGAAGCCAGCCGCATATCCAGCTGACTTTTGTGCCGGTATCCTCGGTGGCTCATCTCTTTGACCAATCCTTCGTGCCTCTGGTAGAGGGCTTTCAACCTTTTCCTCCATCTTTTGGTTTCCGGGTGATTGGCGTACCCCTTCTTGCCTTTTGTCACGATCGACCAGATGGCGTGCAGTTCTCTGTGTTCACCTAGAAGATGGTTCCGGCATAATTTTTCTGGAGGAATGTCCCAGATCCTCATCAAACACTCTCTGTCAAAGGTGCTCGTTTTTTTGTTCTTTTTTTAAACACTCGACGACCTGTTTGACCTTTTGGTCACAATCTTTGCGGCACACCAGAAGGGCGTCTCCTGTGTCGACGACGATAAGATTATCCACGCCCACAAGTGCGGTGATTTTGCCAGGATTGTGCACAAGACAATCCGCGGAATCGAGGAGAATGCAGTCTCCTCGGAGGGCGTTCCCTCTGACGTCTTTTTCCCATATGTCAAACAAGGAGGACCAAGCCCCGACATCTGACCAGCCGAAATCTCCTCGGCACATCCAGACAGGCCGGGCCTTTTCCATCAACGCATAGTCGATCGAAATGGAAGGGATGTCTTCAAATGCCGATTTCAGGAGAGATTCCTGTTTTGTTCTGAGGGCCTTGACCATTTTTTTCCAAAAGGGGAGCAAATCTGGGGCATAGCGTCCGATTTTATCGGGAAATGTTTTGGCTTGCCAAAGGAACATGCCAGAATTCCAGAAGTAATTCCCTGCATCCAGGAACTTCTTGGCCTGTTCGGCGCCTGGCTTTTCCTTGAATTTTTCGACAGAAAAAAAAGCTTCCCCTGAAATATTGGCTGGCTCTAGGGAAGAGAATTGGATATATCCGTATCCTGTGGAGGGATAGGAAGGTGGAACCCCGAAGGTGACAATGCAGTCGTTTTGGATGGCGGTTCTGCCTGCAGCTTCCAGTTTTTTTAGAAAGCGATCCCTATCCTCGATCAAATGATCGGCGGGCAGGGCGATCACGGCAGCATCAGGATTTTGGTTATAGATGGCGGCTGTGGCCAGCATCAGCGATGGAGCTGTGTTTTTTCCCTGCGGTTCGACGAGAAGGTTCCCTGCCGGAATTTGAGGCAAGATCTTTTGGATCGTATCCGTCTGAGACCGACCGGCGATGGTGTAGATTTGTGAAGGAGAAATAAGAGGCAGCAAGCGCAGGACAGTTTCCTCGATCATTGTTTTGTCGCTGATGATCGGGAGGAATTGTTTGGGTTTTTGTCTTCGACTCAAGGGCCAAAAACGTGTTCCGACCCCGCCTGCCATGATCACGGCCCGAATATCCATTTATTCCTCTCCATGCAGAATTAAATCACGAAAGAAAAGGTGATGGCTGCGATGCCGGCCAAAAAGCAGTAGTAGGAAATAACATAAAATTTACCCCTGTTTATGACAGACACCAATGAAGCCAGAGCAAGATAACCGAACAGGGCTGAAACCGCAACCCCTGTGATGATGATCGGCCAGGGTTGGGAGCCGCTATCGATCTTGCTGAACTGAAAAAGAGCGGCCCCGAAAATGACGGGGAGGGAAAGAAGAAAAGAAAATCTTGCCGCTTCTTCTCTTTTCCAGCCCAGAAACATGGCTCCCCCGATGGTGAAGCCGGAGCGGGAAAATCCCGGGACAATGGCAGCACTTTGGAGGAGGCCTATGATGAAAGGATGACCAAGAAAATTCCTTTGTTTTTCCTTTGCAAACTTTGTCAAAAAGAGGTAGCAGCCGGTCAGGAGCAAAGCCAGGCCGACCATTCGAAGGGAACCGAACAGGGATTCGAAAAAATCGCTGAAAAAATACCCGATGATCATTGTCGGAATGGAAGCTACAATTAGAGCGAAAAGCAGTTTTATTCGTGGGTCCGTATAATACAGCTTTGGCTTTTTCATGAAAAGCCAAAGCCCTTTGGCCAGAGAGGAAAGCTCTTTTCGGAGATAAACGACAAGAGAAATGAGAGTCCCCACGTGCAGCATCACATCCACGAATATTTGGGGTTCTTTCATGCCAAAAAGGTTTTGGAAAATAACAAGATGGCCCGAACTGCTAACAGGAAAAAATTCGGTCAGGCCCTGGATAATCCCCAATAATACGATCTGGATAAAACTCAAGTATTTTCCAACCTTTGGATTGCTTTTTCAACGGTTTTTTCAACTTCTTTCTGTATGGCTTTCAGTTCTTTTTCGGTGTCTGCTTCGAACCGCAGGACAAGAGCTTCCTGTGTGTTGGAAGCCCGAACAAGCCCCCACCCATGGGGGAATTGGGCGCGGACGCCGTCGATATCCACGATTGGGTATTTCATGGCCAGTTCTTTTTTTACGGCTTCGACGAGCTTAAACTTGACGGCTTCAGAAGCATAAATCCTGATCTCTGGGGTGTGAAAGGTTTGGGGTAGGTCGGAAAGCATGGAAGAGAGTTTCCTTTCGGATCGCGAAAGGATTTCGAGCAGTCTCGCCGAAGAATAGATGGCATCGTCGAATCCGAAAAATCTGTCTGCGAAAAAAATATGGCCGCTCATTTCTCCTGCGATCAGCGCCTTTTCTTGCTTGATCTTTTTCTTGATCAACGAGTGCCCTGTTTTCCACATGATGGGACGGCCCCCAAGCCTCTTTATTTCATCATAAAGAAGCTGGGATGCTTTGACCTCGCTGATGACCGGCGCTCCCGGATTGGTTGGCAGAATATCCCGGGCGAACAGGATCATGAGCTCATCCCCCCACATGATATTGCCTTTGTCGTCGATAACTCCGATGCGATCAGCGTCTCCATCATAGGCGATGCCAGCATCCGCTCCGGATTCCCGGACGGTTTTGATTAAGACTTCCAATGCTTCGGGAAGAGTAGGATCCGGGTGATGATTGGGGAAATGTCCGTCCATTTCACAGAAAAGGTCTATGACATCGCATCCCAGTCTCTTGAAGATGGGAACCGCCACCACGCCACCTGTCCCATTCCCGGCATCCACAACCACTTTGAGAGGTTTGTCTAGCGATATGTTTTCAACCACATAATCGGAATATTCCGGAACGATATTGTATTTGTTTTTTGAACCAGGATCGGCTTGTATGAATGTCCCAGATTCGACGATCCGATAAATATCTTGGATATCGGGGCCGTACAGGGTTTCCTCACCGGACATCATTTTGAATCCGTTGTAATCGGGAGGATTATGGGATCCTGTGATCATGACGCCCGCCTCTATTTTTTTGTAATAAATGGCAAAATACAAGAGCGGAGTGGGGATGGTTCCCAGTTCGGCGATACCGCAGCCGGTCGAGAGAAGGCCTTTGATCAGCGATTCGGAAAACTCCGGGGAACTCAACCGGCAGTCCTTCCCGACGGCTACGTTCGATCGGTTGTGTTGGCGAAAATAGGTTCCGATAGCCTTTCCCAGGATTTCGACCGTTTCTTGGGTGAGATCTTTATCGACGATCCCCCGAATATCGTACTGTCTAAAAATTTCCTTTTTGAGCTTCATGCTTTCTCCAATTCTTTCCGTCCATGCAGTTTTTGTCCTTACCCCCAATTTTTTTTAGGGGGAAGGTTTTTCACGTTTTCCTGAATCGTTTCCCACTTTTCTTGTGTGGAGAGGATAAATTCGATGAATTCACGAACCGCTCCCTTTCCCCCTGGATTCTGGCAGATAAAGTGGCTGTGTTTTTTTATCTCATTGTGTGCATCGGCCACAGCTGCGGCAAAACCGACAGATTTGATCACTTCGAGGTCCCCCAGATCATCTCCGATGTAGGCCACTTCTTCAGGTGTCAGTCCGTTTCGGTCCAGGATTTCATTCAGCACTTGTTTTTTGTCCAATATCCCTTGATGAATTTCCGTCATTTTCAGCCTTTTAGACCGAATTTCCAGCGATTTGGATGTTTTGCCTGTGATGATCCCCGTTTTTAACCCGGCCAGATGAGCGAGAAGGATTCCCAAGCCGTCCCTGACATTATAGGTTTTGAGCTCTTCGCCATCGGGAAAAACCAGGAGTGTGCCATCGGTGAGCGTGCCATCCACGTCCATCAGAATCCACTCGATATTTTGAGCCCGCTCTCGATTCGTCATCAGAACATCTCGGTTCGCCATAGATCATGGAGATGTATGATTCCCTCTGGCTTCCCTTTTTTTCCCCTGATGATCAACGAAGTAATTTTATTTTTTTCCATCACATGGAGTGCTGTTGTAGCCAGGTCATTTTTGTCTATCGTGAAAGGGGAGCCCGTCATGCAATCCTTCGCTTTTAAATGGAGGAAAGCGCTGCCGTGCTTTTCAATGGCTCGTCTAATGTCTCCGTCTGTGATGATTCCGGTCAGGCTTCCGTTTTTATCGATAACGCACGTCATTCCCAGTTTTTTTTCCGATATTTCTGCCAAAACATTCTTCATGGATGCTTTTTGATCCACTGCGGGAATCGACCTGCCCTTGCGCATCAAGTTTCTGATTTTCAACAATTTTTTTCCCGCTTCTCCTTTAGGATGAAAAAAAACGAAATCTTTGATTCCGAAAGCCTTTTTTTTCATCAGGGCGATAGCGAGAGCATCTCCCATCGCTAGGGCTGCTGTCGAGCTTGCTGTGGGGATGACTCCGGCGGGTCCTGCCTCCTTTTCGACCTTGGTTTCAAGAACAATATCGCTGTATTGCGCCAATTTAGACTTTTTGTCACCCGTGATCCCGATGAGCTTGATACCGATCCTTTTCACGAATTCGAGAAGGTGACCGATCTCCCGTGTTTCCCCACTATAAGATATGATCACCAGGATATCATCTTTGACGATCATGCCGAGATCTCCATGGCCGGCCTCTGCAGGGTGGATGTACAAAGCAGGTGTTCCACAGCTGGCCAGAGTGGACGCAATCTTGCGTCCGACCAATCCTGATTTTCCCATGCCTGTTATGATGACGCGTGATCTCGTTTTTGCAAGGAGTTCGACTGCGTCGGCGAAGTTTTGGTCCAGTCGAGGAATGAGGGCCTCGACCGCTTTGGCTTCCAGTGCAAGAACTTGTTTTCCGATATTGATGATCTCTTTTTTTGTCATAGCCGTTTTCCTGAATTATTCCTGTTGATTTTCTTCGGGGAGGATCGCTTTTTTTATGCGAAGCAGCGAACTCAGAACATCTCTTAAGTTATTGATATGCAATGAATTAAGGCCGTCTGAAAGAGCCTTTGGAGGATCGTCGTGAATTTCTAGAAACACTCCGTCTGCTCCGGCTGCGATTCCTGCCGCTGCAATGTGAGGAATAAATTCCGATTCTCCGCCCGAATAAGCGCCCTCTCCACCGGGTTTTTGTACGCTGTGGGAAGCATCGATGACCACAGGAAAGCCCAAGTCTTTCATAATAGGAATGGATCGCACATCAAAAACGAGATTGTTGTACCCAAAAGAGGTCCCCCGTTCGGTCAGGATGATATTATCGTTTCCCTGGCTCAGAATTTTTTTCACGATGTTTTTCATATCGTGGGGAGCAAGGAATTGACCCTTTTTTATGTTGATTGGTTTGCCGGTACGAGCTGCCTCGATCAGAAGATCGGTTTGCCGGCATAGGAATGCTGGAATCTGGATAACATCCAGAACCTGGGCAGCCTTTTCGACTTGGGCAGTTTCATGAACATCCGAAAGGACAGGTATGCCGAGTTTATTTTTAATGTTATCAAGAACTTGCAGGCCACCCGGATATCCTGGACCTCTGTAGGAATCGAGTGATGAGCGGTTCGCTTTATCGTAGGAGGCTTTGAATACATAGGGGATGTCCAGAGTTTGGCAAACTGCGAAAATCTGCGTTGCCAGAGAAATAGCATGGTCTTCGCTTTCGAGCACACAAGGCCCGCCGAATAAAAACAAGGGTTGAGATCCCCCTATTTTAATTTTTTCGCCGATGTTGATTTCTTTTGGTTCGGTATTCATAACTCGCTCCGATGAAAGCTTTAAAGAGGGGATGGGGCTTTATCGGCTTAGATTTGAACTCGGGATGGAACTGGCAGCCTAAAAACCATGGGTGATCCTTGAGTTCGACGATCTCCACCAACTTATGTTCGGGATTTATCCCGGAGATAATCAGTCCGGCATCCCGCAGTGTGTTTTCGTATTCGGGATTGAATTCGAAACGGTGGCGATGACGCTCCCGTATATTGGATTTGCCATAAGCCCGCTCAGCGACCGATCCTTTAACGAGCCGACAGAGGTAGCTTCCCAACCGCATCGTGCCGCCGAGATCTTGCACACCCTTCAGCTCCCGCCATTTGAAAAAGATCTTGTGCGGAGTTTTCGGGTTGAATTCTGTGGAGTTGGCGTTGTCGAGAAAAGCGATTTTTCGGGCATATTCGATTGTCGCGCACTGCATGCCCAGGCAAATCCCGAAAAAAGGCACTTTGTGGACTCTTGCATAGGTGACCGCGTTTATCTTTCCCTCGATACCCCTGACTCCGAATCCTCCAGGAACCAAAATTCCGTCGAATTTTTCCAACACCTTATTGGGTTGATCTTTTTCAAATATTTCGGCTTCTATCCATGAAATATTGACTTTCAATTGTTGGGCCGTTCCTGCATGGTGGAGAGCTTGGTTTAAGCTCATGTACGAGTCCTGAAGCCCGGCGTATTTTCCGATCAGGGCGATGTTCACCTCGTCTTTCGGGTCTTTCATCCTGGCGAGCATCTTTTTCCATCGTGTCAAACGGCGCCTTCTCAGCGGGAGCTGCAATTCCTTGAGAATGATGCCGTCCAATCCTTCCTTTGCGAAAACCAGGGGAACTTCATAGATGTTGTCGACATCTTTGGCTGTGATAACCGCTCGGAGGGGGACGTTCGTGAACATCGATATTTTTGATTTGATATCCTCTTCTAGAAACCTGTCTGTCCGGCAGAGGATGATATCAGGCTGGATCCCGATGGATCTCAGCTCTTTAACGCTGTGCTGGGTGGGTTTTGTTTTGACTTCCCCCGAGGTTTTGAGGTACGGGACGAGTGTTAAGTGGACAAACAGGGTGTTTTCCTTGCCCAAGGATAACCTCATCTGCCGGATTGCCTCCAAAAACGGAAGGCTTTCGATGTCTCCGACGGTACCCCCAATTTCAACGATGACGATATCATTGTCGTTGGCCGCTGCGTGGAAGGCCTTTTTGATCTCGTCGGTCAAATGAGGAATGACCTGGACTGTTTTCCCGAGGTATTCTCCTTTCCGTTCCTTTCGGAGAATGGACTCATAAATTTTTCCAGCCGTCCAATTGTGAGACTGGGTTGTCTGGGTCGAAGTGAAGCGCTCATAATGTCCCAGGTCCAGGTCTGTCTCTGCCCCATCTTCTGTGACATAAACTTCCCCATGCTGGAAAGGGCTCATGGTGCCTGGGTCCACATTGAGGTAGGGATCGAATTTCTGAAGGGTGATTTTGTATCCATGGCTTTCCAAAAGCATGCCAATAGACGCGGCAGCGATTCCTTTCCCCAGCGCAGACAAGACTCCGCCTGTTACAAATATGAATTTAGTCATTTTTTCCTTTTCTCATGAAATTTTCCACTGTCATTATATCTTGAGGAGTGTCCACACTCAAGGCTTGATAATGTGTTGGAATGATTTTTATCCTGTATCCGTTTTCCAAAACCCGGAGTTGTTCCAACCCTTCGCATGCCTCCAACCGGGAAGCGGGCAAGGAATGGAATTTCAGCAGAAACTCTCGCTGATAGCCATAGATCCCGATATGCTGAAGGAAGTGGTCACCCGCTCGGAAAGGAATGGGAGAGCGCGAAAAATACAAGGCGCTCCCGGTTTTATCTGCCACTACTTTCACGATGTCTTTGTCTTGGATTCGATCCGCATCGGTTACCTGAGAGGCGAGGGTGGCCATCAGGATGGAATCCTCTTGAAGGGCCAAAACAAGATCATCGATCATTTGGCCCTGAAGCAGAGGTTCATCACCCTGGATGTTGATGATGATCGGGCTCTCCAGTCCTTGGGCTACTTCAGCCACTCTTTCCGTTCCTGAACAATGATGGGGAGAAGTCATGCGCACATCGGCTCCGAAAGCCATGGATGCGGAATAAATACGTTCATCATCTGTCGCGATGATAAGCTTTTGAAGATGCCTGGCTTTCCGGGCCCGTTCGTACACCCATTGGATCAGAGGTTTCCCCGCAATTTTGGCCAGAGGTTTCCCAGGGAACCGGGTCGCGCCGTACCGGGCGGGGATGACTCCTGCAGCTTCTTTCAAAGTTAGGACCCGATCTCCTGATCTTTCTCGGACGGAGGGGCGGGTGACGACGTTGTGCGGGATACTTTATCGGTCGTTTGACAGTTGGCCTCCAGATAAGCGCCCTCTTCGACGATCAATTTGGGGGATACGATGGTTCCGAAAACACGGCCATTGGCATGCACTTCCACTTTTTCAGTGGCCTGGATGTTCCCTTTGATTTCTCCGTTGATGATGATATAACCGATCTTGATGTCTGCCTCGACCTTGCCGCTATCTCCGATGATCAAAATAGATTCAGAATCGACTTTGCCTTTGAAGTGACCATCCAATCGGAAAGTTCCCTTGAAATGCAAGTCACCCTTGATTTCTGTGTCTTTATCGAAAAATCCGGATATTTTTCCCTCCTCCTCTTCTCTTCTTTTTTCTTTCATTCGATCGCTCCTTTGATTTTATCGTATATTCTGTTTAACTCATCTAGGGAAAAATAGAATATTTTGACCGTCCCCTTTTTTGCATTTCCAGATATGGCCACCTTTGTACCCAAGATTTTGACCAATTCGTCCTGTAGCTCCAGTAAATCTGGGTCGAGTTCTCGTTCGAGCTTTGGAGAGGTTTGATGCCTTTTTTCAGTCATCATTTTTTCTACTTCTCGTACCGAAAGGTTCTTTTCTACGATGAGCCGAGAGAGAAAAATCTGCTGGTCGGGTTTTTCCAGCGGGATAAGGGCTCGAGCATGCCCCATAGAAATTTTGCCTTCAGCCACCATTTTCTGGATTTCAGGGGGAAGTTTAAGAAGCCGGACGAAGTTGGCCACAGAGGTTCGATCCTTGCCGACTTTTTCGGCAACCGTTTCCTGGGTATACTTCAACTCATGGATGAGTCTTTGGTAGGCGTGAGCGATTTCGATCGGATTGAGATCTTTTCTCTGCAGGTTTTCAACGAGAGAGACCTCGATCTGTTCTTGCTCGGACAGTTGGCGAACGATAGCTGGAATCTTGGTCAGGCCGGCTTTCTGAGCTGCGCGCCATCGTCTTTCTCCCACGACAATCTTGTAGTGATTTCCTTCCGGGACCACCACAAGGGGTTGCAGGATACCCGTTTCCTCGATCGATCGGGCCAATTCCGCGATGGCATCATTATCGAAATCCTGTCTGGGCTGGAAAGGATTTGGTTTGAGGTCATCGACATCCACATCCACGAATTTCTCATCCTTTAGAATGCCGTACTCTTCAGGTATGAAGGCCTTGAGGCCTTTTCCCAATGCTCTTTTTTTCATCTGTTTAGTAACTCCCTGGCTAGATTTAGATAGGACTGGGCGCCTTTTGATTTTATATCATACAACAATGCGGGTTTCCCAAAGCTCGGGGCTTCGGCCAATCGCACGGTCCGGGGAACGATCTCTGTGAATACGATTTCGCCTAAAGATTGCCTGACTTCTTCTGCAACCTGTTTGGACAGGTTGGTGCGCTCGTCAAACATGGTCAGGACGATGCCTTCGACGTGAAGGGAGGGGTTGAGGTAGGCCCTCACTTCTTCCAGCGTGCGGAGGAGGTCAGGGAGTCCTTCCATACAGAAAAACTCAGTCTGAATAGGAATCATGACCGAGTCAGCAGCTGTAAGGGCGTTGATCGTTAAAAAGCTTAGTGACGGAGGGCAGTCGATAAGTATGAAATGAAAAAGTTTCTGGATATCCCTGAGGGCATTTTTCAGACGCATTTCCCGTTTGTCCTCAGAAAAGATCTCGGCTTCGAATCCAGTCAGTTCCGGAGAGCAAGGGCAAATGTACAGATTATCCAGGTCTGTGGGTTGGACGAGATCCATCAGGTAGATGCCGTTCATCAAGGCCTGATACACGCCTTTTTTTTCTTCCTTGGCTTTCCCTAATCCGATCGTGGCCATGCCCTGGGGGTCGAAATCGATGATCAAGACCCTTCTGTTGTTCAGGGCCAGGGATGCGGCGAGGTTGATCGCGGTGGTCGTTTTACCCACTCCTCCCTTTTGGTTGGCGACAGCGATGATTTTTCCCATGTTGTCTTTATTTTTGTGTTCCACGTGAAACGTTTTTTGTTTTCTGTTTCCAGTGGACGGAAATGGCGATGTGGAGGTTGAAGATGGATGCGGGAGTCATGCCCGGAATCTTTTTGGCCTCCCCTATAGTTTTGGGGGCGAATTTTTCCAGTTTTTCTATCGCTTCTCTTGTCAATCCTGGGACAGCTGTGTAAACCAGGCTCTGGGGAATTTTTTCGTTATCGAGTTTTTTGATCTGGGCGATTTCTTTGTCCTGCTTTTTGATGTACCCCTCGTATTTGATCTCTGATTCCAAAAACCGTTTGTCTTCGTCAGTCAAGAGCATATTCGATGGGATATATTCTATCATATTTTCCCATTTTCCTTCAGGTTTTTTCAAAAAATCCTTGAGGGAGATACGTTCGCGATCTCTTGAAGGGATTTTTTTTTGTTCGAGAAAACTCATCAGGTGTTTCAGCCTCTCTTGCTTTTCCCGGAAGATTTTGTAATCATCGGGCTTAATGAGCCCGATGGCATGTCCATACTCTGTGAGTCGCTTGTCTGCATTGTCTGTCCGGAGGTTCAATCGGTATTCGGCACGGGATGTAAACAAGCGGTAGGGTTCTTCTATTCCGCGGGATATCAGATCATCGATGAGCACGGCGATGTAGGCCTCGTGCCTGCCGAGGATCAGCGGGGGCCTATCCAATATTTTCAATGCGGCATTTATCCCCGCCATCAGGCCTTGAGCCGCTGCTTCTTCATAACCAGATGTCCCGTTGATCTGCCCGGCAAGGTACAAACTTGCGATCGATCGGGTTTCAAGAGTGGGCGAAAGTTGAGTTGGAACAATGGCATCGTACTCTATGCCGTAAGCAGGCCTGAGGATCTTTGCTCGATCCAATCCCGGGATGCTTGCCAGTATTTTCTTCTGGACGTCCAGGGGAAGACTGGACGAAAGGCCGTTGACGTATACCTCTGCTGTGTCCAATCCTTCGGGCTCCAGAAAAAATTGATGCCGCTGGCGATGGGGAAATTTGACGATCTTGTCTTCGATGGATGGGCAATAACGCGGTCCGATTCCTGTGATGTTTCCTCCATAAAGCGGGGAAAATCCGAGATTTTGGTGAATGATTTCATGCGTTTTGGCGTTTGTGTATCCTGAGTGGCAAACGACCCTGTTTTTCAGCGGTTTTTTTGTCCGGAAGGAAAATGGGACAGGGACTTTATCTCCTGGCAGGGGCGTGAATCCCGTCCAGTCGATCGAATCTTTATGGAGGCGCATCGGGGTTCCCGTTTTCAATCGGAATATTTTGAGACCCACATCTCTTAGGCTTTCACTCAGGCGGATTGCCGATGGTTCGTTGGCGCGACCGGCCGGATAGCTGTGGAGGCCGATATGGATAAGCCCGTTCAAAAATGTTCCCGGTGTTAAAATGACAGCTTTGGACGTAATTTTGTATCCATCCAGGGTTTCGATCCCCACAGCCCTGTTGGCTTTGGTCAGGATCTTGGCCACGATAGATTGGAAAAGAGTCAGATTCGGCAGGTCCTCCAGCCATCTTTTCATTGTCAGGCGGTAAAGGGCTTTATCTGACTGTGCGCGTGGAGCCTGGACAGCGCCTCCTCTGCTCCAGTTCAAAAGCTGGAATTGGATGCCTGTTTCATCTGCAAGCAGTCCCATCAATCCCCCCAAAGCATCGATCTCTCTCACGAGTTGGCCTTTGGCAAGCCCCCCGATGGCAGGATTGCAGGACATCTGTGCGATCGTCTCTAGGTGTATGGTAACGAGACATGTTTTGAGCCCGATCGTGCTGGCGGCATGGGCAGCTTCACAACCTGCATGGCCGGCGCCCACAACGATGACATCATAATCCATGGCCATCCCGTTTCTGGAAAGAGAGCGGAATCCTTTGAAATAACCCCGGGCTTTGAGAGCTTTTTTGAAATGCTAAACTTTTGTTTCCCAATCGGCAGGTATTCGAAAGGAAAAAGAAGATCCGCATTCCCGCCAGCAGAAGCAACACTATTGGCAGTCTGAATATTATCCAATTTTTTATTTTGAACATGGATTGGGTCTCCGATGACCGAGCCTGTATTATATCGCCAAAAAAACAGCCAGGCAAGCTGAAACGTCAGCCCGCGCGCCTCCGGATGGCTTCCTCATCAGCTAGCCCGGCTGATACCATAAACTGCACGATTTGCCTGTCTTGTGGCCTGAGCAACTCTATTGGTAAACTCGAGCTCGATACATCCTCGCAGACTTAATGGTGAGGTCCTCATATTGTTTTCTTGGAAGAACGGCGCGTGAAGCCTAAATCTTCAAGGTCGCTTCAACCATTCCAAACTCCTGATTTATCACGGAGATAGAGATGCCTCCTCTCGTGTCGTGGCTCACGAATTGCAATTCGATCGTTTATTCAATAAAATAGGGTACATGAAAAAAATGATTGTGTGGGGATTACCGATTCTATTGGTCGTTTTGATAGGATTGGTTGCGTTGTTCATCCTCCCTGGGAAAAACCCTGTAAATCCTGTGGTCCTGATCGGACTGGATGGCGCGGATTGGAACATCATCCATCCACTATTCGAACGAGGAAAGCTTCCTAACTTGGCTCGTTTTGTACAAGAAGGAAGCTGGGGGGTGCTGCAAACGGCGCGACCTACCAAGTCTCCTGTGATCTGGACTTCAATTGCCACGGGCAAGTCCATGATAAAACATGGGATTCTCGACTATCAATTCGTGACGGATAACAATATCACGATCCCGTATTCTGCTGGGGAAAGGATGGCTAAAACTTTTTGGAACATTCTTAGCGAGGAGGGATTCACTGTCGGCGTGATAAACTGGTTTGTCACTTTTCCTGCTGAGGCGGTGAACGGGTTCCTTGTTTCTGACCGCTTTCGGATCGGTGTGTACAAATATCTTCCAGAGGATGGAATCACCTACCCGAATGAACTGAAGGACAAGATTTTTCCCCAAGTCGTCATGTTCGAACACAAAAAATTCAAAAAGATCCTCCTTGATGAGGGCATGTATGACTACTGGGAGGATAGCCAGGCAAAACAAATGCCGATTCCTCCAGGTCGGGAGCGACAGATCAAAAATTTCCGCATATACACCCTCCAGGATAAATCCATCGAAAACACGACACTTTTCCTGTTGGAAAACATCCCTGTGGATCTATTCGCCACATATTTTCGGTTGATCGACACAACGTCTCACTTCACGTCGATTTTTGTCGATGAAGAACTGAGAAATGTATGGATCAAGGAAAACGAGGAGATGGGGGCCCCAACGCCAGAAACAGAAAAAAAACTTTACCAGAATATGGCCTCGATAGTCGAACCCGTCTATTCTTATTTGGATCGAGTTGTCGGTCGGATCATCAGCAAATCGCCCGAAAATGCAACCTTCGTCATTGTCTCTGACCATGGATTCAATTTTTCGTCCAAAGGGTATACCCACTACGATACGCCTTCCATTCCTCACGGCGTGTTCGCCATCAAAGGCCCTGGAATCAAGCCGGGGAACAAGCTGGATCAGGTGAGCATCTATGATGTCACCCCCACTCTTTTGTATATCTTCGATTTGCCTTCGGGAGAGGATATGGACGGGCGGGTCATCATTGATGCGTTCCAAGATGACTTTAAACGAACCCGGAAAATACGGCTCATTCCCTCCTATGGTGCTCCCTCCAAACCCGGGGAAACTAAAAAGCCAAGGGAGCTGGATAAAGAAGTCCTAGAGGACTTGAGAAGCCTGGGTTACATCAAATAAAACGGCTATTTGCCGACACAAAACGTGCTGAATATCCTGTTCAAGATATCTTCATCCCTTATCTCCCCTGTCAACTGGCCGATGAGAGGGATGATTTTCCGGATTTCTTCGACATATATCTCTTCGGAATATCCCTCCTTCAACATCCCCTTCGCTTTTTTCAAACAGGCGAGGATGTCCTCGAACAACAGCTTTTGCCGGAGGTGGAGCAGGATCTCACCGCTTCCGGTTTGGGCGGGAACGAAATGAGAACAAATCATCTCCTCCACTTTATCTAAGTTGATCCCTTTCAAAGCAGAGATGGATAAAGACGGCATTTTTTTATGTTGTCCTTTGATTTTATCCCTGTCCATTTTTACCGGAAGGTCGCTTTTGTTGAAAAGGAGCAAGGCCTTTTTGTTCTGGAATTTTTTCAAGAGTTCGAGGTCCTCTGGTGAATCTTTACGGGAAGCATCCAGGACAATCAGGATCCCGTCCCCGGAAGAGGCCAGTTTTTTTCCCCGCTTTACTCCTTCTTTTTCAGCAGGGTGCACAGGTCTGCCGATTCCGGCCATGTCGGTCAAAGTAAAAAGGGTTTCCTTGATTTTGATGGTTTCTTGGAGATAATCCCGTGTCGTT
>Ga0307445_10000321_pt1 | contig 25207 bp, 26 predicted proteins | sample SalMarSW160330MG_FD_202147 | JGI IMG/M metagenome (GOLD analysis project Ga0307445, IMG submission 202147) | Salt marsh sediment microbial communities from the Plum Island Ecosystem LTER, Massachusetts, United States - SW1603-30 | ecosystem: Environmental > Aquatic > Marine > Intertidal zone >... | reverse complement strand
TGGATCCTGGCAATTTGCGGCTCGACTTTAACCGTCGACTGTCAGAAGCAGATCTACCAAAGATCCGGTTTTATGATTTACGGCACACTGCTGCATCCCTGATGCTGAATAACGGTGTGCCTCCGATTGTCGTCTCAAGAATCCTCGAGCATGCCAAACCAAGTATCACCCTGGACCTTTATGGCCATTTGTATCATGAGATGCAGGGCGAAGCGGCAAGGGTGATGGACGAGCTGGTCACTCCCGTCAGAGTAAGCCTCGAAGGTGATGAGAGGTTAATTGATAATCTGCACCAATCTGCACCAGAAAATGCAGACTCAACCTCAATAGAAATCCAGAAACAATCACAATTAAGGCGTTTGGAAGGGGAAAAACGATGAAAAAGCAGGCGCCCCTGGTGCGATTCGAACGCACAACCGTCGGATTAGAAGTCCATCCGAGGTTTACGCCGAAACACGGCCAAAGGATGATCATTTGAAGCGATTCTTACGGACAGCTCTTCCCTTTGTCTATTCGACTTCAAGATTTCATAGAGTCAACACTTTCTCCGGCCATAGACCATGTCAAACTCGGTTCTGATATCCTGTTGTACCCAACTTCCAGATCTATCCTTGGCTTCGGGAGTTCTATATGTTAAGCGCTTCGAATTGGTCTCCGTCAACCCTTTCTTTGAATTCGAACAAGAGACCGTCAGGTTTGGCTTCTAAGGGTGGACTGCTGGTGATCGATCGGTTGAAACCCAGGTTTACCTATGAAGCGACATTCGATGTCAAATTCCTGGAGTTGTTATGTTGGGATCAAGCTATTGAGCATCCTATTCCCCCTAGGAGTAGGTATGGATATCGGTCGGCGTCAAATTGCCCACCCCTTCAAGGTGCAGGTTGGCGGTCTTTTCTACTGGGGCAGTTTCAACAACCGGGCATCAGGCCAGCGCTGAGAGGCAAGCTCGAGCAAAGAGGGCCGCACCACGATGATCACAGTTCGATACCGACGCTGATAGATCAATTGGAATGCAGCCTGCAGGCCATTGCCATGCAGCAGTTCCAATGGACCGATCTCATCAAGGATTAGAAGATCAACTTCACCTAGAGTGCTTAAGATCTCGTTTCCCCAATCCAGGGTTTCCTCATCGAAGCTCCAATTAAGCGTCGAATGCAAAGAACCTTCCCCTGATCGTTTATCCGCCAGACGTCGGACTCCACCAGTAGTTAAATCCCGTAGATTGATTGCGACTCGCTGATTCTTCTCGTAGACTCCTGGCGACAAAACGCCCCCGAGAATGAGGTTAAGTTCGCGCGCTGCATTCCCTAGTTTCGAGCACCATAGTGTTTTTCCAGCTCCACGTTCGCCGGTCAGGATATAGCGAACAGGGTTGTCCCGGGATCGATCTTTTAGCTCGAGGAGAATCGTACTGATGTCGGCATACGAGAATATGTCCATGACGTTTATGCCGTTTCGAGTGGTCTAGGCAGACAATGAGATATATATGCCATCACGAACTGATCAGGTATTAGTGAGGGCCAAGGTAAGTAAAATGCCCCTTGCTGGTCACTCGAGAAGCTGCTTCTCGAGCAGATCCGCTGCACCTGTAAAATCATCCAAATCGAAAACAGGGATGGCAAGCGAGACCTTGCAGTCGGTCACCAGCGCGAGCAGCTCGTCCGGCGAGCAGGACATCGCGGAATTCATCTCTTTCCGCATTACCTCAATGCGGTTCACACCCTCCAATCGGTAGCCATCCGTCAGCACGATATCGACTTCGCTGAAGAATTGAACCACCTCATCCAGAGGCAACTCTTGCTGTAGCCTGCGGATGATGACGATTTGATCAGGAGCGGAGATGATGATCTCGTCGGCACCGCCCTGTGCGTGCTGCCAGCTATCTTTGCCCTCCCTGTCAATGCTGATACCCGGATGAACATGGTGCTTCACGGTCCCGATGCGATATCCACGCCTCTTCAACTCACGCAACAATCCCACAAGAAAGGTCGTCTTCCCACTGCCTGGCCGACCCACAATGGATACGACTACAGGTCTTGTCATCTGCTACCTCTCGTCCATACTTAAGCGTTCTTTACCATGCTGAGTGTGCCGTCTTTATTCCTTCACCCTCGCGCATATTTCCCAAGCGTAACAAGCTGCCACACTTACTCAATGCTGAATCCTACCTGAAGACTAGCAGCCACGTGCGAACAGCAGGCGACCAGGGTCAGGAGTCCCCAGGGGGCAATCTGCTGCCGCTCAACGGATGGGACAGGAGCTGTGCCTCACAGATCGTCCCACGTTCCAAATATTCGCACCCTTCTGGGATCGAAACAATCGCCGTGGCACATGCCATCATTTGAAGCCTGCTCTGCAGGTCAGCCTTTACGAATTCAAGCATTCCTTCAACTCGACCGAGTGTACCGTAGACGAATTGCGTCCAATCGATCTGTCCTCCAAGGCTATGTCCCAGACAGACCGGAATAGTTGGCAGTGACGGTTGCGCATGCCCACTCATCTTCAGCAAGCCGGGAAGAGCAAGTTGCAGGAAGGCCATCTGGTTGGAAGGCGGTCCGCCGGGCAGGATGAAAACGGGTTTTCCGTCCAGCACGCCGAAACCGGCGGCCTTGCCCGGTCCGATACGCACGCGGTGATACAACTTCTGCCAACCCATCCGGTCCAGCGCATGCACGATCAAGTCGCGGTCGCCCTTCCACGCGCCGCCGCTGGTAAGGATGGCGTCATGATGCCCCAGCAGCGCTTCCAGGGCTTCCTGCAGCGAGTCAAGCTGGTCGCGCGCCACGGCGCTCGAGACCTGCATACCGTACTGTCGGCACCATGCCGACAGCGCGACCAGGTTGCTGGCATAGAGCTGTCCTTCCTGCAGTGAAATTCCAGGAGCAACCACTTCGTCGCCGGTAGCCAGGATCCCGACCCGCGCGCGTTCAATGACCGGGACCTTTTGAAAACCTGCCGCCGCCAGCAGCCCGATCCGTTCCGGTTCCAGCACCTGCCCCTGGCCGGCCAGGATCTGGCCGGTGTAGATATCGGAAGCGCGCGGCATGATATTGCGGCCGGGTTCCGCAACGGCTCGTGCCAGGACGACTTCGCCCTCAACGCGAGCGAACTCCTCCGCCAGCACCGCAGTCGCCCCGGTCGGAATCGGTGCACCGGTGAGTATGCGCACAGCACTCCCCGGGAGGATCTCCCCGGACCAGGCAGACCCCGCCGCCGCACGGCCGAGCAATCGCAGACGGACCGGTTGGTCCTCGCTGGCCGAACGGACATCCTGCGAGCGCAGCGCGAAGCCATCCTTGAGCGAGACGTCGACCGAGGGCGAATCCATCGCAGCACATATATCCATGGCCGCCACGCGTCCCACCAGATCGCCCAGCGAGACCTCACATGCCTCGAGTGGGCTGACGGCAGCCAGCGTACGTTCCAGGGCTTCGGTGTAAGAAATCACGCCGGACTCTCCCGCACCTGCCGGCCGGGATTCAAGTAGGTGCTCTCGAGCCAATCGACCAACTCTTCAACATCCTCCAGGCCGAACACCGGTATCGGCAAATCGAGACCAAGATCGGTCATCACGGCCGAAAGCTGGCCGGGCTCACAGCGCAGATCTCGGCTGCGAGCCGAACGGAGGACCTCGATTTTCGGCCTATTTTCCCAGTGATAGCCCTCGGCCAGAATCAGATCGACATCCTTCATACGTCCCGCCAGCTCGTCCAGCGTCGGATCGCCATCGGTGCGTTCAACCGAACCGATCTTTCCGGGGGCGGCGATAATGACATGCTCACTGCCGGCCCTGGCGTGGCGCCACGAATCCTTGCCGGGCACATCGAAATCGAAATCCGAATGTGCGTGGTGCTTGATTGTTCCCGTACGGTAGCCGCGGGCGCTCAGACGTGGAATGAGCTTCTCAATCAACGTCGTTTTGCCCGATCGTGATCGGCCGACGATGCAGATCACTTGCGGCCGATTCGGCTTACCCTTTGTATCTGCGCTCATGGTTGTACTTTCATCACAACAGCACGAGCAGGACGATCGCCATCACACTCGCCAGCCCGATGAGCAGATCGAACCGCCCCTTCTTGATCGGCATGCTGCGCGGCTTTTGGGGCGAGAACGCGCGGGCTTCCGCCACCAGGGTAATTTCGTCCGCCCGCCTCAATGCATTCGCAAAGACCGTCACCATTAAAAGCCGGATGGCACGCAGCCTCAACCGACGGACGCCGCCGCGCATTTGCAGTGTATACCAGGCGCTGCGGAACGACTGCATCAGGGATGGCAGCAAATTGACCGCCACCCCCATGGAAAAACCCAACCCTTTCAGCCCTGCCCGCTCCAGCAGGCCGGCGACCTCGCTGATGTCGACCGAGGCGGTGAACCACATCACGGCTGCCAGCATGATCCCGGCTCGCATCGCCATGGCCAAACCGGTTTGCACGCCCTGGCTGGAATAGGCGATACCGGCCAATGCGGCGTCCACCTCGCCGTTCCAGAGCGCATTCGGCAGGAACAGCACCACGAAGAAGATCAGCCAGCGCCATCGCAGCAGCCGCTTCATGGCGGGTCTGTAGGCGGCCACACCAGCCGCCAGCAGGATGGCCAGCACGACCGCCAGACCCACTCCCGTCAGCTTGATCGACGCGAAAACCAGGCTGATGAAAACGGCCAGCCGACCGAAGGTCCCGATTCGCGGTTGAGGCACGGCCTCAGCCCATGCATTCTCGATCTCGTGCGACCTCACGGATTGACGTGGATCTCGGCAAGCATCCGGACGTTCATCTTGCCTTCCTGATCGGGCAGCACCATGCGGAAGGTTCCGTCATCGGCCGAGAGCGGACCATCAGCCTGGGCGTACGCCACGAGCGTATTATCGAGCATGGCCAGGTCCTGACCATATTTCACGCTGTAGCCATCCGAGGCGATCGCCTGGACGGCATTCACCGCAGCCGGATCATAGCCGGCCTGCTCGAGCAGGTCTTTCAAAACAACCCCAGTGTACCCCTCGCCATTCAATGAAGCTTTCGCAGCCGGCATGGCCTGCAGCTGCTCCAGCGTGAAGCTCTTCTCCGGCTGATCGCCGGTGACGAGCAGCGCCGTCGCAGCCGGGGCAGATGTGTTGCTGCAGGCCGTGAGAAGAAGGGCCAGCAGAAGAACAGGGATGAAACGTTTGGCGAATGACATGGGAAGACCTCCTATTTCGCTTCAGATTCGTTGATCGCTTCCGGCAGACTGCGGCGGAGACGGCCCTGCAGGGCCCGGGCAATCTCCCACGCCAGCCAGCCCGCCAGAAGTCCGGTCACAAGATGCAGGAGAGTATAAAGTCCAACAACCACCCAGGCAGCGGTCATCGATAGGCCAAAGATCTGCAGGCCGCGCTCCACGAGCAGCTCCCAGACGAAGACCATCCCCTGCCCGGCCAGAAGCCCCTGTGAGAAAAATGGGTGCACCAGGGTGTAGAGCACGCCCAGCGATCCACCGACCAGGAAGCTCACGCGGCTGGGCTTGCCAAAGAGCGTCAGTATGATTTCGGCCACGAGGGCTTCCATCAGGATGGCAATCATCGGCCAGATCACGATTCCGCCCAGGCTCAGCATTTTCAACAGCGCTGCAATCACGCCCAGGAAAATTGTCGAACCGACGCGCGGCACATAGTAGCGTCCCACCAGCACAACCATCAGTCCGATCGCGCTCAACAGCATGCCCGTCATCGGAAGGTTTAACGTGTGGAAGAGAGATCCCAGGCTGATCTCTACGCCCCCCCAGAGCGCACCAAAGATTCCAAGCATCACCAGGTCGCGAGTTGTGAAGCGCATCTTCGTATCCCTTTCTGTGGCTGGATTTCAACCATCCATGGGTCTCCGTGCAATCCGTTGATACGTTTGCCGCATGGCACTCCCTTCACCGGGATGGAAACGCCGACCCCCTTCAAATTCGACCAGGAATCCGTCAAAGAGCGAGTCGGTCTCCTCCGGTCGCAGGTAATGCGGGCGGTTTCCCTCTCCCTGCTCCAGCAAGCATTCGAAAAACAGCAAACCACCCGGCTTCAAAGCTTGCAGGTACAGCGGAATGGCACCCCGGTTCAGGTACATCATATTGACGATGATCGAGAAGTAACGCGCCGGTAGATAGAACCTGCCAAGATCGCAGACGACGGCCTGCAAATCGAGACCATCTTTTCGAGCCGCCTGGATCGCGATCCGCAGGCCCGTGTGGGCAAAATCCACAGCAATCACAGACAGGCCATGTCGAGCAAGGTAGAGCCCATTTGCCCCCAGTCCGGCGGCTGCGTCGAGTGCCCTTCCGGATTGCGGGATCAGGTCGGCATGCTCGGTGAGCAGATCACCGGCCCGGCCAGCGGGACCTTCGTGCGCACGCCGTGCATGGCGCTGGTTCCAGTACTCGGCCTCTGCCGTGGTGCCGTCTCTAGTTATGCTCCCCCCCGCCTCAGGCGTCCATCGAGCCGTATACGGCCCTGCTCCAGAAGGATGACCCGGCGTGCGTAGCGGTGGACCACCTTGTAGTCGTGAGTAATCAGCAGGACCGTTGTGCCCTGGGCATTGAGCGACCGCATGAAATCCATCAGCTGCTCCATGTGGGCCCAATCCTGGCCAAGCGTCGGCTCATCCAGGATGACCAGCTTGGGCCGCAGCGCGAGGCAAGCCCCCAGCGCTGTTCGCTGCTGCTGCCCGGCCGAGAGCGTGCAGGGTTGGCGCTGGCGCAGTTCGAGCAAATCCATCTCCTTCAGGGTCTGCAGGTGAAGATCGTCCTGGAACTGGCCGTAATTCAAGGGCCCCAGGGCGACCTCGTCATCGACGCGATCGGTGAGCAGCTGGTCGCTGGGGTTCTGGAAGAGCAGTGCCACATCGAGGCCGCCGCGCTGCGAGCGGCCATTTTCGAAACGGACGCGGCCGGCGCTGGGCTTGAGCAAACCGGCTGCGACAAGCCCGAGCGTCGACTTGCCCGCGCCGTTCTCGCCAACCAGCGCGACAAACTCGCCCGGGTAAAGTTGGATGTCGATATCCTGCAGGATCTCGCTGGTGTCATACCCGGCGTGCACCTGATGCATGGCGAGCACAGGATCACGCCCGTCAGGAGGCGGACCGTTCGGCTCGAGCAGTGCCTCCCAACCAACCGGCGGCTCCTCGGTCGGCCGGCGCAATCCGAGCATGCGCAGCATGCGTCGGTCGGAGAGGACCTTGGACGGCAGACCGTCTGCGATGATGTGGCCGCGATCCAGAATGACGGCGCGATCGGCTATCCGCAGCGCTTCGGCCAGACGGTGCTCAATCAGCACGATCGTCAGGCCCCACTCCCTGCGGATCTTCTCCAGCGTGGCGATCAACAGCCGAGTTCCGGGCACGTCGAGCGAGGCGGTGGGTTCATCGAGAATCAGAACAGAAGGCTGCATCGCCAGGGCACAGGCAATCGCCAGGCGCTGCTTCTGGCCCCCGGAGAGACTGCTCGGTTTGAGGGCGTGCATCCCCTCCAGGCCGACGGTATCAAGTGCCCAATTCACCCGCTTCTGCACGTCCGCTTCAGGCAGCCCGAGATTGCGCGGGCCGAACGCCACCTCATCATCCACCCGCAGGTGGAAGAGCTGGCTGCTTGGATTCTGGAAGACAATCCCGATCTTGCAGGCGAGTTCCGCGATGGTGCTTGAAGCGACGGCAGCACCTTCCACCCGCACCTCTCCGCTCATGCGCGCCGGGAGGGCATGCGGAATGAGGCCGGTCAGAACATTCGCCAGCGTGCTCTTCCCGCAGCCGGTCGGGCCGGTGACCAGCACGCACTGCCCGCTGGGGATCTTCAAGCTGACATGCTCGAGAGCCGGGCGCTGTTCAAAGCTCACGTTCAGGTCTTCGATTTCGATCATCGGCGTACTTCGCCTGTTTCCAGAATCGGGCAATCCCAATCCATCGGTATTAAAAAACTCGCCAGATGAGAGCCTGGCGAGTTCCGCATTCCTGTCCAGTCTCTCCTTTCCAAGTCCACCCTGCTCAGCAGGGTTTCGGGAGGCCCACCTGTTTCCACGGCAGACCCTTTCCCCTATGCCCGGGCGATAACCGCCCAGACTCAGAGGCCTCGTCTTGATCGAGGTTCGTCCGCAGTTTCATGCCGAATCGGTTTAGAAAATGCGGATCGGAGATTTAGTTGGATATTGGTGGGACGATCAGGATAATGTCAAACCTCCAGAGACAGTTTGTGCCTGAAAGCTTGTGAAATCGTTCACGTTATTGATTATAGTACTTTCACGCGGTTCGCGGATCATTCCTTCGAATTATCTCTGCCCCCCCAGAAGGATCATCACCTTCAGAAAGCTGGGGAAAAATCAGAGATCTTTTTCGGCGTCCAATTGGTCGGGGTAGCTGAGATCTACTCGCAGTTCACGCAGATATTCGCCGTCTTCTCTTTGTTCCATGATCGATGTGCAAATGGCCAGCTCGACATCCAGACCCTGCAATAGATGAATGTGACGAACGTGAAATTCCAAATACAAGAGGTCGGTATCGAGTCGATATTCGTGTATGCCCTCCTCACGAAGCCGGCTGAGCGCGGCAGGAATATCATCCCCAAACACTTTCGCGGTCTTGAAGAAGAAATCCTTCTCTGAGAATTCAGCGCGAACAGGTGTTTGGGCGCGAAAATCCTGCTGGTATACCTGCCCGGTGTGTTTGTTCTCGAGCGAGCAGTAGTGAATCCCGATGGTCAGGTTTTGCTCCAGCGCAAATTCAAGCAGATGCAGGCATTCCTCCTCACTGCCGGCGATCGGGAGCCCTCCGGCGTACCAGTAGTTGTACAGAACACGGTACGGAGGGTTCTTGATTACATAACCCTTCTCGTGGAAGGTCCTCGCATTATGGAAGGGGAAGCAGAATTCCAGCAGGTTGATGCTTGAAATTCCGATCCGTTCCAGCTCCAAGAGAATCTCCTTCATACGCTCCAGGGTCCCGGGAAGTACCGGCATTTCCACCATCACGGAGGGAATATATTCCATGGCCTGCGCGATTTGACGAAGCGTGTGATTTTGATCCTCAAGCCTCTCGTGAAGCCGAATGCTGTAGCGGATTTCATCCAGACCGGCATCACGCAGCGCGCCCAAGGTTTCATCATCCGTGAAATCGCCTGCCGTGTAAAGCCGCAGGTGGGCTTCCGGGAATGTCTGACGGGCATGCCGGACAAAGGCTATAGCCTGTTCTGGATGAAGCAGCGGTTCACCTCCCGTCAGGGCGATGTAATCAAGCTTCTGGTTGTTTTCCGCAATGGCATCCAGTTCCAGTATGCAATCGCGCGTGTTGGTGGTGTAGTAGTCATACTGCTCCTGGTTTGGGTTGAAGCAGTAGAAACAATTCCGATTACACTCCAGTGATAGGAAGAACGTCGCCGTTCCAACGCCCGTTCGACATGCAACACAGGCTGGCGAAATTTGATTCAGGTAGATGCTCTTGCCATCATTCCGCACCATTGCGCCATTCACAGAAAGGCGCCCGACGATTGATTGCCTGTTTGATGAATCCTGCGCTTCCTCCATCTCGACACCGGCTCCTTCGACTTGCTTTCTGAAATCGTCGAAGATGTCGAGATAAATTCTTGCATACGCCGCGAAGGCCGGGTTTTTTATGTCTTTGACTGTTGTTCGATTGACGGGTGTGAGCATAGGTTTTCTCGAATTCAGACCGATCAAGGTTTTTTAACCGGATAAGGAGGCTTCCGGCTTCCGAAAGGGTTATTCCGGCGAGACTCACAGAGGGTGCACAGGCCATGCGGTGTCTCCGACGCGATCGGCGCCCCGCATTTCAAACAGCGTCCGATATAGCCCTGGCGCAATACCCATCCGGGATCGCCGGAATAGACATTGGCCAGATCAGGATCGTGTTCGATACCGATAGCCTCGACCGGACAAATCCGCATACACAGTTCGCACCCGATGCACATTTGGGGCATGAAAAGGAAGCGGAACTCCTTTTCATCTCGCTCCTGGTAAAGCAGTGCCTCCGTCGGGCATGCACGGGAGCAGTTCCCGCAGGCGGTGCATGCTTCAGAAATCGTAAGTTGGAAGAAGCCTGGTGCCGTGATAGCCACACCTTCTTGTGTTTGCTGCGTTCGATACAGATTGCCAAGGGCATCCACGATTCGCTGGCGATCAGGGGCCAGGTGTTGCCTCGGTGGAGCATCCAATCCCTCGTCCCCCACCCCCGATGGGCCGCCAAGGAGTGTGGAGAGCTGGAACAACTCACGACGGGATACAGGAGGGTTCTCTGCGTCCCAAACGGCTCTCCCCGAATCTACCCCAACATCTCCTTTGTCCAGTGAGGAGATGTGATCAGCCTGATTCCACGCCTGCAGAATCGATTTTGCTGCCTCCAGCCGTCCTTCGATCTCGGGTTGCAGTGCACCAAGTTCGCAATCCTTGCAGTGTTCCAGTCGCAGGACGATTCCCTTCAGATCCATGGTCCCAAGCTCCACCATCGCCCCAACACCCAAGGCTGCCAGGCAACCCCGAATGAAAATCCCGACTTCACTCCCGTGGGGAGCCTTTTCAGGTTCTGGATGGCGGTCGCAAAGAACATCGATGGCATGCCCTCTTGCACGGACTCCGCATTTCATCAGCGGCGTGACGTTGTCATGAGCGCGAATGGCATCCACCGGGCAGACGGGCAGGCAAGCCCTGCAGATCCAACATGCTTCCAGGTCGATTTCTGGTGGATTCTCTTCGCTGATCGCCCCCGCCGGGCAGACCTGGCGGCAGGCTTCGCAGTTAGATAACTGGTTGAGACCATGAAGGCAGCGTGCGGGATCAATCGCAATAGGAGAACGACCCACCGAGGCCAACTCAACAATACCCGATAATAATCCCATCGAACCTGTACCTATAGATTAGAGATTGAAAAGCGAAGTCAACTCGATCAAAACGCCGCGCAACAGAAAAGCCGTACCACGATAAAAATCGGTTTGAGCATGGAGGATTACCAGGTCGCACCAGGCTGGAGCCCAGCGGAGCACATGGGCGGCAAGGAAATCGTGCTGGGCTGCCATGAGCTCATCATACCGATCCAAATCCTGTTGGTGATAGGCTTCCAAACCCAGGGAGGCAAGATGGGCAAGGAAGGAGAGCTCAAGAGCGATGTGATCATCAGGCTCCTTGCCTTTTTTCTCTGCCGCCAGGCCGAACTTACGGTACCAGGCTCTTACCTCAAGCGTTTCTTTTTGAAACAACATCCGGTCTTCGTTGAAATAGACTGATTCCCATGGCGGTGTCTCAAATTCATTTCCACCAACAAGCAGCTGGGTATAGTCGATCCGGAGCTCCATCAAGCGGTCTTCGCCTTCCTGCGTTTGCATGGCATCCGACCAGCGCGTGAGTTGCTGCAAGCCGGTGGCTACATCAGGCTGCTCCATTGCGAACGGGGCTTCGCTAAAAAATTCCGGCTCGCTCAGTTCTTCGACCCAATCGAGCTTCGGTTCTACATAAAAGATCTTGCTGATCAACCGAAGAATGAGAATTTCACCCGTCAGGTGTGTTTCCCACTCGGCTTGCCGATAATCCGGATGACACATGTATTCACCTCTCCAGGGCTCGCCGACGGTCCTAAACTTCAAAACTGCGAGTTCTAATTCTTACGAGATTGTCGAATCAGCCAAATTACAGGCACGACGATCATGGCAGCAAGCATGGCCACATAAACCATACCGGTTATCAGTTGAGCCGAAAGCACGCCCAGATTGCTTATCCAATCCCGTACTCGATCGAGAAGGGTCGGCTCCCACTTCTCACGGATGGGTGGTATGGCTGCCTGCATCGCCGTTATGACTCTCATATCTGCAGGCACAGCCGGACACGTGCCCTCGCAATTGAGATGGATCATCTCTCCCGGGCGTACGGCCACGGTACGATGGCTATCCGTGTTGGTGATTTCAGCGTTTCCATTACGAATATACAACCATCCGTCGGTTCCGGGAATCGAGGCGAGACTAAATTCTGCATTAAACAGCTTAATTTCATCGGATTGCGTGACAATCATCAGGGGATCTGCTTTGCCGGACGAGCCCCACAGCCACCCGTTGTCCAGCAGAATAGCATCCACGTCGATCGAAGCATTTGTCTCAGGCGGAACGAGGACTTCCGCCGATGACGCCAAATGCCGAACGATACCCTCCTGTCTTTGCAGCGTTATGGTGATCTCCTCGGAAATCTGGCCCGTCGTGAGGGGCTGAAGAACCCGCCGCTGGCTGAAAAAGCCCGGTGCATCGATACGGATGGACTGGGGCTCCAGGGATAGATCGTCCAGAAAAAAGGTGCCATCCAGGGGGGATACCGAAACCGTCTGATTTGCGCTCTCGACTGTAACGAGGGCGAAAGGAATAACATTGCCGGTTTCATCCCGTACCGCACCACTCAGGGTTCCCTGATCGATGTGCGGCATATCCAGCCTTACGCCTGCCTGCCCGGATTGAACCAGATCCAGCTCGATGGGAGTGGACCACAGTGATGAGAATCCGCGCCCTTCATGAACGAGGATCAGCAGGAAACGCTGGACGGGAAGGTTTTCAAGCGAAAAGGTCCCATCGGGATTCACACGTGAGGTGAAGGTTATTCCCTCGGGTATCTGAACTCCAAGAACCTGGAGAGAGCCAACCTGATCCGGCGAAACATCCTCGATAGCCCCACTGATGCGACCCTTGCGGCCTCGGACGAGCAACCTGACCAATTCCCCCCGATCTCCATCGGGCGGAATGATGAGTTCTTCAGGACGGATGCCCTCATAGAGCACACCATCGATGACCGTCGGCTCAATTTCAACGGAGTAAATCGTGCGGGCAGCCGACAATGCCTCCACACGCAGCTCAGCGTACCCTGTGTCGTCGGTCATTCCCAGAGCAGACCGTCCACGCCAGAGGTAAAGCCGTGACGCTGCAGAGATCTTTATCCCTGAGAGCGGCATTTCGCCCGTAGCGGGTATCAGCTGAACGGGCAGCAAGGCATAGGATGTATTGTCCACGGTAACCAGCCGCTCGTCGTCGGCTCGGTTGCCCCCGGGTTCCTCGGCAATCACATGAATGCGAAGCAGCCCGGGCTGGAGCGCAACTTCTCCCGGTGAGTGGCAAAGGGTGCCGCACCACTCCTGTTTAGCCGTGAACGAGCCAGCCGATCCAGCTGGATTAACGGTAGCGTAAAACGTGAATGTCCCATCCGCTCCAAGCTTCTGTTGATCCTGTCCTACAAGTTCCTCTCCGTGGTAGATTTCAAGCTTCACGACCACCTGTGGTAGATCTGTGAGCAAGCTGATGACCCATCCTCTGATCGTGGTCTTATAGAGCAGGGAGGATGGACCTGCATAGAGAACCTCGCCCTCGTAGGGTGCCGCGATATGTACCTCAAGCTGTTCACCCTGTGCAAAAGACGTCTGAGGGGTCAGTGAAAGCAGGACGAGACCTGTGAAGAACAGGCCGATCGAAAAAAATCGGAGCGGTATCAGCATACGGCGAACCATGACGGAAACAGCCTTCATTCGAGCGGCCGAAGGGACAGACTCCATGGATTGGCTTCGAAGTGGCAGCGATCACAGCGAACGGATCGCGAAAGTTGGTGGGACTGATAGGGCTCTTCCACTGACCCCACTGGAATATTCAGGGTGCGATAAGGCCACCAGAAGCCAGTCTCTTCATCCGGTTGGACGTCCAGACCCGAGGCATCATGGCATGCTATACAGGTCACCATCTTGTGAAACTCACTGTGGGCGACCTGCGCGTTGGTCAGGGTAGGGCTGCCCATCAAATAACCGTGGCAGCTCATGCAATCATCGTTGCCAGCCTGCCGCACCATCATATTGTGACCACCCCAGGCGGCAGGGTGGCAGGCTTCGCAATCGTCGTTCGAATTCACCTCGGCGTGTTCCGGGATCACACGTGCAATCTGAGAAAGGCTCACGCCGTGACAGTCCCGGCAATTTGAATAACCTGTATGGGCATTATGGCATTGAGTGCAGGTGAACCCGGCATGAGCCTGATCCCCAATTACACGTTGGTGCTGTAGAAACGGCGGGCGGTTTAGATGGCACTTCTCACAGAGTTCGGTCGTATTTGAAACCGTCTCATGGAAACCGGTAACGGTGTTCCACCATGAAATTTGCGATTCGTAGATTCCATTCACCTCCCGGTGACATACTTCACATCCAATGCTGGCCCACTCCGATTCAGGCACCAGCGGGTTTCCCGCCGCGATGCGCGGCTCCGGTTCAGTGGGGAATTTGCAGGAGACGCAGTTCGGAGGTGGATCGATCACGGCTTCTGGATCCCAATTGGCCGGCGAATGACATGCTGCACAGTACGTGTTGGGACCCTTCTCCAGGGCATAGGTGTCAGCATGAGGACCTGATTGCCATGCACTCCAAGAGACAGCCTGCGGGTTGAGTGTTGCAGCAGGTGTGGCCACCGCCGTAGGGGTCGCCCTGCCTTCTCCGGGAGCTGCACATCCGGTGAGCAAGAGCACAATAAAAACAGCCAGGAAGGGCAGGGCTAGCTGAGCAGGGTGAAAAGAAGGACGGAGTGTTTTCATACGGACTCTCTTACTCCCGGAATAAATCAGGGGGGTGCCGGATCACGATTGAAATCCTTGCACCAGCTCCACATTGCGCCGTCAGCATGGCAGGCCCAGCAGGCAACTTCATCGGCAACCACGGCCGACTGCGTTCCTTGCGGATGATGGCACCGTTGGCAAAGAATATCCGTACCCAGATCATGTGAAGGCCATGAGGTGAGGGTATGAGCAAAACGGCGGGTGACATATTCACCGAAATGCCTTGACCCAGCTTGCCCGTCAAACGCGACACTCAAACCGCCCTGATCATGACAGGCTGTGCAGTTCACGTTGGGATGCCGGGCGTGCTCTGCTGCCCCCACCCCAACGGTCGGGTCATGGCAATCGGTGCAGGCCGTGGTTGAACCATGGGGTCCATGGCATGCCGTACAGGACCATCCAGCATGAGCGATGGAAGCGGTCTGCTCCTCCACCACCTCGAAGCCATGCTGACCTTCGTGACATTTCGCACACAGTTCGAGAGGGCTGCTGATTAGCTCATAGCTCCCGCTGGCCTGATTCCAGAAGGCAATTTCGACGTAGTACGAATCTCCAGCGGGGATGTGACAGATCCGACAGGGGATGCCGATCCATTCCTCTAAACTGATCGGCACGCCCGTTTCAAGCTCCGGGCGCGTCTGCCCGGGAATGCGCTTGCACGCTCCGCAGTCCAGCGCTTCCTGCGCAGTGACCAGCTTTGTCGGGTCCCAGTTCATGGGGGATTTGCACTTTGCACAGGTGGTATTGGCACCCATGCCGGCATCGTACGTCTCGGCATGTCCTGAGCGGGACCACTCCTGGTGGGCTGCTTCGAGCTCCGCTTGAGAGGCGATCCTCCCAGATGGCGTGACCACCATGATCTGCGCTGACTCAGCGGAATACGAAGGACCGCCCTCGACAAGGGCGATCGCACCCCCGAAGATCAGAACCATGACTGCGGCCAGGCAGTGGATCTCGCGCGTCATCGAAGGTGAGTCATCCTCTGAGAAAGGAGAGGAGGCGTATTACGGACGGCCTCCTCTCCTTGTTCCAAACCTCGGTCAGGCTGGATGCAGGCTAGATGGTAATCTGCATGTGTGTGGCATAGAAAAGGTACCTGCCCATGATCTCCGCGATCAGGACGAACACAAACGCGGCATAGGTCAGATTGCCCATCACCTTTTCCCTGCCGGGGCTTAGCGCAGTCTGGTATAGGAACAGCCCGAACACGCCTGCGCCGATGAAGGCCAGGATCAGCCGGAAGATGAACACCCAGCTGAATTTCCCGATCATCAGCCCGATGCTTGCCGCTCCAACACCGCCATCGGCCGCCAGATACCCCAGGTAAATCGGCAGGGTTAGCAGCTCGATGCCGAGCAGGACGATCGATCCGATCGCGATCCAGCGGATCGAATCACGCATCAGCTCACATTGGGCGTCGGCACATCCGGGATCTTTGCGCTGGACATAGGCATAGTTGGCTACGAAAGCCGCCCCGACAGCAAGACCCCCAAGCAGAAGCGTTGTAGTGAAGAAGCTGACCGGTGTCATGAGTGTATTCCACACCGGCTGGGTTTCCAGCATGTAGATTTTCGACATGCTGTAAACGAGGGCGATGCCAACGATGGCCGCAATCCATCCGATCACAACCCGGATCGCTGTGCTTCCCAACTTGCGCCACTGCATGATCGCATACAGTCCACCGACAGCTGCGAAGATTACGCCAAACAGAATCTCGCGGCTCAGCCAAGATTGACCGAAATTCGCAACAGCCCGGTAGGCGTTTGTGGGGTTGCCGAGGTGGAAGATCGAGGCGACCAGGCCAAGGATCAGCACCGGCCCGATCGCAAGGAGAGCGAGATCGCTCAGACGATCCGCCGCTTCTACGCCTTTCTTGCGTGAGGCGAAGAAGTGCGCCACACCCAGGACAAGGAACGAGCCCACGGACATCTGCCCCAAGATGGTGAAGAAGACTAAGGACCATTCTCTCAGATTCATGGCTACAGCTCCTCCGGCAGGTTGTCGAGCCAGCCGGTTCCCTCTCCGGTCGCCTGCGCAGACTTATGCGGCGTGAGAACAAATGCCGGGAGAGTGATATCCGCTCTTGGCAGCGGCGCAATCTCGACATTGCTCCCGTACTTGGCGCGGAGCTCTTCTAGTTCACCGTAGTGCAGGCAGCGCATCACACATGCGTCCACACAGGCTGGGTTTCCGCCCTGGGCGAGCAAGTCCTTGCAGAAATCGCACTTTGTCATCACGCCCAATTCCTCGTGGAACTGGGGTGCATCATACGGACAGGCCCACTCGCAGTAGCGGCAGCCAATGCACTTGCTCGTATCGATGGCGACGATGCCCTGCTCATCTTTCGTGATAGCCTTCGCCGGGCAGATTTCTGCACAAAGGGGTTTCTCGCAGTGCATGCAAGCGATGGAGAGCGAGTATGAGAAGACGTTGATCGGAACCATCGTCCGGCTTTCATACTGGCTCGGCATCCATGACCCACCGACGTACTGATACACCCGCCGCCAGTTAACACCGACCGGCAGGCTGCTGCGATCCTTGCATGCGATCACGCAGGCCTTGCAGTCGGTGCAGGCGGTCGAGTCAAAGTAGAAGGCCAGCTGCTTTGCCATATCTAAGCCTCCTTAATCGGAATTCGCTGGGGCCAGCGGGCGTCATCCAGCACGGGTTCGCCGTCCCACTTCTCAACCTGGACCACACAGGTGTTCCAGGGCTCTTCACCCTGTCCTGTAAGCTGTGTCCCATTAAGCGAGTTCGTAGCACCGGCATGATCGATACCTGTTTCATCATCCCGTTCGACCCAGGCACCCTCGCCCAAAGTCACAACGCCCGGAACGATGAGCGGGTTGACGGATACCTTCCGCAGCACCTTGCCATGGCGGCTGGTGATGAGGACCGTGTCCCCGTGCTTGATATTGCGGGGTTCCGCATCGATCGGGTTCATGAGCATTTCCTGCGGGAAGGCTTCTCGCAGCTGCAGGATGTTGTTGAAGACGGAGTGGCTGCGGCGGTGATAGTGGATCGTGTACAGCTGCAGCGGGTATTCGCCTTTTTCGCCGCCCTCGAAATCCACATATGTTTCCTCGACACCTTCCGCTGGTGGAACGTATTTTGCGACCGGAGGCAGCTCGATGAAGCCGTACGCATTCGTCTTGTCGGCCAGCGCCTGGCAGTGGATTTCGAACTTGCCGCTGGCTGTTCGAACCGGGTTGGCCTCCGGATCATCCCGGAAAGCCTTGTTGGCGATAAACTCAAAGGCATCGCCCGGTGCGCGCGGCACCGTATACAGGCCGCGCTCCTTGAACTCCTGATAGGAGATTCGCCCGGTTTGCGGTTCACCGACGACGTCGCCGCCGAAAGCTGCGATATCCTCCGCCGTGATGGTGACCAGCGGTTCCATGCTTGAACCATCCATCTTGGCGACGGTTGCGCCTGCCAGCTGGTTGAAGACAACCTGGGCCTCGGAGACCGGATAAAGTTCATTGGGGTCCAAACCGAGACGCTTGGCAAGCTCCATCTCCATCCATTCCTCGGACTTCGCCTCGAACAGCGGTTCAGTAATCTGCGAGTAATACAGCAGACCTTCCACATTCAAGCCGAGGAAGCCGCCATAGGGATCCTCCCATGGTGTTTGGGCTGGGAGGACGACATCCGCATACTTGGAGACAGTGGAAAGGACGATGTCATTCGTGCAGACGAACTCGACCTTGCGGAAGGCATCGATACCTTTATTGATGCCGCCCACCTGGTTCAGGCTGTTGCTGCCGGTTCCGCCGCGAATTACGTAAATCATCTGGATGTTGCACGGAATGACGCCTCGAACCGTGGCATGGTACTCGCCATTGAGCACTGCATCCCACATCTCTTCGTACGCCATGCCGTTGAACTCGGTGTTCTCAGGAGCGGAGAAGCCGTAGCCCAGCGAAACGCCGCCTGCGAGTGGATTGGCGACTCCGGGTAGCCCACCGCTTCCAGCCCGGATCAGGCTCGAGCCGCCGTAGCTGGCACCGGAGTGTGCTGATGGCCCAACACTTCCGCCATCGATTCCTACGTTCCCGGTCATCCAGCCGACAGTGTAGAAGGCTTGACAGTACTGCGCCCCGCGGAATGTGCGGGCGGGTGCCCAGGATGATGACCAGACCATCGGTTTCACCGTAGCGACTTCCTGGGCGAAATGGCGGATGGTCATTGGGTCAGTGCCGCAGATTTTTGACGCCCATTCGGGGGTCTTCGGCTCGCCGTCATAGGTTCCCAAAACGTAATCCTTGAAGTTCTCCTTGGGATCGGCGCCCTCAGGCATATGGTTCCGGTCAAAGCCGACCGTATACTTGTCGAGGAAATCCTGATCCTGGAGATCATTCGTGATCATGTGATAGGCCATGCCTAGCAGCAGGGCCGTATCCGTTCCGGGTCGCACCGGGATCCACTCATCGGCGAGCGCCTGAGATGACTGGTTCTGGTATGGGTCGACAAAGATAAACTTTGCGCCCGCGAGCTTAGCCTGACGGTAATTGTAGGCCGGGTTGCCAGCGCTGCTTACCGAGGGGTTCGAGCCCCACAGGACCACCAACCTCGACTTGCGGTAGGTCATGCGGTCATTCGGGGCATTGCCATATCCCGCCATGAGGGCGTTTGGCAGCGGGAAGGCGCCTTCGGACGAAACCCCCCACGAGCTCATTGATCCACCCCAGGCGTTGAGAAGCCGGCTCTCGAAACGCGGGGTCAGGATCGACGCCTGCCCGTACGTATCACGGATACGGATCAGCTCGCTGGCGACGATGTCGAGTGCCTCATCCCATGTGATGCGCACCCACTCGTCTTTGCCGCGAAGTTCTTTCTGGCCCCCACCCGGCGCCCAGTTCTTGCGCTTCATCGGATACTTGATCCGGTCGGCACCAAAAACCTGCTGACGCTGGGAGCGGCCACGGGCGCAGCCGCGCTGCTGCGGGTAGTCCGGGCTGTCGGGATGCATATCATCCGTCTTCTGACGAACGACCACGCCATCCTTGACCAGGGCTATGTTGGGACAACGACCACCACAGTTGTGCCAGCAAGCCGCCATGATCCACTTGCCCGGATCTTCTTGCGCCTCGGCCGCAGCCTCAACTGCTTCCAAGCCAAGATGCAGCCCTCCGGCTAACGAGGCCGTTCCTCCGACGACAGCGCTCCATTTCAGGAAGCTTCGCCGGGAGACGACCGTCTCGTTGAGGGCTTCGGTTAGGTAATTCTTGTCACTCATGTGATCGACCTCCGGGAGAATGCGGTTCAAACATTGAAGCGGTTAGCTTGCTCGTTCTACAATGCTGAACGCTCTCGACTTGCTGGCTATTCCTCGCGAAATCCCACCTCCAATTCTGACTCACGGGTCATTCTCTGGCGAGCATATACGAATCAACAGGAACGGGAATCCGATCACTTCAACTATAGATCGCGCTCGACAGCCACGCATCAATCCGAAGAAGGGTACGGGATCATTCTTGTGGGTGATTTCACAAATTGGGTGATGAAGCAAACAGCGTTAATCGACAAAGAGCACTGTAGGATCACTTCTGGAGTGATCGAGCAGTGCTCCTTGAGGAGGAAGAAGGATTTCTCAGCGCCCAGGATGCGCGCTGGTGTCCTTGGTCAATGACATGACAAATGCCACGACGTCATCCAGTTGCTTTTCGCTAAGCTGCTCAACGAAGCTGGTGGGCATCTGTGCATCAGTGAATTGAGCATTCTCAACGAACACAATCTCGGCGTGTGGATCGATGATCGACTGTTGCACATAGTCCATAGCAAGGATTTCACCGGCGTCGAAAAGAGAAGGGCCGGCGATGTTGACATCTTCTTCAAGAGAATGGCATTGCTGGCAGTATTGCTCGAAGACCACCGCACCGGCTTCTGCGTCACCCGATGGCACAACTGCGGCGGTAGCGGTTGGCTGATCCCAGGCCATCGGGGTATAGGGAAGCGCCGTGGGATCAGGCTTCGATGAAGGCCCACAGGCTGCGAGTCCCAACAGCATGATCGAAACGAGCCCAAGGATGATAAGTTTTCGCTCTGACATCGTGCTTGACCTCCCGGTAGGATGGACGCAAACCCTTGCGAATCGAGATTGTTTCCGCGGTTTCAGGTTACCCCCTTCCGAGGGTGATGACATCCTTCGAAGGGTGTATTTTCCTCTCACCCTTGCGGATGAATCGATCAGGGATTGTCCATCGTGGAGACGAGGCCGTGCTGTACGGCATAGGTCGCAGCCTGGGTTCGGTTATCCAGCTGCAGTTTTTCCAGGATGCTTCGCAGGTGGCTTTTAACCGTATTGATCGAGATGCAGAGTTCTTCGGCGATCTGGGCGTTGCTGGCGCCGCTCGCTACAAGCCGCAGAACCACCAGCTCACGTTCGGTCAGCGATTCCTCGCCCCGATCGGCATTCACCGAACGGCGCGCCACCCCCCTGAGCAGCTTGGCAGCCATGGCTCGTGTCATGGCCGCCTCACCATGCATGACCCCCTCCAGGAGATTGAAGAGCTCGTCCGCGTCCAGGCTTTTCAGCAAATACCCTGCCGCGCCGAGTTGTACGGCCTGGTAAAGGTGCTCATCTTCCTCGGAGGAAGTCAGCATGACCACGTTCGTCTTCGGGAAACGCTGGCGAATCTGCCCCGTGGTCTCCAGGCCATCGCCTTCCGGCATGTAGATGTCCATCAGGACAACGTCGGGGTGAAGCTCCTCAACCAACTCCAATGCTTCTCTACCGGTGGAAGCCTCGGCTACGACCTCCACCCAGTCCTCGCGAGTTTTCATTAAGCTCTTCAAGCCTTGACGGAAGAGCTTGTGATCATCAGCTATCAGGACCCGAATTCGTTTCACCGCTTGTCTCCTGCGACTCAATCATAAACCAATACGAACGTGTGTTGCGTAGAACAGGAACCGACCCAGTATCTCGCCAATCATCAACAGCATGAAAGAAGCATATACCGGCAAGAGCTGGTCATGGGAGCGATTCTGTAGCCGCTTCAACTGGAGGGTATTGTAGGCTAACCAGGACGAGCCAATCAATACCAGTCCGATCCGCATGAATAATAGCGGTTGATACAGGCCAAACAGCAGTTCGAGGCTTGTCCTAGCCGGTCCGCTTCCAACCCTCAGGGCAGCGATCTGATAGAGCTCAATGGATATATCGAGGATAGCCGCCGCGAGGACAATAACAGCCAGCAGGGTCAAGGCCTCTGGCCGCCTGGTCAAGGTCTGCTCCGCACTTTGCGGGTTTCTGACGGAAACGAAACGCTGATCCATCCAGAGAATCGCCAGCAGGGCGGAAGATCCAAGGAGAAAGGTCGTTCCGATGTAGTGCAAAATCGTCGTCGGAGAATTCCAGGATATCTGTGTGGGCAAGAGGTAGATCCGTGCCATGCAGTAGATCATCGCCCAGCCGCAAAGGATAGCCCCCCAACCAATGATATCGATTAATCGGCCTGCCGATGGACGCAAGCGGTGGAGAAGCCATATGGCAAAGGTAAGGAAAAAGAACAGGATGGTAAATACAATTTCCCGACTGAGCCATGATGTCCGAAAATTCGAAACCGCCAGCAGGGACAGGAATGGTTTGCTGAGATGGAAATGGGCCCCGACCATCGCGAAGAAGATCGTAACGAGAATGATGGTGAGAGGTATCTGCAGCAGTCGGTTCTTTCCATATTGATCCAGCCTGCGGGATTCCCGGATGCGGATGAGCCATAAGAAGAAGAGTGATCCCATCGCGGTTTGCATCAGGATCGTATATACAGGCAGCGCCCATTCTCGAACATTCATGGCAGAGACGACCCGTTGATGGTTTTCGATGACTGGTTGCTGACCATCTCGATACTTGGGGGATGGATGCTCTCGGAAGAGAGACATGGGAAGATCCCCACCACGCGTGTTCCTACTCCTGCAGCTGAAGTGACATGCAGTTCACCCCCAATGCTGTGTGCCCGCTCCCGCATCGTCTGGAGGCCAAAACTGCGGGGCGAATCCTTTTCTTCAAAACCGATTCCGTCGTCACGAACTTCCATCTTGATGCTGTCATTCGGTTCATCCACCCGCTCGATGGTCACTTCAACCGCTCGAGCATGCGAATGCTTGCGCACATTGGTCAATGCCTCTTGAAGGATGCAGACCATTTGAACCTCGGACACCGAAGAGAGCTCTGGGTCACAATCAATCCGATTAATTAATCGGGTGCGTATTTCATTTTGAATGCCAAATTCCTCCAGGTATTCATCGATCGCGGAGTACAAGCCCTTTTCACTTGCTAACGTTGTCCGCAGGCTGAGAATATTCTCGCGGACATCGGCGTGGGCAACCCGTATCGCTTCCCGCATGTGATCAAGCTCGGTTAGGAAGCTCTCGTGCTTTTCCTGCGCATAAAGTGAATCCAGTGTCTGGACCTGCAGGTTGAGGTACCCAAGGACCTGCGCAAGTCCATCGTGCATCTCTCGGGCAATGCGCGTACGCTCTTCAATGATCGAAAACGATTGGAGCTGCGACATCATGAGCCCGTGTTGGATGGCGATCACCGCCTGATCGGCCATGCATTCCAGATAAATCGAATCGGTTTCTGAGTAGGACAACTGGGCGTAGTTTGCGATCCACAACACACCGATCGGCCGGTTATCGAGGCTGAGGCAGACGATCATCGCGGAACCTACCGATCGCTGCGGGTGAAACGACAACCCTGCCAGCTGCGAATCCGGATCGCTAACCCTCGAGAAAACAGGTTGGCCGGTTTCGATCGCCCTCCGGATCAAAGCATTCTCAACCCTGGCAGGCTGGGTCGTCATCTGGCTGCCCTGCTCAGTCGCAAGGTATTTCAGCTCCAGATTTCCACCATCATCATCCATGAGCGCGAGGCCGATGAAATCGGCATGCAGCAGAAGGCGGGCATTCTCAATAATCTCCAGCAATATACTGTCAACGCTATTCAGTTCGGCGATCTTGCGATTGATGCTTACGAGCGCGTTGGTCCAATTCTCAGCCGTATAGCGAGCCGCAAGCTGGGCTTCGAAAGCAGCCCGCTGGGCACGATCCCGCTCAACCTGGAGCAGCTCGAGCTGATGGCGGCGAAATGTTTCGAACACATCCAGCCCCCGCACCACGAAGAAGGTGACGGCGATGGCGGATAACATTCGCCAGAATTCGATCGGAAATCCGGTAAGGTTCAAAACCTGGGCATAATCAAGCCAGGCGGAAAGACCATAGGGCCGGTAAAGATCTGCCTGCTCGCCTGAAAACGCGTTGTAGACCACGCGATCATAGTTGTAGTAGGAAGCGGGCCCATAGGGTGCAGCCGGCACAATCAGGCCTACAACGAAAGCTTCGAAGAGAAATGCCAGCCCCGCGCCCAGCATGAGCCGGGATACATCGTAAATACCCTCCCGACTCTGTGCGCGGGATTGGCGAATGAAACCAATCCCGGCCAGGATCGCCCCCGGAAGGTAAAGCAGGTAGCGGGACCAGATGTCGATCGGGATGTTGATCGGTGATGGGGTGATGAAGGTCGTGGAGGCATAGGCGATCATGAACGCGACGGGGACAATCAGGATGCCCGGGATGAGCGTGGCCCAGGCTGGCAGCGGTGAAAGCTCCCTCAGCACACCCCAGCCGAACCGCAGCAGCAGCAAGCCCGTCAGGGGACGGGCGATGCTGCCCCAGAGAAGCAGGAGGTCAGCCGTCGTGTGGGATATATCCGTGGCCATGAACATTTCGCTCCATGCAGCGAGCCCATTCACGATGCCGAAAGCCGCCAGCCAGGGCATCTGCTTCTTAAGCGGCAGTTCGATTCCTTCGCGCATTCGGAAATATGCAACTAAGCCTAGAATCGCAAAGGATAGCCCATAAACAAAGTTGATGATCATCGAAGGCTACTCATCGTCCGGATGCAAGAGTTGATCAATGTATTTCCTGAAGCCATTATCCCCTTGTAGTTTATTTTAAACCTATATCAAACAGCTATCTGCACCTAGTCATTTTCCCGTCGGATGGTAATGGGGTCCAAGGAAAAGCCCTTGGGCTTGACAGTAGGTTATCCTGATTGTTGTCCGCGCCCTGCGGCCATACTTTATGGGTCATTTCCCAATTGACCTTCCGTCGCGGAATGTGCTAAGAGCCGATAAGAAATGCGCTCGAATGACAGCATTCCAAAGTTGAACTTCTTTGAGGATGTCTGGGATCAGACCCGCTACCGGCTCCAGTACTTACACCACCAACTCAGCTCCACCAACCAGTAGAGCACCAGTTCGAACCATGATACATCATCTTAGCCCTCTTTCCTGAACTTTTAGTTGACTGGCGTTGTCTACTGTTGCCAGAGAACCGGCCGAACGAAAAAAGTCCGTAGAAATTATTCTGTTGACTCAGAGAAGGACAGGAAATCAGAAATCGACAAAGTGGGGGAAAGAGAATGGCCTGCCGCTTCTGACAGGCCTTTGGTGGGGGGGCAAAGCCATTTCACATCCCGGTTTGCGCATGTTGTGGGGGATACGGGATTTTCAGGCGCCCCTGGTGCGATTCGAACGCACAACCGTCGGATTAGAAGTCCGGCGCTCTATCCATTGAGCTACAGGGGCGTGCGCACATTGTAGTGTATCCGCTGAAGACGATCAATCTTCGATGATC